>Ga0181566_10000889_pt1 | contig 24315 bp, 21 predicted proteins | sample 101ome_15_FD_133762 | JGI IMG/M metagenome (GOLD analysis project Ga0181566, IMG submission 133762) | Coastal salt marsh microbial communities from the Groves Creek Marsh, Skidaway Island, Georgia - 101402AT metaG (megahit assembly) | ecosystem: Environmental > Aquatic > Marine > Intertidal...
CTGTCTATGACTGGACTTCCAGCAGTAAGAGATTGTGAGACACCACCTATTATTGCTTGTTTAAAAGTTGTCTTTCCATCCATTTCAGTTGAACCATTTGATTTAATCGTAACCGCTGTTACTGGTGTTCCTCCGCTGTTTGACTGTATATTTAAATCTTGGTCTTGAACTCCTTTAATGTCGCCTCCTACTATAATATTATCTACTACTTGGTCGCCAGTAAAAGTGTTTCCACCAGCGAGGTTTGCCTTCAACGCTAAGTCAGCGTGAGTAGGTATATTAACATTATTTATTTTGTAATTTTTACCAGTAGCAATATTAACATCACCATTAATCTCTTGGTCTCCTGTAAAAGTATTACCACCAGCGAGATTTGCTTTATCGTCCAACGCCTCTTGTGTTGCGTCATTTATGAAATTTACATCAGCACCAGTATATTCATTTCCTAAATTGCTACTCATTATATATATTATAATATTATAAAAAATATAATAAATTTTATAATTAATTTTTTTTATAATTAATTTTTAGACATCACAGCAGATAAATATGTTACATCACATTCTACAAAACATATCAACCCAACATAGCGACAACCAATATTGCTCCGCTGAAATGCGAACTGCCAGTTTGTTCCAATTTTATAAAAAGAGCAATATGTTCCATCACTCGTAAAAGCACTTCCATCGTGCGAATAAAACATACCAATTTTAGGGGTGGTCTTTACAGAAGCATCTAATTTACCACGAAATAAAACATTTCTGTATCTGTCTTCACCAGTTCCTAAATCCACTGTGGCGTTCATTCCACTACCACTTACGAATGAAGTAGTGGGGTCTCCTTCTTGGATAAAAACGATTTCACTTGACGCTTTATTAGCATTAATTTCTAATTTATTCATATCTTCAACAACAACTTTTCCATCAACATCGGTTTTAACAATAACTCTATCTATTCTATCGCTACTACCATAAACAGCAACCCCGTCGTCTAATGGCGCTAAGTCATCAATAGTAACTTCGGCATCAACTCGTAATCTATTAGTATTGTCGTTTATTGTTACAGCACCTGTTGTTATTGTCCCGTCGCTACGAGTTACATAACTACCATCGTCGTTTGTTTTAAAACCACAGGATAAAACACTATCGTATAAATGTTGTTGAGAGGGTCTTGTGGATACGAGTTTTGATGTAAAAAAAACTTCATTATCGTTAATAGCGTCGGTATTTCGTAAAGTAATTCTAAAAAAAGGGTATATTATATCCAAAAATATATTTGGAGGATAAGTAGTAGTTGATAAAGGTTCGCTTCCTGTCCCCTCTATCATAATTTCTCGTATTTGACCCTTTTTCGTAACTAAGTCACCATTTCCATCAACTTCATTAGTAGAAGAAAATTCTACATTTACACTTAATTCTCGCGAATTAACCATGCTTACTTCTAAATGAGGGTATTGTGCTGTGCTTACAATAGGAAAAACAATACTTCCGCCAACCGGTATCGTTCCTGTGAAAGCATTAGTATCAATTATTTTACTTGGAGTTGTAGATGACGCTTGTGCCGTATTAAAAGAAGTAATTGAAGACATCGTATATAATACACTAATATAAAATTATTTTTTGTTTTATATAATATATCTCTAAATTATTATAATTCTTCTTCACCTTCTTCCTCGCTTATTTCTTCTTCGTAACCTTGACCCCTTAATCTGCTTATAATACCTGCTAAATCAGTTACGGGTTTGCTAATTGTTTTAATTAATTTATTTTTTTGTAATAACTTTGCTATATCTTGGTGTATAAATTTATCGTATTTAGAATTGTATAAATTATTAGCACTCAACACAATTTTCATAAAATCTTGACAATTATTTTTAAAAGCGTCATACTGAAAATATTGTTTTTTAGATACGCTATTTTCTGCTGTTTTTAAAAACTCTATTAATGTTTTATTAAACCCCGATGGTAGGTTTATAACCATCATCTCACTCTTATCGTTTATTTTAAAAGAAGTTGTAATATTAAGAACTTCATTTTTTTCAATAACGACTGAGTGCGTTGAGTTATCATCACATTTAACATCTGCTATTAACGCTGTATGAAATAAAGTATCGTAACCTCCATGCTTCTTAGGGTTCCATTTTCCAAACGATATTATTTTAAGCATTACATCAATATTTCTTTTTAATGGTGTCCTCATAATTTTTAAACTTTCAATATTACAATCTCCATACTGGTTTATCGTTTCAGTTGATTTATTGTTGTATTTTGTTGCCGGTGAAAAAATATGTTTAATAGAACTTATAATGCCTCCGCCTTCAAAATTGTTAAGAGTATGTGCTTTTACTGACTGAACCGAAGCAACAGCATCTAATTTACTTAATCCTTTTTGTTTTCTAACCTCACCGATTTTAGAATACTTACCGATTAAATTAAACAACGGGTCATTTTCCATATAAATTCTATAATTTCTTTTGCTATTAAATGCTCTTTTTTCAACGGCGGGATTATAACTTACACCGCTTTTTAAGTAACCTTTTTCAATAAATAAATCTAATATTGCCCCTCCTAACGAATGACCTACACCATAATATTTATCTTTTGGATTTTCTTTTAAAACCTCATTCATTACTTTTAAATCTTCAATAAATCGTGTTGATTTTTCTAAATTTCCTCGTGCTATTTTCATATCAGCATAAACATCTCTACCATCTGCCGTTCCTCTTATAGCAACAATAATAACATTACCTTTTTTATAAAATTTTAAAGTTTTTGTTTCTTTTATTAAAGTCCAACCATCAATTATTTTAGCAGGGTTTATATCATAAGAAGCGTCCGCCATCTTAATCAATAAACTTTTAGGAGGTATTCCGTATGGATAAGGAGTGCTTACATCAGGTTTAGTCCAACCCTTAGGTTTAAACATAAAAGACGAGAGAGTATTTAGAGCATAACGACCTATTCCGTCACCTTCTAATTCTTTTACTACAAATTTTATATTTTCTTCGTTATACATTATTATATATATATACAACTATAAAATATATTATGTTGATATAATATAATTACAAACAAAATGTCTAATGGTAATTTATCAGTTAATAGTGTGTTTGGTCGTCCTATTGCTAAAATAGGAAAAAAAGTTATTAAGGTTATTGGTAATCAAGACGAGATTAATGAGAATGAAATTCCAGTTACAAATAAATTAGTTTTGCCGAAAAATGAAAATATGAAGTTTCAACAAGTTCCGGACGAGACGAGGGAGCGCGATATACTTTACATCACGGGACCAAGTGGTTCAGGTAAATCTACTTATGTTGTGTCTTATCTTAATGAGTATAAAAGGAAGTATAAACGCCGTCCTATTTTTGTTTTATCGTCATTAAAAGAAGACGAGACATTAGATAAAATAAGTGGATTAAAAAGAATTAAATTAGACGATAAAATGTGGAGCGACCCCTTAGAAGCAGAAATGTTTGAAGAGAGTTGTGTTGTTGCCGACGATGTTGATGTTATAAGCGATAAAAAAATAAGAGAAGCAGTTATTATATTAATAAACCAAATATTAGAGATTGGAAGGCATTTTAAAATAACTCTTATTATGACGAACCATTTAGCGACAGCAGGAAGAGATACAAGGCGTATTTTAAATGAAGCACATTCAGTTACTTATTTTCCTCATTCAGGTTCGTCTCACGGCATTAAGTATCTTTTAACCGAGTATTGTGGTATAGATAAAAAAGATATGAAAATAGCAAAGCAGTCAGGAAGTCGTTGGACGACAATTTTTAAAAATTATCCGTGTGTAATGATGACCGAGAAAATGATATGGCAACCCGACCAAGATGACGATTAAAATTAATATATTATTATGTAGTATTATTATATAATAATAATGAACGACAAAGATACGCTTACAACTATTAATAATCTTTTTAATGAGAATAAAATTAAAGATTTAAAAGGGTTTATTAAGCAACGCTCGTGTCTTAATACCGGCAATCAATACTTAACTTATTTATTTTATTTATTTCAAACATGCGGGGTATTTTCTGTTTCAATCGGTCAAGCATACTCAAATCCTTATCTTAGTTGGACTGGTGTTGGTTTAAATTCGTTAGCGAGTTTCATTTACATTATCATAAATTCTAATTCAAAAATTAACAATCAGTTACTTAATAACATACAACTCATTAAAGATAATAAGTATATAGACGAATGTGTTATAGACGGATTACAGGAGAAAAAGGAAGTTAAAGTAAATACTGATGTTGAAGTATAAACGCCCCTTAGTAATAATTAAGTTAGGGAAGTTAGGGAAGTTAGCGTATTTTTTTTAATAACCACCCCCCTTAGGGTATTTTTTTTTTTTTTCTGTAAGGGGGGGTAAAAAGCGATTGGAAAAATACCCTAACCTGCCTAACCTGCCTAACCGCTTAAAGAGGTCTCTTTTCATTTGTTAAATTTCCGTTGTTTTTTCTGTAAAAATTTCTAATCCATTTAACGAAGAACACGAGGGGGATGTTGGTGTATGGTTATCTTTTTTCTTTTTTAATGTTTCTATCTTTGCTCTATTTTTATCTATTTTACTCATTAATTTTTCTAATTCTTTATCTATGTTATTTTCGTGACAATCGCTCTTAATACATAAACAATCACATTTTTTAATATGACTTTCCTTTACAAAATGACCTAACCCTGCTATTACAGATAATATTAATGCTATTGTTGTTTCTACCGCCATTTGTATATATAATTACATCACATAAAAAAAAGTGATAATATCACCTTTATTTTTTTTTTAATCGTTTATTTGCTTACTATCTTTCAGCATTTAGTTTTTTTCAGGGCAACAATTTTCGTATAAGTCATAATCTCCGTAAAATGTCCGGCATTTACACCCGAATTCAACATTATAACCCTTTAAATTCCACACGGTTTTAAACAACAAAGGGTCATCGGTTTTCATAAAATTAGGTAATGTATCGTTAAACTCGTCGCCTACAAATCCCCAAATTTTAAGGGGTTTAGGTTTATCCTCTTCCTCTTCAATAATAGCACCCTTCTTTTTTTTGTATATTCTTTGTTTTTTAGGTTTCGGTTCTTCCTCCTTCTCCTTCGGTTCTTCCTCCTTCTTCTTCGGTTCTTCCTCCTTCTTCTTCGGTTCTGCCTTCTTCTTCTTTGGTTCTTCCTTTTTCTTTGGTTCTTCCTTTTTCTTTGGTTCTTCCTTTTTCTTTGGTTCTGCCTTCTTCTTTTTTTCTTCCAAAATTTTCTGTTGGCGTTCGTAGCGCTCCAACCACCCTTTCCAAACCTCGCCATCTTCCTTATCATAATCAGCGGTCATCAACCACTTTACTCGTTGATTGTAATTCATTTTAAAAGCAACAGAATTTTCACAACCATTATCTACCATAACAAATCTCAATTCCTTACGCTTAATGCCGGTAAAACAACCTTCTACTTTTTTTTGTCCTATGTTAGTCGTTTTTAAAACTTCATCTTCACCTTCTTCATCGCCTTCTATTTTATAACCCTTCTTTAAACTCTTCATACTAAAATATTGGTTTCTGTAACTTTCGTCGTAAGGGAGATTAGGGTTTTTATAATTTAGTTTATATAATGTTTTAATAACAACCCTCTTACCATTACTAATCGTCATAAAAGTTTTAATATCACACATATCATTACAATACTGATAATAATATTGTAATAAACCGCCGTTTTTTTTAATACGCTGTTGGATTTCTTCTGCCTTTTTTTGTATATCACTCAATATAGGTTTTAAAACACTTGATACAACCTCTTCAACAGGTTTAACCTCTTCAACAGGTTCAACATCTTCAACAGGTTCAACCTCTTCAACAGGTTTAACCTCTTCAACCGGTTTATTAACCTTTAATTTTCTTTTGGTGATTTTTATTTTTTTAATGATAGATTGTTGTTGTTGTTCTTGTTGTTCTTGTTGTTCTTGTTGTTCTTGTTGGTTATCCATTTTATAATAAGTTATTCGTTGTCTTGGGTTACTCTTAGAACCTAACCGAAAAAGCGTTTCAATTTTTTGACGCTCTCACACAATCTTTATGTATTTTTAAAATTTCTTTCGTTTTTTTTTACCGGTTGCTCCGCCGTTAATTGTAATAAGTTATTCGTTGTCTTGGGTTACTCTTAGAACCTAACCGAAAAAGCGTTTCAATTTTTTAGAAAATTAATTTAAAATTAATTATTTGTTAATTTAAAATTAATTATTTGTTAATTTATTTATAATTTATTTATAATTTATTTATAATTTACTTCGGCATATAGCACATTTAGGGTCATTTTGTTTCTTAACTTCTTCAAAACAATTCTTACAATAAATATGACCGCAGTAAGACATTTTAATAGTTTCTTTATTAACCTGTTCTAAACAACAAGGACACTCATATTTTTTTCTTAACTCACACGCCATCTCATACATTTCATCCGTAATATGTTTAGGTATAGTATCAGGTCGGTTGTCTTTATTATCATCTTTTCCTACATTAGCAAACTGAACGATTATAGTTGCTCTGTCCGCTTCTAAACCTACCTGTTCGTAATATTTCGCCCATGCTACTCGTCTTTGTTTTTCTAAGGCATCATAAGCAGTTTTACACTTTTTATGAGTTTCGGTGGAAGGTATTAAATGTTTAAAATACGCCATTCTCTTCTATATATATACTAAATATATTATCTTTAAGTTAATTTTTTAATTAATTTAAAATTATTATAATTATTAATTTAAGAATTCCCTAAATCCATTTCAATTATTTTAAAAATTAATTTAAAATTAATTATTATTTTTTTTTAAATTTTTTTTAGTCCATTTATCAAACTCTATTATACCAACAACGCCTATTAATTGTAATGATGTATAGAATAACATATATTTATTAAATTCTTTCATATATGTTATACAAATAATTTAATTTTTAAAAATTCTCTTCATTAATCTCTATCGGTTTTTCCATTTCTTTAATAATAGCGTTATTAATACGCTTCATAATGGTCTTATGTAATATAGATTTCTTATGTTGTATTTCAGTTGCCTTTGTAAATTCTAAACCACATTCACAAGTATATTTCATAATATTTCTGTAAGTAGCATTAAAAGTCATCTGTGGATATTTCTTTTCATAATTTTTCCTATACTCATACCCGAGTAATAGCATAGCAATAATAAAATCTCCGTGAGGTGTATATGTTTCACTTTCTTCTTTATACTTCCGCCATTCTTCAACTTTTTCTTTACCGGTATAACTATTCGTATTCCAATATTTTTTTTCCTTTTTATTTTTTTGAAAAAGTAAAGGTATTTCTTTCATTAATCTTTTAATATTTTCTAATGTATTATTAGATGGATTATATGTAAGAGAGGTTGAACTTTCTTTCTTATAAACGCCGTTGTCTTCTATATAAATACCATTAGACATAAACTCTTTCGTTAAAGATTGTATCCTCTCTTTTAGAATATCCATCTCATTCTTTTCTGTTTGGTCGTTTTCATAATGCCCTTCACTCATTTCTTTATATTATATACATATAAAAAAATGTTTTTAAATTATTTTAATTATTAATTTAATATTAATAATATATAAAACTTAAACTTCCTAAATTTAAAAGTTTAACTTTTTTAAATAATTAATTTATTAAAATCTCTCTAATTTAAAAGTTTAAATCCCTAAAAATATTATTTTAAACTTCTAAATTTAATTAATTTAAACCTTAGGTTAGGAAGGTTAGGGAGGTTAGGGTATTTTTCCAATCGCTTTTTACCCTACCTTACAAAAAATAAAAAAAAATACCCCTAAGGGGGGAGGATATTAAAAAAAATACGCTAACCTCCCTAACTTCCCTAACCTTAAATTAATTAATGAGTGTTACTATACTTTTTATGTAAAGAATAATATAATTTATTAAGTTCTGTTTCATTAACTAAATTTTCCTTAGTAATATTAACAATACCAATACCCCCGTGATTACCTGTGTTTATAGTCCCGTGTGCAATTTTAGGGGGTTGTAATATCAACGCATTATCCTTAGATAAATCAAACACTATTTTAATATCCGGTGATACGAAAAACTGGTGTTCTCCTTCACGGCATTTATTCCAAATAATACTTTCTGTAACTCCTTCTAAACCACTATCATTATGTATAGCAGAAGCAAAATCTACTGATGAACCGCATGTTGTAGCGGGGTGTTTTTCTAATGGAAAATTAGGAAAAGCAGAAGGAAAATTAGCGTTTTTTGCTAATTCGTATCTATAATTTGCTATTGCTGGTGAGTATCTTTTTTCTAATTCGTGTAATGCTCCATAAGAATATACTAAATCGTATAAAAATTCTTTATCCTTTATCGCATCTACTTCTCTCGGTTGATAAGTAACTATTGTTCCTGTATGACCTCCTGATGTTCCTTTAAAATATTTTATCATTCCATCTAACCAGTTCTTTCCTTGATATTTGTCTTTTTCTTTTCTTGATTGTGTTTGGTAGGTTGCTTCCTTTTTTTCTCGTTCAGTCGCACTTCCTCTTGTAAGTTTAAATCCTGAGTAAAATGTTTTTTCTTTAACCGGATAATAAACCTCTACTTTATCAATCATTCTTCTTAAACTTTTAACAGCAACATTAACAGCATCATCGGTTTCTCCTTTAATATATACTGCTAAAATTTCTCCATTATGAGTAATAACACAACTTTTATTTATAAATTTAAAACCTTCTTTAACACATCGTTCAGGTGTATAAAATACTACCTTTCCTTTCCAATCTTTATTTTTAACTTCTTTAATTTCTACTCTTGGTATATCTATTGTTAATGCTCCATTATTTTCATAAGGATTTTTGCTCCAAAATAAATCTTTCCAATCCTTTTTTTTGTAAGGTATTTTTTTAATTTTATTAATATCTTTTATTACTTTATCAATAACACTTTTAGGCAGTTTTTCTCTTTTTCTTTCAGGTCTTAACTCGTTAAATAATGTCTCAATTAACTTAGGTGTCATTTTATCTAATCCTTCCATATTATAATATATATTAACAATATTATAATAATAAAAAAAAACTACTTATTTTTTTATCTTATATATTATCTTTATTTTATTTTTTTAAACTTCAAAATAATCATCAAAACTTTCGCCTTCGTCATCTACTACTTCGTCTAATATATCGCTTTCATTTATATCAATCCATTTTCGTTCTTTCATTATTTTTAATACTTCATTAGCGTCAAATTTATACTTAGTAACATTTTGTGGTTTATATAAGAGTATTGGTAAATCTAACTCGCTTAACTTACTATAAAATGATTTAATATGTTTTTGGTAAGAACTTCCTTCTTTAACAAATCCAAACTTCTTACAAAATTCTACATAATCCTCGTATAACTTTTCACCGGTAATCCCCTCGTCCCTCCATTTAACAATTTTAACATCAGGTAAATCCATAGCGGGTTGTCCCTTCGCATTCCAAATATTCCATTCCGTAACATCTTCGTCTTTCGCCTTCTCTATCATATTCGCTATAAATAATACTTCGGTCGGCACATATAACTTACACATATCAATATACGCCTTAGTAATAGGTCGTTTATGAGACGAAAATCCGCTTAAATCAAAATTATTATAGTAATCGTATAAACATGCTATAAATTCTTCGGTTTGTATATGTTTTTTAAGTTTAGTCCAAAACTCTTTTCCGTATTTTTTTTGTAAATAATGCTCGGTTGTATTATATACTACATATCGCCTATCCTTACTTTTAATATCAATCGGTATAGGGTTCGTTTTATTAGTAAATATAATTAACCTCGCCAAATTCTTAATACTAATAGGGCAGTGGAACTTTTTGTTAAGAGTAATCGTATCTTCCGTAATAAACGATTTAATCCTCCCCTCAAAATCAAATGTGTCTTTTCCTTCACATTCATTCATATTAACTAATAGTTTATGGTAAAACCCTTCGGCATATTCTCCAAAGAAGTCCTTAGGATTACTACTCGTAATATAATGATGAGCACCTAACGCTTTACCAACCCCTTCTAACCACATATTTTTCCCCGTCCCTTGTTTTCCTTTAATTATAAAGGCAATAGGATTTTTTTTATAGGGATTTTGGAAAATATCCGCAATATACCAATTTAAGTAATTGTAATGCTCTTTATCGCCTCCGCACAATTCTCTACCTAAATCGTGGAAGGGTTTTAATATTTTTTCTGCTTTACTCTTATCATAAATGCTTTTCGTTTTAGGATTAAATCCTCTAAACAGATTAAATATGCTATTATCTATCGGTTCTCTATCGTTATAAGGTATAAAATCCATTCGGTTATAACATCTTATCGTTTCATCGTTTAACCATCTCGTTATAAACTTTTCAGGATTTCCAAAAATATCTAATTCGCCGGTTTTTAGATGATTAAAAGTCTCATCTATTTTCCCCTTAGTATAAAAGCATAAATGCTCTTCTTTATCTTCGCCGTCATTTTCAATATATACAAATAAAGGTTCAGGTCGTAAAACCTTACAAACAAACTTTTCAAAATATAATTTTTTAAACTTATAGTTAGATAATGAACTAAAATACTCGCCGTCAAATTTAGACAATTTTTCTTTATTCAATAAATCGTCTGTAATCTGTAATTTTAGTAAATCCTCCTTACTTAATGCTTTATCTAAACCCTTTAAAACAAACTCTAATTTAAAACCGAGTTCTTTTAAAACAACCTTACTAAACTCGGTTAGTAACTCTTCCTTTTTGTCATTATCCATAATCATAATCCCGTCATAACATAATACGGCAATCCCGTCTTTAATATAACCATTATTAACGCAATAAGTATATATAGTTTCTAATACTTGATTTTCGTATTCCTGTAAGTAAGTTGATAAAACCGCGCTCGTTTTATTCCAACTCGCGTCGTGAGTTCCTTTTTCAACTTCTTTAACTAATTTCGGGTTTTTCTGTATAATATGATTAGCGAATTTAGTTAATTGGTCTATAATAATATCACTCCATTCAATCAACCATAAGGGTATATCATGTAAATCAACACCCTCATCACACGCCCACGATTGGAGAGTTCCTAAATACATCAACCTTAATGGAAGAGTTTTTGCTTGTTCTCTATTAATAGTTTTAATTTCCTCTACCATTCGTTTTAAGAACATTTCTCGGGTTTTAACATATTGCTCTAACGCCGATACATTATAACCTAATTCCTTACATATTTGGACTACGAGTTCAGGGTGACAATTTTTTACATCAGCGTCTATTAACCCTACTGCTTTCGCTAAGGTATGTCTTACAACGCTTCTCATAAATACCAACCCAACGCCTTTATCGGCATAAACCCTTCCAAAATTAATTTTTCTCGCGTATTTAATAGTCGCGTAAGAATTGCTTTCCCCTTTACCACCATTACTAACTTTTTTTTTATACTTTTCTAATAAAATCCGTTCGTCTTCCTTAAACTCTCCGTTAATTTTTTTTTCTTTCTGTAATATAGTGCTATTAATTAATAGATTTAACATAGTTTCATCAACGGGTTCATAAAGAGTAATATTGTCTAAAACGCTCGTTTTTTTAGTAAGTTTATCCATTTTCTATTATAATATATTATAAGATAATATTATCTTTAAATTAATTTAATTATTAATTTATAAATCAATTTTTTAATTAATTTATAAAATTATTTTATTAAAATACTTTTTTTCCTAAATTATATTAATTATTAATTTATCTTAAATTATATTAATAATTAATTTAAAATAATCCTAAATTAGTTATTACTTAGAACCTAACCGAAAAAGCGTTTCAATTTTTTAAAAAATTAATTTAAAATTCTTCGTTTTCACCGAATAAATCGTATTCTTGTCTAATTCTTAATATAACTTCATTAGAGTTTAACCCGAGTTCTAATAATTCGTATATTCTGTTTATTAATGCTTGTCTATTAATATGAACTCCATACATATCAGCATATTCGTCAATATATTCCATAATAGTTTGTTCTATCGGTATGTTACCATAACCCCTTAATCGTTTAGGTCTAAAATTATCATACCTTCTTCCGTCTCCTTCTAATCCGCTAAAATCTAAACGACGGGGTTGTAAAGGTTGCCGTTCTTCTTCTTCTTCTTCTTCTTCTTCTTCTTCTTCTTCTTCTTGTCTTTGTAATTGTAAATCATCAACGCTAACGCCAGCAGGTAGAAGTAGGGATTGTGTTTGGAGTGTTTGGTTAGGATTAAGAGGGACTATTTGTTCTAATTCAACCGGTTCAGGAGTTCGTCTTAAAATATCTAATTCTTCCTCAACATCGGGGACTACATCACCATTTCCGTCCAAACGAGGTCGTCGTAAAGGCGGTTGTTCTTCTTCGTCATCATCATCGTCAAAATCTAAACGACGGGGTCGTATAGGTGGTGGGTCTAATAACTGAAATTCGGGTGGTGGTGGAGGCGATGGTGGAGGTTGTAATTGGAAGGGAGGTGGTGTAACTGGCGGAGATGGTATTTCTTGGTTTAATCCTTCTTCTCTATTCATTATTATATCAAAAAGTTGCTCTAATAAACCATTATTTATAAAACTATCTGCTATTAAATTATCGTTATTATTGTCTAATGCTTGTATATTATCACGCAAATCATTTAACAAGGCAACTCTATTATTAAAAGTTAATTCATTTAAATTTCCTAAGTCTCGTATATCCCTCGTAAGGAATTCTCTTATCATATCAGGAGGGACATGTCCTTCACCTGATATATGTTGTCCTGCTTCTCTTATCATATTATTTATAAAACTATCAAAATCAAAGTTTCTATTTTGGTGTAGTCGTTCTGCTATATCCGGTGTTAATCTAAATCTAAACGCTCTGTGCTGTCTATTCGCCATAATAGTTATATATATATATATATAATACTATATTTATTTAACTAACAAAAAAACTCCTAAACCCCCTATAAACCTCCTTATAATAAGTTAGGGAAGTTAGGGAAGTTAGGGTATTTTTTTTAATAACTACCCCCTTACCCTATTTTTTTTTAAAATTTTATTAAGGGGGGGTTTAAAGGGATTGGAAAAAAACGCTAACCTGCCTAACCTGCCTAACTACTCAAAGAGGTCTCTTTCACTTTTTAGATAATTTTTTATATTTTTCAGCAATACTTTTTTTATAAGTTGATGTATTATTTATTTTTAATTCTTCTTTAATTGGTTGAGTTTCTAACTGATTAAGAAAAGACATTCGGTCTTCTAATGATAAACCTTTTTCTCCTCGTTCGTCTTGTGTTTTAAAATGAACTGGTTGTTTATCCATAGGGCGTAACTTCATCGCCTTCTTCTGCCCCGCTGGTGCTCCAAACATCATATCTTCGCTTTCGCCACTACCAAACCACTTAGACATCTCAGGATGTTCTCTCACGGTTTTTCTTGCTTCTTCCCTGGCAACCTCTTCAATCTTAGGTTTTATAGATTGTTCTCCCGTAAATCTCAGATTTTTTCTCATATGGTCTCTAAATCCCCCCTCCATATCTTCTATCTTTTTTTTTGATTTTTTTAAAAATCGTAATAAAAAACCACCATTCATATCTTCGCTTTTTCCACTTCCTTTTTCTTTCATATGACTTTTAATTCTATCTGTTTGAGACTTCCCCTCCTTCTTTTTAGATTTTGTAAAGAATGCTGGTAAGTTTAAAACACCACTTCCTTCAACTTCCTCTTCCTCTTCCTCTTCTTCTTCTTCTTCTAAAAGTTCTTCTCCCTCCTCTTCTAAAACATTCGCAGGTTCAGGGGTCGCTTCTACTGGTCGCATGGTTTTAATCCCTTGCTCTTTCAAAATATACATTTGTAGCATCTGCTCTAATGTAGGTCGTGATTTCAAACTGGAAGTCGTTTTCTTAGCAATAAGTTCATCTAAAAATCCTAATTCTTTCGCTAATTCTTTAAACTCTTTAATCGGTATTTTTTTAATGTATTCTTGTGCTTCCTTTCGGTTTTTAGGTCTTTCCGGTATTTCTCCCCTTGTTTTTTCAAATTTCTTTCGTGGTGTTCGTTTTTCCATACTATCAATTCTCTCTTCTATCTCATCTAAATCACTAACTTCATTATCTTCTTCCTCATCATCAACAAATTCGGCATCAGTATCCATATAAAACCCTTCTTGTTCTCGTCGGTCTAATCCTTGAACGGGGTTATTAAATCCGCTTTCCATCATTTCTTTACTTACTTGTTTAGTTGATTGTGGAATTAAAGATAATGGACGATAAGTTCTGTATGTTAAATTTTCATTCAACTCATCAATTAACTTAGAACTTTTCCAACCTAACGCCATAGCGTAACCTGATACTTCTTCAATAGAAGGGGAAATAGCATCAAACTTATTCTCAATAACAGCGATATCTCGTTGATTTAATGGAGCGTGAGATATGTAAGTGTCTAAATATGTAATAAGTTCTTGATATGTATATAACATATCTTTAACACCTCGTTCAGTATAATCACCGGACACCAAAGCATTAACTACATCATCTACATAACGCTGTAATTTAATAAAATATTGGTCTAACTGAAAAGCAACTCGGCGTTCAAATCGGGAAGGAGGAGCATAAACCTCGTTCATTAATTTCGCTTGTTTTAATTCACGAGCATAAACTTCTCTATAAAATTTAAGGTCTTCATCTAAAACTTCTCGTATTTGTCTTTGTCTTAAACTCATTATTATATACTATCTAAATATAAAATAATAATCTAAATAATCATTTATTTATTTATTTTACTTTTTTTTATAACTCGCTTTTGCTAATTTAATTGCTTCGCTATACTTTACATTATGTTTCTTCGCGTATGCTTTAACATGCTCTATCCACGGGTTCGCCTTCTTCGTCTTAGCACCTCCGCTAAATGTGCTACCCTTCATCTCACTTTTAAGCATACCACCAGTTTTCTTACCTTTCTTCGCCTTACCCATACCCATCGGTTCCTCTTTAAAATCGTGGATACCTTCAATTTGTTCTTCTGTTGGAGGATTTCCGCTTTTAACATCTAACGGCACAACAGGAGCAGTTTTAAATAAAGCACTACCAGTTTTCTTACCCTTTCCTTTCTTGGAAGCAACCATTACTTCCTTAATATCCCCTTCAACTTCCTTACCAGCGCCGAGTGTAGCGCCTTCCCAGTGGAGACCGGTGGATTTCATATATTTTTGCCCCCCTTTCTTACCTTTACCTTTAAACTCACTAATTTTACCTTTATTAACAGGGTCGTTACTTGGACTACCCAACACAGAACCACCTATCGTCTTTTTAGGACGACCCCGCTTTTTAGTTACACTCTTTTCGCTACTATCGCCTTTACCTTTTGGTTTTTTAGTTCTATCTACCTTTGGAGCAGGTTTCTTAGACCTATCTACTCTTGGAGGAGGGCGTCTTCCTTGACTTACGGGGTTTTCTTCCCTACTTCCTTCACTACCGCTTGAACTACCACTATCAATTCTAATTCGTTCAACCGCATTATATATACCTTCCTGAGCGTCTTGTTCTCTCGCTAACCTCGCTAAATGTTGTTGTCGCGCTTGTTGTTCTCTCATTTTTTTTTGAGCGTCTTGTAATTTTGCCTTTTTTGACCCTTCTACGAACTGCTGGTAGTCTTCGTAATCTCCTTCATCGTCACTACTATCTCTATCACCCAACCCTATTTTATCAGCAACAGCATCAACCGCCTTTCCTATAAATGGTGCTGCGATGGCGCCTAAAATAGCAGGAAAAAACCCGCCGGTCTTTTTACCTCCAATATTCATACACGAGCATTTATGAAGACCACACGAAGCGCAACCACAATGCCCTTTTCCAACACTCCGTTTAATATCTTCGCCTATAACAGACGAACGACCTAAAACGCCAATACTTCCCTCCATATTACGATTAGTAATACCTCCGTCGTAATTAGAGATGACATTACGAAAAGGAACAAAACGGCGGTGAGGCAATCGTAACTCTTTATGAACTTCGCTAAATGGAAGAGATGAGTTATATACTTCATTAGAATAAGCATGGTAATCCGCATATCTTTTATTAGAAGCATTTTGATTATTAGCAATCATTCGGTTATAAGGAGTATCATACGGCATTTTATTATAATATATAGTTATATAAAAAAAATTGTATAATTATATATTAATAATAATTAAAATCGTCAATTAATTCATAACATATAACACAACATATAATCCCCTGATAAGTATAAGTAATATCATTATTTATATAAACCCCGCATAATCCACAATACATTATATATTAATTGTATAATATATTGCTAAACCCCCTAAATAATCGGTCGGGTTAGGGAAGTTAGGGAAGTTAGGGTATTTTTTTTAATAACCCCCCCCTTAGGGTATTTTTTTTTTATTTTTATCAGGAAGGGGTTATAAGGGATTATAAAAATACGCTAACCTTCCTAACCTCCCTAACTTATCATTTAATATTTTTTACCACCTGCTATATATTTATTACTTATTAAATCACCGCCTTCTCTAATGTAATGACCTTCTCGTGCTTTTAATTCGTGTAAATCTTTACACGGGAAATTTTCTAATAATTCTATATAAGCATCCCCCTGCTCTATAATATAACTGCTATATAAATAACCTTTATTATTTGTTTGATTAATGTAACTCTTATAATCGCTTTTATGTCTTACTAATCGTTGAGATAAATATTTTTCTGTCGTGCTACCTACATAATAGAACTCAGTATGAGGTGAGCGTATAGCATAAATCTTCCCTAACGAGTAATCTGCCTTTTTCTTTTGTTTTATCTTAACTTCTCCCTTTTTATCTTCCATTTATAATTACTATATATATTATTTCTTTAAATTAGTTTATTAATTAATTTAATTAAAAAACTTTTTACAATATATAATATATATAATGTATTCGTCAAGAATGATACAACCGCCTATAACGACGAGGAGATGTTCTATATGTTATGATTATTATGAGTGTTTATTAGACAGAATTTATATGAGATTAGGAAAAAGATATCACTTTAATAATATATGCCTATTATGTAATGATATATTAGAAAAAGCGTTTATGATTAATCGGCAGTTTTAATTAAATCGGCACAACTATCACAATAAAAAACATTATTATAAAAATTATCGTCAGTCAATTCATCTATATCAATTATAAACCCACAATATCCACATTCATCATAATAATCATCGTTATCCATTATTATAATGTAATATATTTTTTTTTCTTTAATCGGTTTTAGCATAAACCCCAACCTGTTCGCTAATATCGTGACCCATCTTATTACTTAATTCTTTCATTTTGTCTAATGGAACAACTCTGCTTACTGCTAAATGCCGGTTTAATGTCGTCCCTAATTTTTTTCCAATATGGTCGCCTAAATTCTTATAAACAACACCTAACCTATTTCGTGATAATTTTTCAGTCGCGTTATTGTTTAAGAACGCCCAAGATTGTCCGCCGTTATATTTATCTACGGCGTTTTTATACGCTACCATAGTATTATACAACTCATCATTTAAAGGAATAACTTTCTGCCCGTATGATTTCGCCGTTTTATAATTGTTTAAAATATATTTTATTTTCTTATTTCGTTTCTCTAACACGATATAATTATATTCGTCGTTTAATTCTTTAAACTTAGAAGGCGTAGAATAAACTATCTTACTATCTGCTAAATCGTTACGAGTAGGCAAATCTTCATACAATAAATACAACACATAATTTCTAAAATTCGTAAGGTCTTTCGTGCTTTTAGTTTCAGTAGGAACTAATGAGCGTAATTTCTGTTTTAACTCATCTCCTTCTTCCTTAGTAATCCAATTCGTTTTCATCTTCTCAGTCTTCTCACCATCACTTAAATCCTTCTTAATATCACCTGTAAGAGTTTCAATTATTTTAGAATACTTTTGTAAAGCGTCATCATAAATCTTCTTCATCTTTTTAGGAACATTAATACATTTTAACAACACGATAATAGATGCTATCTTAGTTTTAATTGTATTAGGTTTTTCATACTTTTCTTTTAATGTTTTAATAACGCCCTCTGCTTTTGTAATAAGGTCGCTAATACTATCACTACCTATTAACTCCATAACTTTATTAACAGCATTAGCATAAGTCTTAATGCTTAGTTTAGATAAATCCGCTTTCTTATCGTTTATGATTTTAGTTATATGTTCTTCCATATTTATATAATATATGTTTATAAAAAAAAATTATGCCTAAATATTTATTTTCTAAAAAAAAAATCTGTTATATTTATATAAGTGATGTCTTATAGATTATTAGAATTAACAAAATTAGAAAATGATAAAAAAAAATATAAGGTTGTATTACTTAATGAAGACACCGGCAGAAAAAAAACTATAAAGTTCGGTCAGGCAGGAGCAAGTGATTATACTATACATAAAGATAAAGAACGAAAAAAAAAATATTTAACAAGACATAGAGCAAGAGAGGACTGGACTAAAAATGGTATAGCAACGGCGGGGTGGTGGTCACGATACCTCCTTTGGAACTTACCAACAATAAAATCGTCGTTAGATTATATTATAGGACGATTTTTTAAAGTTGATGATGGAATAGAAGGAAAAGGCAGTTTAACCTATAAACAACAATTTAATAAAAAATTCGGTTTCCCCCTAAACGAACCTCATTCATTAAAAGAGATAAGCGATATTACTGGTTATGCTTTGGAAGGTTTAAAAAAAATTCAAAAAAAAGGTGAGGGCGCTTTTTATAGTAACCCTCAAAGCGTAAGGTCTCATATTAAGAGCGCTACTGAGTGGGGAATTTCTCGCGTGTATTCAGCAGTTATGAAAGGCGACGCTTATGAAATGGACGAACAACATTTATATAATAGTGATTTCTTTTAATAATCACACATAAAACTAATATATTTTCATAAACATATATATAGATATATGAAAATATATGTATAAAACCATAAAAACACGATAAAAAAATATATTTCCTATAAAAAAACATATAAAAATTAATTTTTATGTAAATTTCTTACGAAAATATAACTAAATAATAAAAATATATACATTCATACATATATTTTTATATATCTATATATATGTTTATGAAAATATATTAGTTTTATGTGCGTTTATTCAAACATATCTTTCACTAACTCATAATTAGACATATTTTCTTTCTTCAATTCTTCTAAAATTTCTACATGCTCTTCCTTAGTTGTATTCTTAATAATTATAGACATAAATTTTCTTATCATTTCATTAGACCTTAATGTAAGAGTTTCGTCGCCTTCAACACACTCCTTACAATAATACTTAATTTCTTCTTGGTTTTTTTTTTCTTCATCAACAGGATTTAACAATCCTTCTTTATAAAATACATCTTCTTCCGCCATTTCCTTACCACATACCTCACAGGGTTTTATTTCTTCTATTTCATTATTTACACCTTGTTTTATTTCCGTCTCATCAGTCATCTTTGTTTATATATACTAAATAATATATTTTATTTTTTTATATATATTATTTTAAATTAAATTTTTGTTTTTATTAATTTGTATCATAAGGTTCTACATTTCCTAAATTAAATCGTTTTCGCCTAAACAATAACTTAACTGATGCTCCACAACCCACGCCTAATCGTAACGGTATTACATCTCCTAACTTTGTTTTAAATGCTACGGCGAACCCTACTTGATTTACCGGAGAGTTTCCTAACAAATCAATCATTCTATATTCTCCACTTGGAGCATAAGTTATAGTCGGTTTATATTCATTTCCACTTGTTAAAGGGACTGATACATCGCTAATCATCGTGCTAATTTGTGAGTTATTACCACCTTCCTCTTTAAATGTTTGGTCGTATATACTTGAACCATAAACCTGCGGAGGGTTCGTCATACTTACTTGTATAGGAAGTAATGAGGTTGAAAATACGATGGATTGTATAGGAGACCACATCGGGACAGGACTATACATAGTTGGATTAAAATACCAGTTCTTTCCGTTTAATGTTGATAAATTACTTTCGTTTTTATTAAGGAGTATTATTTGGTATGCTAATATACCAACGCCCTCGGGGTTTCCGTTTATAACTGCTTGTGATGGAGCATCAAAATAAGTCGTCGTTGCTTTTCTTCCAAACCGAGCGGAGTTAAAAGAAGAAAATAATGAGTATAAACTCTCATTAAAAAAGATTACATACTTATCTACTCCTCCGCCTATTTGTAAAATATTACCGGACGCTAAACTCTCACTAACGGCAAAATTAACATACTTCGTTTTATTTCCATCATTAGCATCTACCCAACTTGTAGAAGGGGTTAATAATGTAATATTATTAGTAATAGGGTCTAATGTAAGCACCGGTGATTGTGTCACAGGGACACCAGTTTCCGCCGTTACGCTTGTATTAAAAACTGATGCTATGGATTTATTAACTAAACTTATCCACCAGTCAGGAGTAAAACAGGTGTAATATCCAGTTGAGTAATCTTGTGCGTTTAATGTTGATAGTGATGGATTAAACGCTATGTTTAGTATTTCCCACCTGAAATAATCAGGGGGAGGGGTTGTTGGTATTTGTCTTGCGGAAAAACCATCAGTCCTCCATAACCCTAATTGGTTATCATTTATAACAGGATTTTTAAATGTAATTGTCGTAGAAGCATTACTACTATGTTCTTCGCTTAATACTTCAATTGTTCCGTTTCCTTGGTTTAAATTAGTATTATATATTTCTATATAAGCGAGACTTGTAGGGATACCGGGAAATGGATTGTATCCCTCACTATCTGTAATAAAAATTGTAATATATTGTGCGTCCGGTGGAGATGGAGGGGGATAGAAACCAGTTCCTTGTGGTAATGAGTTTCTATTTACTGCGTTAGACCCTTTTTCGTTAAAATCAAACGGCAAAATTTTCAAACCGGTATATGTATTAATTCCGTCAATACTTGCTGTAATTGTTATATTAGAATAATATTCATTAAGTGCGTCATAGTCACTTACCGTGTCGTAGGTTGGTAAATATTGTAAATCACCAATAACCGAACTGTTATATGTGCTTCCATCAACAGATGATGTAAATGTCCCTCCACCTATTTTAATATATTGATTTTGTCCGTTTGAACCCCATGTCAAATTTTTATCAGTTTCATTAGCATAAATATAAGGCGTTAAGAGGGTGGTATCCCAGTCACTTGAAAACCATGTATATTTAGTGTTAATACTTAAAGGAGTTGATGATGATACAATATCCCACGCTTCCGGATTAGAAGGTAAAGAATTAGGAGGAGTTTGTGTAATACTTTGAAAAAAATATTGAGTAAAATTGCTTGGGAGTGTTGGTATTTGTTGTTGTTGCGACATAGTTAAAGTAATATTCGTATTAACAACAGTATTACCATAAAATTCTTTTGGAGGTTGCGTTGTCTTATCTTGTGGAGACCAACTTATATATTCTTGTGCTAAGTTTGTGATACCCGTAGCATCTTCTTTAACTTTGGCGATAGATACAGAATAAGCGGTTTTATTAACATCAGTATTAACACCATCTAACAAAAGTTTAGGCATAAATATAGGAAGAGAGTATCCTGCTGTATCAACATGGAACCGAGCAACCGACATAAAATAATTGCTTGGATTATCCAAAATAGGATTAGTTCGGGTTTCTCTAAAATTTAAAGGTATTTGTTGTTCGCCTGTCGTATCATTATTAACAATAGACAAATCTAAGTATAAATGGTCGGGTGATGAGGACATTATTATAATATAGTAATATAATATTATTTTTAATTATTACATTTTATTTTTCTTCTAAATCTAATTTAAAATTAATATTGGAAGTTAGGGAGGTTAGGGAGGTTAGCGTATTTTACGAACCCCTTATAACCCCCTCCTGATAAAATTAAAAAAAAAATAGGGTAGGGGGGGTTTTATTAAAAAAAATACCCTAACTTCCCTAACTTCCCTAACTCAATCTATTATTAAGGATATTTTAGGGGTTTTTATAAAATATAGGTATTATATAATTATAAATGTTGTATGAGGTTGTTAAACTTCCTAATAAAAAATTTAGCGTAATTAATAAAGTTACTAAGTATAATTTTATACCGGAAGGCACTACTAAAAAAAATGCTAATTTGAAATTAAAATCGTTATATAAACATTTAGAGGATTTAGAAGGGGGAGTTAGGGTTTATAAAGGAAAAAAATATAAAACCGAAGATGACGACGATGACGACGATATTATTTATGACGCTATGAGCGACGATGATTTACAAAAATATTTTCCAAATGCTAAAATAGTTAAGTATAATGAAATACCAAGAGGGGTTAGCGTTGAAGAGTGGTTAAAAGTTGGAGAGGTTATTTATATTTTGTATGAAAGTTCTTTAAATGTAGGACACTGGGTTAGTTTAGCAAGAAGTCAAGACGCTATTTATTATTTTGATAGTTATGGTAATAAACCCGATGTGCCTTTATCGTGGAATAGTGCCGAGCAAAATGTAGAATTACAACAAGAAGAACCTATTTTAACGAAAATGTTTAGCATTACTAAAACCCCTGTTTATTATAACGATTATGATTATCAAGATAAAGATGATAAAAATGTAGCAACCTGTGGTCGTTGGGCGACTGCTTTTTTAACTCATTTTAAAAAATATAAAGGAGATTTAAAAAGTTTTAAAAAGGAGACATTAAAAAGAGCAAATGGTAGAGATTTAGACGAATTTATATCTAAAATTTACGATGAGTAACTTTTTTTTATTTTTATTAAATTAAAATATCATAAAAATAAAATATAATATTATATTATAAAAGATGTCTCAGGATTTCCAAAAGGTTTTAGTCAAAGATGATAGACTTATGGTTACTGACGCTGTCCGTTATGCCGTTATTAAGGGAGGTGCTAATATGACATGCTCTCAATATAGCGCTATCGGTTCATCGCCTTTTACAAGCAATATTAACTTTAACATTCAAGTCCCCTCACAAGAGACTATCGTTTCTCGTCAAGCACTTCTCCGTATGAAGTTGAGGTTTAAGATTACCGCTACTCCTGCGAATGATGGTGAGAGTATTTTTGATTATGGAAATACCGATGGGTTTGCCCCTTTTCCATTTCACCAACTCGTTAATTCGGCACAATGGACTATTAACAACAACACTATCTCACAGAATACCCGTGATATTTTAGCGGTTCTTACTCGTATTCACGATAAGCGTTACCTCCACCGCTATAATGGTATGACCCCTACGATGTTTGATAGTTATGGTGATTACGCTACTATTCCTACCGGCGCTTTGAACCACCCTCACGGAGGTTTTAACCGATTGTCTATGGATAACGACCTCGCCCCTCGCGCAACTCTTCCTCTCAGTTTCGTCGGCGGTAATGCTATTCCCGGAAAAGGAAATACTGGAAATGTTACTTATGATGTTGAACTTACTGAACCCGTTATGGTATCTCCTTTTATCTTCGCTGGTGATGAAGGGCAGGGTATTTACGGTATCCAAAACCTTAACGCCGTGTATAATTTAGCGTCTTCTAACATCACTACCGCTATTCGTATTGCTAACCTCGCTGGTCGTTTTGAGGGTGCCCCTGTTGTTACTATGGAAGGCATCTATGACCCTACTTTGCTTCTTCAATACCTTACTCCTCACCCGAGCGACCTTATGCCGTCTCGTAATGTCGTGCCTTACTACGAACTCCCCCGCTTTGTTTCGTCGGTTGGAACTATTAACACCGGTGCTTCCGCCACCATCAGTTCGTCTTCCCTCCAACTTAACCAAATCCCCGATAAGATTTATATTGCCGTTACTAAGGCAGTTGATAGTCGTTTAGTTACTGACGCTGATGCCTTTATGGCGGTTCAATCCATTTCTCTTAACTGGAATAACTCTGCTGGTCTTCTGTCGTCTGCTACTCCTCAGGATTTATGGCGTATGTCTGTTGAAAATGGTATCAATATGTCGTGGGTTGAGTTTAGCGGTTCTGCTGGTGGGGGTTCTGTTACTCCGGTTCAAACTTGCGGTTCGGTTCTTTGCTTGGAATTCGGTAAGGATATAGAACTTAAAGACGATTATTACGCTCCGGGGTCTCTTGGTAACTTCCAACTCCAATTTACGCTGGTCGTTAAGAATACTGGTGTTGCTAACGCTACCAATCTCCAACTCCTCACCATCGTCCAAAATAGCGGTGTGTTTTCTTTGGAGCGTGGTGTTGCCTCATCTTATCTTGGTATTCTTACTAAGAGTGATGTTCTTGAAGCGTC
>Ga0181566_10000903_pt1 | contig 24197 bp, 31 predicted proteins | sample 101ome_15_FD_133762 | JGI IMG/M metagenome (GOLD analysis project Ga0181566, IMG submission 133762) | Coastal salt marsh microbial communities from the Groves Creek Marsh, Skidaway Island, Georgia - 101402AT metaG (megahit assembly) | ecosystem: Environmental > Aquatic > Marine > Intertidal...
AGAGATAAGTGTCCACTCATTTGCGACATACGCTGACGAGTATAGAAGCGCACTACTTTTGCTATGCAAAGACGCTAATTCTCCTTCCAGCGCAACGTGATAGTGTGATGTCCCCCCAATATTGCGAGTTCCACCACTACCAGCACCTGTCTGATCCAATGCGGTATGCATTGCATCAATTACTATTTTATTTTGACCCATACCAAGATAATCATTGCTACACCAGTTTACAATCTCTTTAATTGCATACTTGCCGTACCATATTGCTTTCGGAAACTTACCACGCTCGCGAAGAATATCATTAAATACCCTGTACTTGCCTGATTGTTTAAGTTCTTGAATTTTATTTTGAAAGGGTGTATAATCAATCATAGTACACTATTTAACTTAAAGGAAAACATGTGATAGGAATTATTGGTTACGGATTTGTGGGTAAGGCGGTTGCTAATGGGTTTTCAAATGTGGAACATTTAATATGTGATCCTGCATACTCTCCAATTGAAGTAGAAGATATAGTTGCTGCTAACCCAGAAGCAATATTTGTATGTGTTCCTACACCAACAGACAACCATAACTATGCTAATCTTAAGCAAGTATTAGAAAAATTAAAAGCATATAACGGAATTACTGCTGTAAAGTCAACAATATTACCTCATCATATAGAAGGATATAATGTTGTTGTAAACCCTGAATTTTTATCAAGAACTACTGCAAACGAAGATTTTATCAACCCACCTTTTGTACTGTTTGGCGGAGAATCAATTGCAACAGAGAAGTTATATCAAATTTATTGTAAGTATTCAAAAGTAAATATGAGTAAAGTAAAGTTTACTGATATAAAAACTGCTTGCTTGGCAAAGTATACATTTAACAGTTTTTATGCTACTAAAGTTACCTTCATGAATCAAATATATGATGTGTGTGAAAATATAGGAGTAGACTATAAAGACTTGCGAGATATAATGTTAGACAATCCTTGGATAGCCAATCAGCATATTGATGTTCCAGGAAGAGAAGGTAGAGGTTTTAGTGGACCTTGTTTGCCTAAAGACACAGAAGCACTAGCAAACGAATACAATTTAAAATTATTAAAAACAGTGCTGGAAATAAATGACAAATACAGATCTAGTTAAACAGGGAGATCCTTATAATAGAAAGTTATATTTCTGCTGGTTCCTTGTTGACTGGTGTAATTATGCTTGTTCTTACTGTTGTACAATGAATGCACAGCACAACAAGTTTAATAAGAATCCTAATCCGTCTTTGCATAAACTTGTACTGGCTAGACTAAAAAAGATACAAGATCCATTTTTACTAATGTTAGTAGGAGGAGAACCTACATTACATCCACACATTGATGAGATAATATCAAGTCTTGCTGAAATACCAATGTGCGAAGCAGAAGTACACACAAATTTATCTAGAGGTTTAAAGTTTTACGAGAATTTATTTGATAATCATAGTAACTTACATATTAAGGCATCTTATCATCCAGAGTATCATAATCAAGAGTTTATCGATAAGTCAATAGCACTAAAAGATAAAAACTATGCAGTACATATTAATCTAAGTGACAATCCAGATGATTGGCCTAAAACTAGAGAAATGATTAATGCTTTAAAACAAGGTGGAGTAAAAGTATACTATCAAAAACTGTATAGTGCAAACGAACGTGAAATTAATTACTCTCAAGAGTTCTATGATAATTTTGGTAAAGAATATGCTGATATGGCAGGTAATGATAATTGGAATCATAAATTCTATTACAGTGACGGTTCAGTTCAAACACTAACACCATTAGAAGTTTACGAAAAAGAATTAAACAAATTTAAAGGATGGAGTTGCCGAACTCAAATGTTTAACATAGACATCGAAGGTAACTTTTTAAATTATTGTACACTTGATAAATTGCCTATGGTATTTGACACAGACGATTTATATAAAAATGTTATCTGTCCTGTAGAGCAAGGATGTGACTGCGATCAGATGTTTAATTTTCCAAAGGAAAAGTTATGATTGCAAGTGCAGGAGATCCTAACTACAAACATCTTTATTTTAATTGGAATCTAGTAGACTGGTGTAACTACTCTTGTTCTTATTGTAGTGCTGCTGAAATGATGCGAGAAACATTTGATAAAGTAGATTCGCATAGCAAATATAAATTAGTTCTTAAGAGATTAGAACAAGTTGATACGACATTTGAAGTTTGGTTGTTAGGTGGCGAGCCAACACTACACGATCACTTTATTGAAATAATAGATTCGCTAGTAGCAATAAAAAATTGTACACTAGTAACAGTGTTTACAAATTTGTCTAGACCATATAACTTTTATAATAAGATACGACATCCTAAAGTTTGTATTACTGCCTCTTTCCATCCAGAGTTTTATAAGGATTCGTTCTTAGAAAAGTGTATAGCATTAAATGACGACAACTTTGTTTGCAGTATAAACATCAGCGATAGAGAAGAAGATTGGACAGTAACAGATAATCTATTAAAAGAATTAAACGAGCACGGGGTCAACTACGGACCTACTAGACTGTTTAGTACTCCAGCAAGGGAAATAGTATACACAGACGAAAGCCATGAAAAATATGGCAAAGAGTTTGAACGTGTACAGCAGGGTGTTACATACCCTTTAGTAGATGAGCAAGGATTAACTACGCACTTAACTGCATACGAGATATATAAACAAGGGCTAGACAATTTCAAAGGCTACAAATGTAATGCTCTAATGTACACTATTGATGTCTCCGGAGAGATAAGTAATATGTGTAGCGGACAAAAACCTAATATTTTACTCAAGTACGACAAGCTCGATAAAGTAATTTGTCCTCATAACAGTTGTCAATGTGAAGAAATGTTTAACTTCTATAAGGAAAAGGAATAAATGGCTGTAATCGATTTAAATGTAACAAGTACGTGTAACTTAGCTTGTACATATTGTTCAGAAGGTTTTGAATGTGGGCTTTCAACAATTTTTGAAGAAAACACACATGTTACGTTAGATAATGTAGATGAACTAATGAGCAGTATTAAAGATCCTAAGAAGGATATTTACTTCTGGGGCGGCGAACCGTTTGTTAACTGGCAATTCTGTAAAGGAGTTATGGAAAAGTATCAACATGATCCTAACTACAGTTTCTTTTTCTATACCAACGGAGTATACCTTAAGAAATATTTAAAAGAGTTAGTAGCGTTTAATGAAGTACTAGGACCTCGGTTAAGAATACAAGTATCCTATGACGGCAAGGCGGTTAATGATATTACTCGTCCAGACAAGGCAGGCAATCCTAGTTCAGAAGTTGTTCGTGCAAACTTCTTAGCAGCTAAACAAGCAGGACTAAACATGAGCATGAAGAGTGTTCTTACTGCTGAAAACTTCCACTTAATATTTGAAGCATTCCTTGACGTAATACAAATTGACGATAACTATTTTCCAACACCTGATTTGTACTCAAGATTAACTGAAGAAGAGTTTTATCCACATCTTGAAGCACTAAAAGTTGGCCTAAGTAAGATTGCAAAATACATTTACAAGAATGATATGCCACCCGAAAAGTTTGGTTGGTTCCAGCGTTCAAGGGCATTGTGTGCTTCAGGCATTAATTATATCTCAGTTGACTTGAACGGCGATATTAGTCCATGTCACGGTTGTATGTATAAAGACTCACATGATCATATTCTAGGAAATATACACGAAGTAGATGACATTGATGCATTGATTGCAGAGAAGAGTGCGCAGTACAAAGACGCACTTAAGAATCAGCCATTGGATTGTTTAAATTGTGATAGTATGTTTTGTATGAAATGTAATTCAGCAACGTACGAAAAGTCCGAGAAAGATACATATTGGGAAAAGTGGAGCGACCACACAGCAAACTGGCAAACATGTAAAGTGTTTAAAACTAACGAAGTTGTTCACCATGCTTTAAGAACAGCTCTCAAGAGTTATGTTGCGCCAACACAAGAAGATAAATTTAAAGCAGAAAACTGTACAGTATAGGAGAGCTTAATGTCATTTACACTAGAAGTATCTGTAACTGAAAAATGTAATCTAGGTTGTCCATATTGCTATGTTGCAAATAAGCCAACTTATATGACTAAAGAAGTATTTGATGCCGGCATTCCTTATCTGTATGATCTAATGAAACGTTCAGGTGAGCGCGATTACTTTGTAAGTTTCTTTGGAGGCGAGCCGCTGCTCAATTGGGAACTAATGGAACATGCTATTCCTTTCTTACATAACGATCCTAAATGTAGAGGATACAATGTTATCAGTAACTTGACAATGCTTGATGACGAAAAAGCAGCATTCCTTAAAAAATACAACTGTGGTATTAGTTGGAGTTTTGATGGCATGGGTTCAAACGAAAGTCGCCCACTGCTTCCTATACTTGAAAACACTAACCCAGAAACAGGCGAACTGTTTAACGGTATCCTAGAACTTTATGAAGCAAAGAAAGATTTGCTACACGAAATGGTAAACGGCTGTAAGGTTATGATATGGCCAGGCAATACTACAGAGATGACAGAGAACTTTGAGTTCTTGTTGGATTGGGGAGTAGAGCATCCCGACTTTAGTATTGTACGTGACGATGTATGGACCGAAGAAGACTTGCATGTATATCGCAGAGAGCTTATTAGACTTACAGACAAGTATATTGAAAAACTAAAAGCAGGTATTCCTTGTTCAATCGGGTTTCTAAGACTTTCAATACTAGATACATTATTTGGATTAACAAGAGGTAAACGTAAGTATGGTTGTTTTGCAGGAACAACTGGCGGAGTATTAATGAGCTCAGGAGAATTTTATCCTTGTGCTAGATTTGCTTCTAAGAAGATTATGCAAATGGATGAGAAGTATAATTTTGAATACTTCCAAGAACAGTTTGCTCCAGGCAACTATAACAAATGTGAGGAGTGTAGACTTCGTCAAGTATGTAATGCAGGTTGTACGTATTCTCAAGTTATGAACGGTAATAAACCTGTTGATAGTATTTGTGAAATTTATTTAATGACATACGAACAAGCAATGCGTGTTGTACACGAATGTAAGGACGAACCAGTATTTCAAGACCTTATGGTGCATTGGCTTAAAGATGTGAAAAGCGAGAATTCAAACTAATGACCGAGAAAAGAAAATATAAAAGTTTAATACATGATGTTCCTAATAAAGTTGAAATGCAAAAAAAGGAACACGAACTACAAAATGTTCTTACAGTTGAGGAGTTAGAGGAACAACTTGATGCAGCCGTCAAAGGTAAAGCTCGTGTAGATTCAAAGTATGTTGATTATAAAACTAGAGGACATTTATACGATTACAAACTTAACTACACACAGTTTCTTGATGACATGGCTCACATAATGCGTGAAGTTAAACAGCGTCCAGAAGAAGAACGCTATCAGAGTCGTGTACCAATAATGATTCAATGAAAATTGTTAAGACTAGATCAGCAGATGACATTATTAGATTTAACTGGCATTTATTAGATTGGTGTAACTATAAATGTACATATTGTTCTGCTGGAAAGTCTATAACAAATGACTTCAGCGATAACTCTAGAATTAACAATAACTTTAAATTAATATTAACTAGACTACAAACAGTTTCAGAACCATTTGACATTTGTTTAACCGGAGGGGAACCTACACTACATCCTAACTTCTTTGAAATACTAGATGGTATGATGAAGTTAGAAAAACTAAACAGTGTTTGGTTGTTTTCCAATCTATCTAGGTCAGAAGAGTTTCTTAAAAAGATTAATAACTATCTTCCTAAAATACAATTATACGGAAGTTGGCATCCTGAATTTAGCAAAGATGATTTTGTAGATAAAGCATCTAAACTAGAATGTCACGTTCATGTTAGTATTACAGATAATAAAACGTATTGGCCTAAAACATTAGAAGTAATAGAAAATCTTAAGAAACATAATGTTACTTTTAGAATTAATATATTACAAAATACTCAAGATGTTGAATTAGATTTTGATAACGAAGTTATTGAAACATTTGAAACGTTGTTACCTGATGCACACGATGACTTTGACATTGAAGTAACATATGAAGATGGTTCAGTTGAAACACTATCTGAACATACTTTACAATTTAGAGATATTAATTATTTTAAAGGGTACAAGTGTACAACTAAAAGTTATGGCATTGCTGTTGATGGTACTATTGTAAATACTTGTACAGGTGAAAAAATGCCGTTAGTGTTAGATAAGATAATTAAAACTGTAACGTGTCCTTTACATGAATGTGTAGAAGGATTATTAATGTATCCAAAGGAAATACAGAATGGCTGATAATGTTATAGATCAATTTTGGGACGACAGTGTAGGGTGTACATTTTTTGAAATGAACACCAGCGACAAGCCTGTGCAAGAAGGACACGGCGTTAACGTTATGTATCTTACTAATAAATGTAATATGGCTTGTACATATTGCTATGAAGATCTAGCAGACAGACCATCTCAATTACAAACCAAAGAGCAAATAAGAAAACACGTTGATGATATTTTAGAACGAGAAAGCGACCCTGATCAACAAACACTAATACTGCTATTTGGCGGTGAGGCAACACTAGAATGGGAGAATTGCAAATATATTATGCAATATGCATATTCGAAAAAGAAGAATATACATTTTCAGTTAACAACAAACGGCATAAAATTTTTAAGTAATAAATTCCTTGACGATTACATGAAAAATTGGTATGTAAGAAGAGGATTCTTAAGCACAGATATAAGTTTTGATGGAGTAGGTAACAGGGAACGCATATATCATAACGGAATGCAAACAGCCAATGACGTTATTAAAGTTTTTAGAAAGATAAACGAACGAGGACTGAAATGGAGATTAAGATATACTTTCCACAACCTTAATATACATGCCGCCTATGAAGACATTACCTACTTGGCAAAATTGTTCAAACCACATAGAATAATTACCAGTGTAGCCTGGGACACACTCAACGACGACCAGATAAAAGAACTAGTCAAAGTTAAAGATCGTTTAAGATCCGACTGGATAAATAACAGTATAGAGATTCCAGTATGCGAGTTGTTCTGTGATACCTGTGACGGATGTGGTGTTAAGAAAGAAACAGTACAACTTTATACTAATGAAGGAAAAGTAAGAACACGTAATTGGAACGAAAATGATGAAAAGTTTACAGACTTCCAGGACAAGGACATAAAATGACATTGACAATACCACAAAAAATGCATCAAATTAATATGCTAATAAATGAAATTCATAATGAAGATCCAGGAGTAGCAAAAGTACTTCGAGGAGGATTTGAAATGTCTTTAGATGTAATGGATCAAATTTTAAAGAACGAAGGTCGTCCTCTAAAAGAATACGATGTCTCAAAGCAGATAGAAGTTGTTTGTGATCTACTAGATATTGATATTGAACAGTTGGTAATGCAGGCAATAGATGATTTAAATCAGCAGGGCGATATTGAGCAAAAGGCAGCTGACGAAAAGACTCTTGCGTTTATCACAGCAGACGAAGATGTTGACGATTACGAAACATTTTTAGAAGAAAATAAAGTTAAAGAAAACTTAGATTTTCTTAAAGGGGAGATTTAAACATGGGCAGTTTAGTTAAAACTGTAACAGGAACAAACGCTAGTAATGCAGTAACAATTAGTTTTTCTAACGTTACAACTAGTACACTAATTACAGACACTCTTTTTAAAGATCTTGGTGTTAAAGTTAACACAGAAAGAGCTAGACGAGGTCGTGCAGCAGATGCTTCAATTAAGGATCTAGCAGACTATACTGGAGTAATAAACTATGCAGAACTAGAAAAGTTAAGATCTGCTATGCTTGTTTCTAGTGTTACTAACCCTACTTATAAAAGCCCCACTAATACTAATGTTACGTCTCCATCAGCACCTGCTCCTATGACATCTAACCCTGGAGTAATTAGTGCAGCCGGTTCTTGGACAGGACATCCTAAGATTACCGCAGCATTGTTTAATTCTCTTATTACTGGTTTGAAGTCACAGGGTAATGAATGTACTTGTAACTGTAACTACTGTACTTGTAACTGTAACTACTGTACTTGTAACTGTAACTTCTCTTGTACTTGTAACTGTAATTACAGTGACGTAACAACAAAAGAAAACATTGTGTATATGTAATGAGCTTAGAGAAAATAAAGAAACTAAGACCAGCAGAGTATACATATAACGATTCCAAATACGGCAACACAATTAAAAAGTCTATGGGCTGTATGGCACAAGATTTAGATGCTATCTGGCCTGAGGAAGAATATGTACTACTGCGAAAAGATGAAAACGGTAAATTAATCGTTTCTAATCCCGATCAACTGATTTATCCGCTAATTAAAGCTATACAAGAACTTTCCGATAAGGTAGAGGAATTAGAGAATGAGCGAAAAATATAAAGAAATAGAAGGTATAGATGCTAATACATATGCTGGTAAGGCTGCTCTTGCTGTTAAGAAAAAAGCAAGAGGAACAATGGGCGATGAGCTATTAATCTTTTATCTAATTGAGTTTGTTAGATTTATACAACTAAACAACAAGTTTCTGGATTTAGGAATTCATATTACTGATGATAATAAAGAAGAGTGTTACATCAAAATTATTGAAATGGATAGACCTGAACTAATCGACGATCTTGAAACTTACATTGATGTTAGAGATAAAATTAACGATATTATCAAGAAAAAAGACGAATATGAAGGAATTATCTCGCAACTAAAAAATCTATCGGACTATGATGACAAAGACGCGATAAATAGTATTATCGAGAAGTATCTTAGGAGATAAACATGCTTATAGTCTTGTCTGGTAGCGAGTCAATACACAAAAGATTTTTGCAAAGAAAAATTACCGCTGCTTTAAACACATTTACAGTTGACGGATATACCGTTGACTTTAACTCCTATCCGTTTAAGGTATTAAACAGCGACGGCGAAGTCGTTATGCAGGCAGGAAGTAAATCATCACCACTAAACTCATACGGTGAAGTAATTCAACTTACAGAGGAACAAGAAGCTGCAATTGAAGGCAGTGATTATGGTGCAGGTATTGATACACTTATAAGCGAGCTAGACGGCGAAGAAACTCTTGATAAAATTCTACAACTTGAACAAGACTTATTCATTACTAAAGAGGCTTGGTTTAAAAACGACCTTTCAAGCGAAGGTTATGATTTTAGTATTATCGAAGACTTAGAATCAGATTATACCGACGCTTATAACAGATTGATTACTAACTATAATAATAAAACAATTGACAATTATGTTGTTTGTGGTATATTTGGTAAGCATACTATTGAGCAGTTAAGAACTGACTTAGGTGCAGAAAATGTACATGTAGTAAACATTATTCGTAATCCGTCAGTGTCTTGGTTTATGCATCAAAAAACTGATGCGTTTTATGCTTTACCTAGTGAAGCTGAACTAGGAGGCAGAAGCGGAGATACTGAAAAATTTGTTCAATCTCAACTTTCTTGTATAGCATTAAAATCTCTCGATTATGTTCAAACAGTAAAGTTTGAAGATATTATACAAACTGGATTAACCGTGTTAGGACAACAAGTAACATTGCCAGTAGGATACGAATCATATAACAATAAAATAACTCAGTTCGAAAACGATGTTATTGTTCCTCAAGGTCTAGCAACAGCAGACACTATTACAGATATCAATACAAAGTTATCTAACTTTACTTTCTCAACAATGGTTGAGATCTTAGCAGAATCAAGTCTCGACAGCAGTACTGTTGATGCTGCCTTTCCAAGTAACTTCTTTACAGAATTAGGGTATACAGCGTTAACATATGCAGAGATCACGTCTAGTTAATTTAAAAGAATACGACATAGTTCTTACAACATCTTGGGAAACCAAGCATGGCGTCAGCGGACATATGTTTGAACTCATTGAGTACTTCATGCACCTACGCTTTGACAAAGGCATTAATGCTTGTATACTTCTTGCAGACGGAACCAATTGGGAAGAGTTCAGTACAGCACTCCGAGAAAAGTATGATTTGTCAATGGAGGAAACAGCAGACTTCCATCATCATACTGTAGAAAAGTTTCAACCTAAATGTTTATTAGCTAATACTGTTTTGTTTGCAGATGGCTCGTTAAGAACACATAATGCAGATATTCTAGCAGACAAGATATTCTTATTCCGTTGTGCAGAAAAGGACATAGTTAGAGATAATGTAATAGTCTTGCAAGACAATGATGTATACGATCCACTACCTAACAGCATACATTACAAAAAGAAGATAATGTTTAGCAAGTATCGCAAGTTAGATACAACTGCGCCAGCAGCAGCAATGTTTTATCTAACAAACAACAGTAGACTTTGTGCAATAAGTAGGGATAGATTATATGAGATTATGGACAAACATAATTTTGAAAACTACATTGCTTTGACAAACAAGGACTTGCATATGCATCGTTTAGATAGTATAGTAGTACCAGTCAGGAACCTATGGAATTTGTTCTCAACTTACATATATACTGATACAGCCTTGAAGTTTGATTGTAGCCCAAGGTTTATTGCGGAGTGTGAGTTTTATGGCAAGGAAGTAATCTATGAAATAGACTACCAAGACAAGGGTCTAAATGCCAGACTACACGATATGCAATACGGTGATATTTGGTTAAGAGCAGACGATGAGATCAGTACTAGATTATAGCACATATGGAATAGCATTAGACACGACAACTAGACCCAACGTTCGTGCCAGACTCAACACAGGATTTTTGTGCAACTATAACTGCGAATTTTGCTACTATAAAGATAGGCTAGATCAACGTGATAGTTTAGAGACTATTAAAGAACGCATAGACGACATCTATGCATATGGCATACGTGAAATAGATCTAAGTGGGGGCGAAAGTTCAATAGAACCTAACTGGATTCCAATACTAGACTACTGTAGAGAAAAAGGTTTCGAACACATATCTTGTTTGAGTCACGGCGGCAAGTTTTGTAACATGGACTTTTTAAAGCAGAGCTATGAACACGGACTTCGTGAAGTATTGTTTAGCCTACATGGAAGCAATGCAGAACTACACGACAGAATTACTGATCGTAAAAAGAGTTTTGAACGTATCATACAGGCAATAGAAAACTGTCACGAACTAGGAATGACAGTAAGAATTAACTGTACAGTTTATGATTTAAATCATCATACACTGCCAACAGAGTATGCAGATCTTATACTAAAATTAAAACCACTTGAAGTTAATTTTATTACACTAAACTACGACACAGATAACCAAGACTTTAGAACTAACGACTATGGTGCTGTAACAGATAGTATTAAAAAGTGTATTGATATTATTGATCCGCACATCAAATACATCAATGTAAGATATACTCCTTACTGTTATATGGTAGGATATGAAAAGTACGTAGTTAATTATTATCAACATATCTATGATGTATATGACTGGAACCTGGCAATATACAATCACGAAATAGACACCAGCAAAGAATATACTGCAAAAGAAAAACTAAGACACAGTTATGATGAAGCCCGCAAGTTTAGACTTAATGCTTATTACAAAGGCAAAGAATGTTTAGACTGCAAATATCTATTCATTTGTGACGGAGTAGAAAAGCAGTTAAAGGATACACCTTTGAAGCCTGTACAAGGTGAACAGATAAAAGAAATTAACTACTACCGAGGTAACTATTTTGACTAAACTATCTATACTAATACCAACACACAATAGGCCCGATTTGTTCCAACGTTGTCTACACAGTGTATTGGTTCAATTACCAGAGAATATCAATGTAGAAGTTATTGTAAACAACGACTCTAATGACATTAGAGAAATACAACATCCTAATGTAACTTACTATTACGAATCATTTGATCACCTTAGTCAAGTATACGAATTCTTACTACACAAAAGCGAAGGAGAATACGTTTACTTTTTAGAAGATGATGATTATCTTGCTGACGACTTTTTTACAAAGGTCCTTCTAATTGGAAATCATATTGCAGTCAATTATATGCCCTGCCATGACAAAGAGAATTTATTAGAATATTCAATGATGTATTTGACTGAAGGGGAAGTAGACTCAGAACGTTTTATTGAAAGACTAGATCATAGACGTTTACAATTAGGTCAACACATTTTTAAACGTAAAACAATTATAGACTTTGACTTTCCTAGAGATAGTGAAATAACAAACGATATTATATTAGTTATTCATGCAGTACGCAATGCAGGCGAAGTAAATACTTTAAACAGGGTATTTTATTATCAAACACAAGATGGTGGCGACAACATATCGTTTCCAGAGAGCAACAGATGAAATATAGTAAGCAACATCATATAGAGCAAGAACCAGATCATCTCAACATACATTGGGACAGTCTGACTATCTGCCAATTAAAATGCTCTTACTGTTATGCTCGTAATGAATATGGAAAGGAATGGGGCAAGCTCAGTAGTAAAGAAACTATAGATGCTGTAATAGAATCTCTTAGCCGTAGCAGTCTTAACTTTAATCTAGGACTTCTTGGTGGAGAACCTACACTAGGCCCGCACTACTATTACATACTTGATCGTATATCTGCACTAGACAATAATAAAAAGATTTATGTTGTAACAAATGCTGAAAAGGATTTTACAGACCATCCCGATTATAGTGATAGGATTGCATTTTTGTTTTCATATCACCCTGCGGATTGCACAGATAGAGATCGTTTTGTAAACAATATGAAACTGATGTTAAGTAGAGGCTACCAATGCAAAGTTAATGTAATGCTTCATCACGATAAACGTTTATGGCCTACTATAAAAGAAATGTTTGAAATATGCAAAAACATCGAAGGATTAAAAGTACATCCACATTTTATATACGGCAGTAGTATTTCAGAACTATTTCATTATAGAGAAAACTTTTGGGAATACTTTAAATTCTTAGAAGACTATCAAGAAAAAGAATTAGTTTATGACGACGATGTGTTTAATGACTACGAAATATTTCATCAAGGGTTAACTAACTTTGAAGGTTGGAACTGTTATAATAATAACTACGAAATTGATGTGCGTGGAAACGTTGTTAAGTTTTGTTTAAGCAAAGAAGAAGGTGTTAGTTTATTAAAGAATCCAGACTTCTTTAAAAACATTACAGAAACAGTTCCAATGATATGCCCACACAAGGCTTGTAACTGTGACGGACTATTAAAACAGTATAAGGAAAAAGTATGATACTGTTCAATAGATTCATGAAGAACAAACTAATATTCTCGTATGACATAACCATGCGATGTAATCTACGTTGTTCTTATTGCTATGCAGCTGACATATTAGATAATAAAAAGTCAGGCAACAGAGAAATTGCAGACAAAGTTGTACAAGCATTTAAAGACTATAAAGTAAATTATCCTGATCGTATTATAGAGTTAGATTTACTAGGAGGCGATCCATTAGTTGCAGAAAATATATGGGACTTTATTGATGCCTATATGGAAACAGGCTTTGATCTTTGGATTATAACAAACTTAATGATGGGCAAGCGTACATTAACTAAAGCAAAAGAATATTTAAACAAGTATCCGAAGTTAGGTATATGTGCTACTTGGCACAGTGAAATAGATAATGAAAAGTTTAAAGAGAATTTATTGTTTTTTAAAGATGCAATTAAACCTATGTATAATCAAGTAGACGAAGTAACATACAATAACTTTGTAACATCCTTTGTATTGTTTAATGATAATCCTGGTATGTATGAAAAGGCACGATGGGCTAAAGACAACGGCATCGATTACGGTATAACTATTCTTTATGATGATCAAATGTTGTATAGACGAGAAGCAAAGGAAGACTGGTCAGAAGAAACAAAATGGGTATGGCGAAACAGTTATAACTATACTCACACTAAATGGGTATGGGACGACAAACCAATAGACTTAGACACATTTGAAGATATGAAACTGTATCAAATATCACATCATTACAATCTAGTATGCTATCCTAATAATTGGCACATAAGATATGATGGTGAAATATACAACAGTTGTAATTACGAACCTAGGATACGCAAACACATTGATGACGGAATACATCCTGTAAAGTTATATTGCAAGGACATGGACTGCAAGTGTTCAGTAACGGCTTGCAAGGAAGTGTACAGCGAACGATGATAGTAGAATGGGAAGCAGTATTAGAGTGTAACTATAAGTGTCATTACTGTTCCAATGGCAGGAACGATCTGCTGGATAAACCTATACGCTACGAAAAAGACATAAACAAGATATGTACATTCCTTGACAGTATAAAAGCACAATGGCCAGACGAAGAAGTTTTTGTATTTGGAGGCGAACCATTACTACATCCTCACATAGAACAGATAGTAGAACACTTTAATAAAATAGAATTAAAGTTTATCATACAAACTAACTTTGTGTTGACTAACAAAATTAAACGTATGGATGACATGGGTTTAGATTTTATGGTACAAGTAAGTTTACATCCGTTAGAAATAACAGATGAGCAAAACTTATTTGAAGATTTGTTAGAGTTTGATCATAGAATAAGGCGAATTGATTTGATGTATATCGGTAAGTCTAGTCTAGAATTATACAAGAAAGTATTACCATACGTTAAAGATAAAAGCAAACTATTCCTTGCACCAGTTGCTGACTTTGAGTTAGATAATGTTGTAAATGAATACTTGTATGAGTTTAATGAAATGAAAAAGGATACGCTACTATCTAAAGTTTATAACTTTGAACCGGGTGATAGGAGTTATAAGTGGGAAAGTATGATGCGCGGTACAACCACAACCAAGGGTAAACCGTGCATGTATCTAGGTAAGTATATACTATACGATCCGGCCTTGCAACCGTATACTTGTAACATGCGTGAGAATAACGAAATTTGTCCTCACGAACAGTGCTTTTTAATGTAGGGAAAAATGACTTCAGAAGCTACACCACACGATTTTAGACAGTTTGGGGAAATCAAGCCTAAGAAAGAATATAAAATCTTATGGCAAGATGATGGTAACTTTGTGCCAGACTATCATATAACCTATAGACTCAGTGACAAATGTAATATGAGCTGTGAATACTGTAGGTGGTATGATGGAGAAAACTACGACTTTGCATTAGAAACTGTTGAAAAGTTATTTGAGTTTTTCAAATATGAAAATATCAAGAGTGCATTATTTTATTTTCACGGTGGAGAACCCGGAATACATCCGCATGTCATTCCTGTTTTAGAGAAACTTCGCGAACAAGAAAAGACTACAGGTATTAAAACAGTTATAGAATTTCAAACTAACTTATCCTATACTTGGAGGCGTGTTGAGCAAATAATAAAACTAGTCGATAAGTTTAGCGTAAGTTATCACTTTATTGATTTATGTAAAAGCAAAGACGAAGTGCTGTTGAAAAACTTTCACGAGAATATGGCAAATATTATAGAGCAAGGTTATCCTTTAGAACGCTTAGATGTTATGCTTGAAAATGTTCCGGAAGAAAGATTGCAAGAGTTTTATAATAACGTGCTACACTTCTTAGAGTATGACAAAATCAAATACAGTGAAATGATACACAGTTTTTGTCATTATGAAAACAACCCAACTACAAAGAAACAGCATTTAGAATTTTATAACAAGTATAATAAAACCGAACAAGGTTATATGATAGATGGTGAGTATCATAATACTAATTCACTATTTGAAAAAGGTGTAGACTGTAGAGGTTGTAAATGCGAAGCAGGAATGAATAACATTGTTGTAAATGCAGACGGGAATGTATTTCACTGTGGTGTAGAGTTTACATACTATCGGTTAAAATGCGAGCCTGTTGATCCAATAACAAATGTATTAACTGATCCAATGTATCTTAAGAAGATGAGTATTAAACGAAAAGTAGGTACAATTTGTAAATGGGATTATTGCGGCGGAGACTTTTATATTCCTAGGGAGCCAAGATGAGATTTTTAATTGCAGGAGCATTTAGTAAAACTATACCCATTATGCGCTTCCTTGGAAAGTATAAAGGAGATGCACATATTGTTTTGTACGATGGTATAAACAAGTGTGACTGGAATGGTGGCCGCATCAATAGAGATGTGTACTACAACGAATCAGTAATGCAGTATTATTACGATAGGGGTGTGTCTATTGCACTTACAATGAGTAATCATAATGTTGATTTGTCAGACCCTGTAGGTAATCATCTATTAGAAAAGTTCCACAGACCAGGCAATGCTCTTATTATTGTCAATGACGATTTACGAAAGTATGTTCGTGAACATTATCCTAACTATGATTTGATACACAGTATTACAGGTATGGGACACTTAAACATACCATTACAAGATCAAGACGTAGAATGGCTAAAGCAAAAAGAAAAAGACTACGATTGGATTGTTCCTAGATTTGAACATGTTTTTGACCCAAGAGCAGATGAATTAGATAAAACTAAATGGGAAGTAATGGTAAACGATACTTGTGTATTTGGCTGTAAACATTTTGAAGAACACTTCAAAGCTATTGCTGATGCTAACACTGAACGTAAAGAATATGACCCCGACATAGAGGAATGTTGGTTGCCTAAGTTTGATCCCGACAGAGAAAGCAAGTACAAATGTATGGACATTGATATTGAACATATCAATATACTCAAGGATCAAGGCGTTAGAAGTTTTAAGATTACAGGTAGAGAAATGACAGATCCAATGTTTGAGCATGACTTATTATTGTATATAAATCGTGTAGAGAAAGGTAAAGACGTTTAAATGATTACTGGACCTAATGGATTTTTGTATAACGAATTAGATCTTCAAGACTCTGAAGACCTGTTGTTTCTATTGGGCGGACCTACAACCGACGATGAAAGTAAACTTGATGAGTACGTTAAGTCAACAAAAGAACTTATAAACAATAATACAGACAAGTATGTGGTATTTGCTAGTAATGCTTGGATAGACAATCATAACGATTCGTATAGTAATGCTAAAAAAGAGTTAGAACAGTTTATCAAACAACGTTGTACTAGACACTTAATATTAAGGATTGGAGATATTATATCTAAAGATATATCAAAAGTAAGGAAGATGAAATCTGATAGAATGCAACAACAAATTCTTAGAAACGAATTATCCGATATTCCTTTAAAGAGTCACTATCTAGATCTAGAACAATTTGTTAAGGAAACAAAAAATGTTATTGAGAATAAAAATGTAGGCATATATCATTATAACTTAACCGAGTTAACTTTAATGGAGTTGAAAAATTATGCAAATTAAATCAACAAATCCATTCTTTGACAACTACGTTTTAGTAGAATACGAGTTTACTACTTTATGTAATAAGAATTGTTCGTACTGCTATAACTTAATTGATCACGATGTACGGTTTAGTAATGACCTAGATACAATACTTGAAGATATGACAAGTATACTAACTGTAGATAATCCTTATATCATTCTTAATTTAATCGGCGGCGAAGTAATGGTACATCCTCATTACGAAAAAATTATCGATCATATCTACAATACTAAACATCCTGAGACTAGAGTGTTAATGTATACACATGGAGATCACAAACACGAATGGTTCAAAAAGAAAATAGATCATCTTAAGAAGTTTGGCGACAAGTTTAAATTACATTGTACTATTCACTTTGAAGAATTAAACTTTGAACAGTTTAAGCAAAATGTTCAATATATGCATGACAACTTTCCGTTTATAACTTTGTATATGATAGTAGACGATGTGTTAATTAATAATTTTGATTTAATACAAGAGCTGTTAGATACTAATAAGAATTTAAAAATATTCGGATTACCATATGATGGTAATAGAGGAATTGAGTTAATAAAACAATTAAACAAGTTTAAAGAATTAAATCGTTGGGCTGATAGATTTGATAATACATTTACATTAGCAGAAGGCGAATTTCCTCAGGGAGAAAAACTATTTGATGTATACAAACAAAGTAAAGACTTTAACTTTTGCGGATCTCAATGTACACTTATGATATACGAAGTTGACAGAGATGGTAATATTAAGAAGTCGTGTGATGATGTTGTATTAGGAAACATTAGAGATAATAAAAAAGACATGTTTGACTTTAGAACAATTACTTGTCCTAATACTCGATGTATGGAAAGTTTAAGCAATCTGGATGTGAACGACTAATGAAAAAGTTAAAACACCTATATGTTAATTTTATTATGACATTTAGTTGTAAACTAAATTGTACCTATTGTACAATTCCGTTAGAACTAAGACGTAATGTAGAATTCTTAGGCAACGATAAAATTAAACTGTCACTGTTTCAAGCCGTTAAATTTTTTAAAGACAATGACTATGACTTATTAACTATTTCTATTACTGGTGATGAATTAGAAAACATTCCTAATTTTTTAGAACGCTTACAAGAGATACTAGCATACATGGATAAAACTCTTGTAGGTATTCCAGCTGAAAAGGTGCAGCTAAAAATGCACACTAATTTAAATGCTAAAGAAGACTTTTATCTAGAGCAGTTTGATATGCTTGAAGATGCAAAACGTTTTTGTAGACCCGAGTTTGAAACAGTATATCAGGCAATGTATCATAAACCAAAGCGAGAAGGCAAACTGAATTTTATACGTGAACAAACTTCACGAATAGGAATAGACTATTTGTCCTCAATTGGATTACGTAACGAAGATGATAGGTCAGCAGTTAAGCATCTATATTCTAATCTTGTGTTTAACTTTGACGATATGCCTAAAACTAAGAAGTTGACAGATAGAGAAATGTTGTATATAATAGTAGCAACAGACTCTGGAATCACAAACGGTTGCGGGTTTGAAATGTCTGATAACTTATTTAAGTTGCAAGACAGAGATTTTTGTTCAACGTGCCCACATGAGACTTGTGTAATGTTAGACGATCTAAACAAATTATAAGGTGTGAAATGGCTTTACAAAAAGATAGAATTGGTAACGGTATTGCAGTTGTAGGAGCAGGAACTACAGGATATCTAACCACTCTATATCTGTGTAAAAATTATCCAGAGCTAACAGTAAAATGGATATATCCTGAAGATAATAAACCAATTGGTGTTGGTGAAGCAACAACTCCGGACGTAACACATTTCTTACACGACTTAGGAATCGATGCTAATGTAATACTTAAAAAACTTAATGGCTCGTTAAAACTAGGAATTAGGTTTGAAGACTTTTACGAAAAAGGAACAGCAATATATCATCCGTTTGGCGAAACTGAATCAGAAAGTTATGATTTAAAATATTGTATGGAAAATAAAATAATACCTGATAATATATTAGATTATAACGAAATTGCTACACACTTTGATGTAAGAGAATTAATGTTATACTTAGACGAAGTAATGAAAGACCTTCCAAATTTAATTGTTGATAGAAGATATATTAATTCAATAGACGAAATAGATGAAGAATTTATAGTAGACTGCACCGGATTTAACCGAGCACTGTATGATTATAAATTTGAAAGTATAAAAGATAAAGTACCAAATAATAGAGCATTAGTATATAGAGGAAAGTATACTGACAAAGAAAGACAAAAATTTCCGTATACAAATTGTGTAGGAGCTAGCCATGGTTGGATATGGGAAACACCGTTAAATGAAACTATAGCGTTCGGATATGTACATGACGACAAGTACGATGTTAAAGACGAGTTTCTAAGTCATTTAGAAAAGCATTTTGATGATATAGACGAAACATTGATACGTAGTATTCCTATGGTAACTGGAAGAAACAAAGAACATATGGTTCGTGTAGGTAATAAAACCCTAGTTGCAATTGGTTTAAGTTCATTCTTTATTGAACCATTAGAAAGTACAGGCTTATATCTAGTTGCTTACGGAGTCAAAACGTTAAACAGTTATCTTCAAGGTGAATATTCTTTAGAAGAATATAATACAATTTACAACCATGAATTTGATGTTATTTTAGATTTTATCATTGCACACTACAAGTATAGTAAGAGAGACAACGATTACTGGAACAGTTATAAAACTCAAGAGATAGAATTATATAGAGAAAATAATATATTTCCTAAAAGAAGTTGGGACTACCTATTATCTGGGTTTGAACAAGTTGAATATAAACCTAAAATGAATCCTGAAACATTTATTAAAGTAAGAAAAGGCAAGCCCTATTATGCTAAGGTCTGGTAATATAGCAACAGAACTATTGGAGTACAGTTACAAACAACAATTAACACACATACCGAGTGCGTTAAGTATGTTAGATTATGTCGACTTTTTGTTTACAAATGAAATTGTAACACGAGATGATTTTATAGTAATTGGCAAGCCTTTTGGTGCTCAAGCATACTATCTAACTTGGAAACGTTTAGGCTGGCTAGATAAAATTGAACACTTAGGTGTAGGTGTTAAACACGACGAAATTGACTTTGTTGATTACGGTGAAGAAACTATGGGAAATGCACTAGGTGTTGCTACTGGCATTGCAATAGCAAACCCTGATAAACGTGTATGGGTAAACATTACAGACGCTACATTGCAAATGGGTAACACACTAGAAGCAATACAGTTTATTGGTCATAATCAAATTAAAAACATATTTCTTACTATTGATTATAATGACAAACAAGTAACCGGAAATACACACAATATACTTTCAGTAGATCCTATTATTGAAATGTTCAAAGGATACAAATGGCGAGGCAAATTAATTGACGGACATAACCAAAATGAAATGTCAAAAGTATTTTATAAACTATCAGATAATCAGCCTAATGTTGTTATTTGTAAAACAAACAAAGGACACGGTGTAAAAAGTTTCTTACACGATCCTAAGAAGTGGCACTATAAGAAAATAGAAAGTCAAGAAGAATTAGATATGCTATTGGAGGAATTGGGATGAGAGCAACTTTAGATCAGTTCCTTTCAGATAATCCAGACGTATATTTGCTACACTGTGATATGTGGGGATTTCCACTAGCACCTAATGTAATAAACTGTGGCATAGGAGAACCTAATATGGTAAACATAGCCGCAGGATTAGCAAGCCAAGGCAAACGTGTAGTTGTCTATGGTGTTGCGGGCTTTGTAATTTACAAAGCATATGAACAAATAAAAATGAATGTGAAAGGATGGGCAGAAAATTATGGGAGTATCGTATTTTGCAATGCAGGGTATAACGGTTGTTACAGTATTTGCGGAAGGGGGCATCTTGTGGCAGACGATTATAGATTGATGGAAGCACTTGAAATCAATCTATATGATCCACCAGATAGGAAAACGTTTTTAGAAAACGTAACAGAAGGATTGAGTAAGCCAGGCGTTAGATTTATACGTTTAGGTTGGGACGGCGAGGTATGGGAAAAAGAATAGCAGTAACCGGCTCACACGGATTTATAGGAAGTAGATTAGTATCTACATTATTAGAGCAAGGCCATCAAGTAATAAAAATTGCAAGACACATGCCACCTGAACAATGTGATATAATTTACCATCTTGCATGTCCTAGCAGTACAAGATTTATAAATGATAATCCTTTAAAAATTATAGAAATTATTGTTGACGGAACTCGTAAAGCATTAGACATTGATCCTACAGCAAAGTTTGTGTTTGCTAGTAGCTACGGAGCAGGCGATTTAGAACTTGACAAAAGCCCACAATTAAACTATAATGCTAGTAAGTTTCTAATGGAGCAATACCTAGAACATAGCGAAAGAGACTGTACAATTTATAGACTGCCTAGTGTTTATGGAATAGGCATGCATAATGATTCGTTTGTTAAGAAATGTATAGACGGCAATGCATACAAGCCAAAAGATCCTAGTAAGTTGCATTACATTGCACACGTTGACTATGTTGTAGAACAAATGGCAAAATTAGAGCCAGTAGAAGCAGAAGAGATTACGTTAGGAGAGATATATGAAGAATTTAGTTCTAGGCGGCGCGGGCTTTATTGGTCAGCATCTGACGCATAGCCTGCTTCAATACCGCCAGAACAGAGTTATAATTGTTGACAACCTAGCAACTTCTCGTATCAATTTAGATGAGTTTTCTGAGTACAAGAATCTTTTTGAGTTTGTCGAGGCTGACATTACTAATATGGAAGATAAAGAGCTTCGGAAATTAATTGGAAAAAGTAACCGAGTTTATCAATTAGCAGGAAGTGTCGGAGTAGAACACATTGACAAGAATCCTAGCGAAACTTTATTCAATAATTATAATCTTTCACATAAACTATTACCTTTGTTTCAAGATGCAAAAAAGCCCGTAATTTTTACTAGCACATCTGAAGTATATGGAGAAGGTCCGTTTAGTGAAGACAGTCATGCACATATAGGACCAACAACAAAATTGCGATGGGGGTATGCTGCTTCTAAATTAATGACAGAATTTATGATGCAAGCAAGTGACTTCCCATCAACGGTTGTTCGTTTCTTTAATGTAGTAGGCCCAGGACAGTTGGGTGACTATGGAATGGTATTACCTAGGTTTATTAATGCCGCGAAAGAAGGTAAGGATTTGATTGTGTATGGCGATGGTGAACAAGTACGTAGTTTTTGTCACGTAAGTGATGCAGTTAATGCACTCAAAAAAGTAGCAGCAATTCCTAATGAAACATTTAATATAGGCAACGATGAACCTATAACAATCAAACAACTAGCAGAACGTGTAATAGAATTAAGTGGATCAAGTAGCAAAATAGAATATGTTCCTTATAAAACTGCATTTAGTAAAAATCACGGGGACATAAACAAACGAATTCCTGATTTAACAAAGTTAAAGTCTAGTATTGACTATAAACCTAAGCACAAGTTAGATGATATTATAAAGGATATGTTATGAAAGTAGCATTTATATTTGCACATCTAGACGATGAAAGTTACGGACCATTAGGTACTATTGCTTCGCACGTTAAGCAAGGCGATGAAGTAATAGTAGTAAGTATGTGCCGTGGCAACCGTCCTGGTGCAGATGTGCAAGGTGAACGTGTTCATACATTTACAGAAATATGCGATATGCTTGGTGTCGAAAGCATTGTTCAGGATCAAAGTGATACACGAATGACTAGAGAGGAAACTCAATTTCGTGTTAATAAGTTAATAGAAGACTTAGAACCAGACGTAGTATACACACATTTTAATGGTGATGCACATCAAGATCATAGATTATTGAGCGAGTGCGTATTAATTGCATGTCGTCCTAAACCGGGAAGTACTGTTAAAGAACTATTAATGTGTGAACTTCCAGCAGCGACAGAATGGGCGTTTGGTCAGTTTGGAGATTTTAAGCCAAACATATTTAATGATGTAACTGACTTGATCGAACTGAAACAAGAAGCATTAGATATGTATGAAACAGAAACATATGATTATCCTGATGCACGTTCTGTAGATAGTATGAAAATCCTAGCAGCCCAGAGAGGAAAACAGTGCGGGGTTAATTATGCAGAAGCGTTTCAATTGGTATTCTCTCTGAACCGTAAAAGTTAGTAAATCCATTTTTTCTTACTATTGCACGATAAACGCCATTGCAATCATTATTGTACGGAAAGCGAAAACTTGTAGGAACATAATTTAGGTTGTCCATAAACCATTCAACACAAGATTCTGTATCATATAACATATAAGAAACTTGTGCTGCTAAGTCTTCCATTTTTTCTAAAGGAGTATGCGAGTTACTGTGCGCTCCTATCTCGTAACCTTCATTAATAAGTAGTTTAACATCGTCTAGAGTCATACATTTTTGTCCAATATCGTTGTGCCCTTGTTTAATAAATCTTGGACAGATGAAAAATATTTTATCTTTATCTGGATAGTTTTCTCTATGATATAATTGACTTTCTAATCCATCGTCATATGTTATTAAATCAAAATTTCTAACATCTATATCTGCGTACCAGGGTTCTACTTCGTGTATCATCAATATTTGCATACAGTTACTTATTCGCTAAATACACTATAGGAGTAGATATATGAGCGCAAGAGATTTATTAAGAGCGTTATTAGATATACTTGATGCAGAAGATGAGCAAAAAGTAAAAGCAGACATAACAATTAATCAAAACGACGAAGAACCTAGTCATTTTAAGCAGATACTAGCAATGCTAGACGCTGACAGTTTTGGTCCTCTTGCTAATAGCCCAAACGAAGTAGTTGCTCCTATTGAAGCAGTAACAACAGACGCAGGCGGCGG
>Ga0181566_10000905_pt1 | contig 24174 bp, 20 predicted proteins | sample 101ome_15_FD_133762 | JGI IMG/M metagenome (GOLD analysis project Ga0181566, IMG submission 133762) | Coastal salt marsh microbial communities from the Groves Creek Marsh, Skidaway Island, Georgia - 101402AT metaG (megahit assembly) | ecosystem: Environmental > Aquatic > Marine > Intertidal...
ATTTGCCTACGTGGTCTATTCTTTGGTAGACCTATAAGGAAGTCTTTTTAAAGAGGAGCCACTATTGGGCTTATCTCAAGTGATAAATAGCTTCAGTTGTTTAACGTCTTCTAAGCTTCTATTAGGGGTACACGTCCTTTAGGAAGTGGCAAGCCGGAGAATTCTCTGAAATAGAGATAGCAAGCATCGCGCCACCAAAGGGCTTCTTTGACTTGAATTTGCAATCTTCCCCTAACATTTTCAAAAATTTCAGGAGGGAGTTTTTCTTTTAATTGTTCCCAACGGGCACTCATTTTTTCGACTTCTTCCACACCTTCATAATAGCGGTGCATCAATTCATCCCACAAAATGCGACCTGTTTTTAGCTTAAAATCCCAAGGCAAATGATGAAACCACAACAGATAGTCTAAGGAACACTGGTTGGGATCTTTCCATTGCTTCTGAACATTGGGGTGATACAAATCAAGGGCATTGCTATACTTTCCGGTTCGGTCAAAACCAATTCCGGTTGAACTGGCTCTGTGATAATAGACCGAAGTCCAATCTGGTCTCCCGCTTTTAGCCAACCAAGGTTGTGGGCCATAGTGGTGGCTTTCTCAACAGAGATTTAATCTTCTTGAAAATTCAAATAAATTGAGGTACTTATCGATAACCACTAACACAAATGGTTCAAGATTGATTTACAGGTAATTAAACGCGTTTTTAGCGAAAAAATATAAGGGAAACAAACAAAAAAAACCTCAACAATCTGATATTTAGAAAGTTGAGGTTTGTGGTACCTCCAGGAATCGAACCAGGGACACAAGGATTTTCAGTCCTTTGCTCTACCAACTGAGCTAAGGTACCCCGCATTAAAGCGGTGCAAATATAAACGGGATTTTAATTCCGAACAAAATAATTGTCTTCAATTCTCCTTACTTTAGCAATCTATTGTTAATCATGTATCTAATTTTAGACTTTGGCAATACCCTTGTAAAGGAGTTTCTTTATCAGAAAGAAACCCTGGTAGCTTCAACAGTGATCCCCTACAAAACACTCTCGGCTGCCTTGTTGGCTACGCAAAAAAAGCATCCCAAAATTACGCATATACTCGTTTCGGATGTTTGGGGAAAAGGAGTGGCTACTGTTTCAAAAATCTTTAAGGGTATACCGCTATTCAATTGCACATTAGCCCTCAAAATGCCTTTTACAACAACCTATGAGAGCCCAAAGACTCTAGGCGCAGACCGCATTGCCCTCCTGGCGGCTATGCGTTTAGCCTACCCTAAACAAAATGTTTTGGGCATTGACCTGGGCAGTTGTATTACCTATGACTATTTAGATGCAGAAGGATGCCATAGAGGGGGGAGTATTTCACCGGGATTTCAAATGCGTTACAAGAGTGTGCATGCTTATACTGGAAAATTGCCAAAATTAGAGCCTAAAAAAGCGGACTCGCCCTTAGCTGTTGACACAGAAAATAGCCTACACGCCGGAATTTATTTTGGCATTTTACATGAAATTGAAGGGCAAATTGAATATTATAAAAGCCGTTTTGAAAATTTAACAGTTATTTTTGTTGGCGGAGATGCACAAAGGTTGCCCATGCCATTTAAAAATGGCATATTTGCTCCAGAAAATTTTTCAGCTAATGGTCTACGCCATATACTAGAAATCAATATCTGATAATGATTCGAAAAATTGCTCTAGGTTTTTGGCTTTTTGGCGCCCTACTTTCTTGGGGTCAAGAGGGCACCACTTCACCCTATTCGCTAGCAGGATTGGGTGAACTCAATTTTAGAGGCACCCAAATCAATCGATTTATGGGGGGCTTGGATGTATATGCCGATTCTATTCATGCCAATTTGAGCAACCCTGCTAGTTATGGCGAATTAAAACTCACCACCTATTCTCTTGGCATTCATTATAAATCCAATTTAATGAATGATGAAAATTTTAATAAAACCGGTCAAACCGCCACTTTAGACTACTTGGCCGTGGGCATTCCTGCCGGAAAATTTGGATTTGGTTTCGGCATTATTCCCTTAACTTCGGTTGGCTATAGAGTAAATACCATCAATGAAAACGTTAGCCCTTCGGTAATTGATCAGTTTCAAGGCAGTGGTGGGGTGAATCAAGCTTTCTTTTCAATTGGCTTTCCACTTTTTAAGGTGTTCCACATTGGGGGAACGTTAAACTATAATTTTGGCTCCATAGAATATAACACAGAACAATATAGACAAGGTGTTGATATTGGCACCTTGCTTACTCGAAAATCAGTCCTCAGTGGGATGAGCTATCTACTTTCGGCCAATTTAACGATTCCTTTCAGCAAAAATTTTGAAATGAAGGCCATGTATGCGTTTCAGCCCGAAGCTCATTTTGATTCCTCAAACCAACAAATTATATTTACACGATCATTAGCAAATAACTCAATTACTGATTTTGAAGAGATTAATCTAATAGACAAAGGATTGCAAAACACCACAATGAAATTACCACTTTCACAAAAGATGGGTTTTGGCTTTGGGAAGCCTAAAAAATGGTTCTTAGGTTTTCAGCGCAATTTCAACCCCTTTTCAGCCTTTGAGAACCGTTTTTTAACGAGAGAAAACATCTCCTACAAAGACGCTTCACAGTTCACTGTGGGGGGCTTTTTTATTCCAAACTATGCCTCCCTCACCAACTACTTTAACCGTGCCGTATATCGTTTTGGATTCCGTTCTGAGCAGATGGGTGTGGTGGTAAATAACATTCCTTTAACAGAAACTGGCATATCTTTTGGAATTGGATTACCCATGGCTGGCTATTCTAACGCTAATGTTGGGTTAGAAATAGGAAGTCGAGGAGAAAAAAGCAATGGACTGGTGCGAGAAACCTTTTTTGCGTTGCGAGTGGGATTATCTCTCAACGCCCTGTGGTTCATTAAACCAAAGTATAATTAAAAAGATAAAAATGAAAAAAAGTATTCTTTTAGTAGCCCTTTTAACAATTGTATTTTCAGCTCAAAAAGGATTGGCACAAGACAATCAAGAGTGTATTCAAAACTTATCCATTTTTGCTGAATTTGCAAAGGTGAAAAATTACGAAGCCGCCTACGAACCTTGGATGGCGGTTCGAAACGAATGCCCTCAACTGAATAGAGCTATCTATTCTTATGGCGAACGTATTTTAAAAGATAGAATTAAAAATGGAAGTCCTGAGGTGCAAGCCGAAGCCAAAAAAGATATTTTGGTGTTTTATGACCAATGGGCAACCAATTTTCCTGTTTATAAAAAAGAATCTCAATTAGGCGATGTTTTGAGTAAAAAAGCTCAGGCAATGTTAGATTATGAATTAGGCGACCTCAAAGCGATTTATGTTGCCTTTGACGATGCTTTTGTCAAAGATGCCGGAAGTTTTTCTAATCCTAAACACCTTTATAACTATTTCAAAACCTTCTATGATCGCTACAAGGCAAATGATGCCGAGGTAACAATGGAATTGTTGTTTAATAAATACGAAGAAATTTCAGAAAAGTTTGAAAACGAAAGTGAAGCCTTATCCAAGAAACTCGATGTGATTTTGAAAAAAGAAGATGCCGGCACCGCATTAACCACCAGAGAAACTCGAAATAAGCGGGTTTATGATGTCAATTCTAATGCCATTGGCACCTTTTTGTCTAACCTAGATGCCATCATTGCTAAAGAAGCCACTTGTGAAAACTTAGTGCCACTTTATCAAGAAAACTTTGAAGCCAATAAAAACGACGCCGTTTGGTTAAAACGTGCCGCTAGTAGAATGGACAGCAAAGAATGTTCTGATGATCCTTTCTTTGTGACTCTTGTTGAGGCCTTGCATAGATTAGATCCATCTGCCGACTCGGCCTATTACCTAGGGATCTTAAACGACAAAAGAGGCAATAGTGACGAAGCGCTTAAATACTATGAAGAATCCATCGCCTTACAGACAGATGGCTATAAAAAAGCTAAAATCTTATTTAAGATTGCCAATAAGTTTAAGGATGCAGGACGTAAATCGGCCGCCCGAAACTATGCCAACAAAGCACTCGGTTTTCAACCCTCTTTGGGCCGAGCCTATTTGTTAATTTCCAATATGTATGCCAGCAGTGCCAATGATTGTGGTGATACTCAATTCAATAAACGCGCCGTCTATTGGCTAGCAGCTGAAATGGCCCGAAAAGCGGGTAGAGTGGATCCCTCCTTAAAAAGTGTAGCCGATAAAACTGCGGTTAGCTATGAAGGTAGAGCCCCCAGCAAAACCGACATCTTTACGGAAGGTAATCAAGGGCAGGTCATCAAGTTTGACTGTTGGATCAACAGGAGTGTTACGGTGCCCAGTCTCTAGATGAATCGCTTTAGGCCTCAATTTAGATTGTATCTGCTCGGTCTTTTCCTAGTGGCCTCAACACACTGTGTTGATACCGCCACAACCGCTAAAGAAATAGTAGAAGACCGCCAAATTCCTTTGGGTACTGCCAATAACATTAGAATGGTCTATACAGACTCAGCCAAGGTGCAAGCCATACTAACAGCTCCTAAGCATGTTGATTACACCAACTTAAGCTTTCAATATTCCCTATTTCCAGAAGGACTTAAGGTTGTGTTTTATGACCAACAAGGCAATCAAAGTGAACTCATAGCAGACTATGGAACACTCTACAACGACTCTAAGTTGATTGACTTAAAGGGCAATGTAGTGTTAACCTCCAATGACGGAGGTGTTCTCAAAACCGATCAGCTCTTTTGGGATGCAGATGCCGAATGGATGTTTACCGAACAACCCTTCACTTTTCAAGACAACAACTATGATTTTGAAGCCGTTCGATTGGATGCTGACAAAGAATTCACTAAATTTCAGACGGGTAAACTATTGGGAACCATCAAAGTTTCTGAAAATCCAACAGACAGTATTGCACCATGAAAAGTTACCGTATTTCTGAAATAATTTACTGGGTTATTGCCGTCATTGCCAGCTATGAAGCCTTCAATTTATGGAGCCTAAACCCCAATAGGGCCTACCTTTTTTTGGGCTTTGCCGTGCTTTCTATCTTCATGGCCTTGTTTAGGAGACATTTCAGGAAAAAATTTGACCAGCGGGCTAATCCTAAAAAATGATAGTTGCAGATAGTGTCATTCTGATATGTTTGTTGCTTTCCGCTTTTTTTTCGGGCATGGAAATAGCCTTTGTTTCTTCCAACCGAATCTTTTTGGAAATTGAAAAAAGACAAGGAGGGCTTACGTCTAAAATTTTAAAAAAAATCACCAAAGACCCGGCTAGACTCATCACCACTATGTTGTTAGGTAACAACATTGCCTTGGTTGTCTATGGAATTTTTATGGGAGAGCGCCTTTTGAGCCTCTTTTTTCCGGAAGCCATGCTCATGCCCGATCCTGGCTTGCGCATATTGTTTTATCAAACCTTGTTGTCTACGGCCATCATTCTCTTAACTGCAGAATTTCTTCCTAAGGTCTTTTTTCAGCTCTATGCCAACACCTTTCTTAAAATTTTTGCATTGCCCGTAGCCTTTTTCTTTTACCTATTTGCTCCTATCACCTTTGTTGTCATGCAATTGACAAATTTTGTGCTCCGCTCTTTTTTCAAAACAGCACCCAAACAAATGCAGCTTTCTTTTTCTAAAGTAGAATTGGGACATTATATAGAAGAACAATTAGAGTCAACAGACAACAGAGAAAATATCGATTCAGAAATTCAGATTTTTCAAAATGCCCTAGAATTTTCTGAGGTTAAAGCACGCGATGCGATGGTGCCTCGAGCCGATGTGATTAGCGTTGAAATGAATAATTCAATTGAAGAATTGAAACAACTTTTTGCTAAAACGGGCTTTTCCAAAATTCCTGTTTATGAAGACCACATAGACGAAATTAAAGGTTATGTGCATACCTTCGAAATGTTTAAAAATCCCAAAACCCTTAAAAAATGTTTGATGCCGGTTGCCTTTGTGCCCGAAACCATGCCCGTGCATGAGGTGCTAAAAATGCTTTCCAGACAGCGCAAAAGCATGGCCGTTGTGGTGGACGAATATGGTGGCACCTCAGGCATTGTAACCATAGAAGATATTGTAGAAGAACTTTTTGGCGAAATTGAAGACGAACACGATTTGGTTGAACACTATGAAAAGCAATGGGACACCCACGATTTTGAGTTTTCGGCCCGTTTAGAAGTGGACTATATCAACCAAAAATATGATTTGTCGTTGCCGGAAAGTGAACATTATGAAACCTTGGGAGGTTGGGTGGCCTATCAAATGGGTGATATCCCCCAACTCAAAGAAGAAATAGATTTAGACACCTTCAAAATTAAAATTACCAAAGCAAGCTCCACCAAAATTGAACGTATCCGACTGCAAAAAAAGGAGTAAGAACAAACCCCCCTTGATATTTAAGAGTATCTCGCTTTCTTTATTGAACGGAATAACTTAATTTCGCACACGTTTAAAATATAAGTATCATGGCCATTTTAGGAAAAATTAGACAACGATCTGTTTTTTTGATTTTAGTTATTGGGCTTGCCCTCTTTGCCTTTGTAATTTCAGGGGTCTTTGGAAGTGGCAACCAAGGTGGAGGCGCAACAGATCCGGTGGCAGTTATCAATGATGATGAAATTGAGGTAGAACAGTTTAGACTGATGGTTGATCAAGCCGAACGCAACTATAATTTTTCTACGCTCCAGGCGGTGAATGTGGTTTGGGAACAAGCCTTAAGAAGTAAAATTTTTGAACAAGAACTCAATGCTTTGGGCATTGATGCCGGGAAAGAGCAAATTGAACAAATCATTTCGAGCAATCAAACTTTTATTCAAGATACGCGCTTCCAAAACGAAGCAGGGTTTTTTGATTTTGGCATCTTTACCGATTTTATCGCTCAGCTTAAAGTCCAAAATCCACAGGCCTATGAGTCTTGGAAAATGCAAGAAAGCGGTATAATAGAAATTGCGAAGCAAAATATTTATTACGATTTAATCAAAGCCAGTAGCGGTCTTACCGAAGCAGAAGCCAAAGCCGCTTACCACCTTGAAAACGACAATGTCAATTTAAAGTATGTGCGTATTCCCTTTGATTTTATTCCCGACAGCCTCATAAAGATAACGGATAGTGATATTAAAGCCTACCGAAACAACAATGCCAATCAATTCCAGCGCGATGCCTATCGCAACATTCAATTTGTCCGTTTTGACAATGCCGCTACCGATGAAGATCTTAGCGCTATTCGCTTGCGATTAGAAGGCCTTCTTGAAGACCGTATAGCTTATAACGAGGTGTCTAAATTAACCGATACCCTAGAAGGATTGAAAACCACCAAAAACATTGCTGATTTTATAGATGAATATTCGGAGCAAGCCTTTGATTCGGTTTATCAACCAAAAGGGTCGCTCAACAATGAATATGCCGATATTATTTTTGAACTTTCGCCGGGAGAAGTATTTGGACCCTATCGAGATGGAGGAGTTTTCAAAATTTCTCGTATGCTGGACAAAAAGAAAAACGCATCTATTCGAGCAAGTCATATCTTAATTGCCTACGAAGGTGCTGCTCGCGCGCCTCAAAACGTAACGAGAACACTAGCAGAAGCAAAAGAAGAAGCCCAACGAATTTACAGATTAGCCCGTCGTAGTTCAGCTGATTTTGAAGCTTTGGCAAGAGAATATTCAGATGGACCCACCAAAACGCGAGGAGGTGATCTTGGCTTTTTCCAAGAAGGAGAAATGACCGAAGCCTTTTTTGATTTTTGTAACAACGCTGCTATAGATCGTGTTGGGGTTGTAGAAACCGAATTTGGATTCCATGTCATTAAGGTAACCGATAAAAATGATCTTGCCTTGATTGCAGACGTAACAGCGGCCATCGTGCCTTCAGATAAAACCTCAAACGAAATATTTAGAAATGCTACCCAATTTGAAATGGAAGCAAAAGAAACCAAAGACTTTTTGGGGACGGCAGAAAAAAGTGGCTATAGTGTGCAGCCTGTCAACACTATTGCTGTTTTGGAAGAAAATATGCCCGGGCTCTATCAGCAACGCAATATTGTGAAGTGGGCTTTTGAAGCCGACACTAAATTAGGTGATGTGCGTCGTTTTACCCTTTCAGATGGAAGCTATGCCGTTGTGCAACTCACAGCCATACAAGAACAAGGTTTAGCTCCTGTTGAAGATGTGGAAGAGGAGATTCGAGAAATTCTCATAGAAGAGAAAAAAGCCAACTTAATCATCGATCAATTTCAACAAGTAGCCAACTTAGAAGAACTAGCTGAAAAAGCTCAACAATCAGTTGAAACGGCTTCTGCTATCAACCAAAAAAATGCTACCCTTGTTGGCGCCGGAGATGAACCCTACATTATTGGAGCTGCCTTTTCTATGCCGCTAAACCAACCTTCGGCCTTGATCAAGGGAGATAATGGGGTTTATAAAATTGAAGTCACGCAAAAAAACATTGCACAAGATATTGGCAACTATGACAACTATGCCAAAAACCTACGCGATGAGGCCAATCAACAATTAGATCAAATTGTTTTTGAGGCACTAAAATCAGCAGCATCCATAGAAGATAATAGAGCACTCTATTACTAAAAAACCTATTAAAATAGGGGGTTTATAGACTTTGGCATAATATTTGACTGTTTTTGACCAAGTACAAAAACAATGCAAAATCCAACGACTATTTTAACCGAAAAAAGCGCGAAACTCACCGGATCGCATTGGCGCTGTACTGCCCATTTCGAAGAAGGTTTAGAGTTTCACGAATTGCGTTTCATCAGCCCTTATCAGGTGGAGGGTTGGTCTAAAGAAGTAAATGCCAATCATGCCGAAAAAATGTTTACGGCCTCTTATTCTCAAAAAGAGGAAACCCTTCATTTTCAACAAGAGCAAGAAAGCTTTCAGGCTGTTTGGATGCCACAAAAAATTATCGCTTTTGTGGACAACAAAACCATGATTTTTTATCCGGTCGACTAAGGGCTATCCAATACTAGGGCTTCAAAAGGATAAAAGATGGAATAGCCCTTTGTTTTAAAATAGAGGTCAGCCTCCTTATCTCCAGAAACCAACATAAAGTCGCCTCCCCAAGCTCCCAAGCTTTTGATTTGCCCCTTAAAATCGTTAAATAATTGCTTTTGAATAGGTATTCTTTTTAGATAGTGTCCAACCAGTTCTTCATGTTCCGCCAATAACGCATTAAACTTTGCTTGGTTTTCACAAGAGGTAATGGCCTCTGTTAAAGCATTTATTTTTTCTTTGTCCTTAAAGGCTAAGTGTTTGGTTTTGTCAATTTCTGAACCGCTGTTTTGTTTGTTGTTTTGATAAACAAAAAATAGCTGTTGCGCAAATGGAGGGTTAAATTCAACGGGCGTAACCTTTGGAGAAAAGCCATTCCTTTGGAAGTGTATAGGCCCTTGAGCCGAAGCACATGAAAGATCGTAGCCGCTTCCGCCAAAAGTATTTTCTAAAAGTTCAAAAGGATTGATTTGTGCCCATTCCGCCAAATTTGAAATGAGGGTAGAGGAACTCCCCAAGCCCCATTTTCGATCAAATTCTAAATGCGTTTGCACCTGCCCGCCTTGGCGTAAAAAATCGGGATTAAGAGTTCTGGTAGCTTGTAAAATTTGAAGGAGTTTTGTTCCGACCCCTGTTGGGGTTCCTCCAATTTCTTTTAAAGGATCTAACTCAAATTCACCACTAAACCAACAATTGCCCTGAAAATCAAAACTTTGCCAACTTAAGAGGGAAGAATTGTTTTCTTCAAAAACAAGTGATTGACCTTGCTTGCAAGGCACCGCCAAGGCTTTAGCTCCAGCCAAAACATAATATTCTGCTGTGATAAGCAGTTTTCCGTGGCCGTAAAATGTTTTTTTTATACTCAACTTATTTTTGCTAAAGGCATTAGGTCTTTTTAATACATTAAAATTGGTTTGCTGTAAAACAGCAGCATGGGTTTGGACTATAAAAATAGTGTTTTGCAATGGGATCCATTAAACATTGCATATACTTTACCCCTTTTTTATATCTTAGAGTCGTCAAAGCCAATCCAATTATGTTACCTAAATTATTCTTTCTGCCTTTACTTTTAACCTCTTGTTTTTTAATTGCACAATCAACACCCCTAGAAGTTGAAGATATCTTGAGCGATGAATACAGACCCAAACGCTTAGAAGCTATCCGCTCACTTAAAAACGGCTTTCAATATACAACCCTCTCAGTGGATAGAAAGGAGCAAAAAGCAACGCTATATTTACACCATTTTGCAGGAAAACAACCCAAAAGGAGTTTAGTTCAAACCGATACGCTAGCAGGAATACCCTTTTTCACAAACTATTCGTTTTCCAAAAACGAAACCAAGCTTCTTTTGGAAACCAAAGCAGAACCCATTTACCGACGCTCTAAAAGGGCAATCTATTGGGTCTATGACAGGCAAACTAAAAAGGCTGAAGAACTTTTTCCTAATCCCATACAAGAGCCACTTCTATCGCCTAATGGGCAATTTGCCGCCTTTGTTTACCAACGCAACTTATATGTAAAAAACCTGCAAAACAACAGGGTTCAAAAAATTACCCAAGATGGTAGCTTTGATATAATTAATGGTATAACCGATTGGGTTTATGAAGAAGAATTTGGTTTTGTTCGTGCCTTTGACTGGAGTCCTGATAGTAGTCATCTCGTCTACATGCGTTTTGATGAATCTAATGTGCCTATTTTTTCTATGGATGTTTATGGCAAGAGCACCTATCCCTATCCCTATGCTTTTCGCTATCCCAAAGCGGGAGAGAAGAATTCGGTAGTACAATTGTTTGTTTATGAGTTAGAAAACGGCAATCAACATGAAATTTCACTAGGAAATGAATCGCCCTATTATATTCCACGGATCAAGTATGTGGGGGGGCAATATGGCTTGTTGGTGCAAACCCTTAACCGCCATCAAAATCATTTGAAACTTTGGAAAGTTAATCCCATGCATAACAAAGCCGAGGTTCTTTTAGAAGAAAAAGATGCGGCCTATGTGAGCATTCAAGATCAATATCAATTTTTAAAAGACGGAACTTTCTTGTGGTTGAGCGAACGCGATGGGTTTAATCATATTTATCACTATGACAGCAACGGAAAATTGCTCAGCCAACTCACCAAAGGCAATTGGGAAGTCACCGATATTTATGGATTGAATGAAAAAAGTCAAGAACTCTACTATCAATCAGTTGAAAATGGAAGTATTGGAAGAGGTGTCTTTGCCCTCAAACTCAACAACAAAAAGAAACGCAATTTAGGACGCACAGAAGGTTCTAATGGAGCGACCTTTAGTGCCGATAAATCCTATTTTATTCACTCCTATTCAGACGAAAAAACCCCACCTCAATATGCGGTCTACCAAACCAAGAGTGGTAAAAAAGTAAAAGATTTGATAGCAAACAATGCACTTCAAAAAAGAGTTGAAGCTCAACACCTACCCCAACGCGAATTTTCTACCATAAATATTAATGGAGAAACTTTAAATATGTATCTCCTTAAACCAAACAATTTTGATCCCAATAAAAAATATCCGGTCTTGCTCTATCAATATTCGGGTCCAGGCTCACAGCAAGTGAGCAATCGTTGGGGTGGTACACGTGATTTTTGGCACAAATTGTTAACCCAAAAAGACATTATTGTTGCTTGTGTAGATGGCAGAGGCACAGGATTTAAAGGGGCAGCCTTTAAAAAAGCCACCTATTTAAATTTAGTTAAATATGAAACTCTAGATCAAATTGCATTTGCCAAAGCCTTGGCCGAAATGCCCTTTGTAGATCCCGCTCGAATTGGCATTTGGGGGTGGAGCTTTGGTGGACATATGGCCTCTCATTGTTTACTTACGGGCAATGATGTTTTTGCCTTGGGAATTGCCGTGGCTCCCGTCACCAATTGGCGTTTTTATGACACTATATATACCGAACGTTTTATGCGCACCCCGCAAGAAAACCCTTCGGGCTATGACCTCAATTCCCCTTTGAATTATGCCGATCAACTCAAAGGAAAATATTTAATAATACACGGTTCGGGAGATGACAATGTGCACGTACAAAATACAATGCGCATGGTTGAAGCCCTCATACAAGCCGACAAACAATTTGAATGGATGCTCTATCCCGATAAAAATCATGGTATTTATGGGGGCAATACGCAAAAACATCTCTACACCAAAATGACGAACTTTATTCTTGAAAACTTATAACTAATCAAATTCATTTAAATGACCGATACTAAATCGCTTGCAGAGACCAAAACCGTTTTTGGACACCCTCCAGGGCTTTATGTGCTCTTTTTTACAGAACTGTGGGAGCGGTTTTCCTATTATGGAATGCGAGCCTTGTTTACCCTTTTTTTGGTAGCTAAAACCAATACGGATAACCCAGGTTTTGGATGGACCAATTCTGAAGCCATTGCGCTTTATGGGTGGTACACGATGTTGGTTTATTTGGCTTCTGTGCCCGGTGGATGGATTGCAGATAATTATTTGGGCCAGAAAAAAACCGTCATGCTGGGAGGAATTTTATTGTGTATAGGACATTCCATTTTGGCCTTTGATACCGAAATTAGTTTTTATTTAGGTTGTTTTTTCGTGATCTTAGGTGTGGGCGGATTAAAACCTAATATTTCCAGTATGGTTGGCGGACTCTATCGACAAGGAGACGAAAGAAGAGATCTAGGGTTTTATATCTTTTATATGGGCATTAATATTGGAGGGTTTGCAGCCCCCATTTTATGTGGATGGGTTGGCGAAACCTACAACTGGAACTATGGCTTTGGATTGGCCGCTATCGGCATGTTTTTTGGACAAATAACCTATTTCTACGGGCAAAAATATTTAGTAGGTATTGGCGATTTCATTGGAAAAAATTCTCACCCCGACAGTGCGTTGAGAAAAAGAAAACTCACCGCAGTAGAAAAAGATCGAGTAAAAGTGCTACTGCTTTCTTTTTTATTGATCATCTTTTTTTGGGGTGCTTTTGAACAAGCGGGCGGTTTAATGAATTTGTATGCCAAACAAAAAACAGATCGAATGTTAATGGGAATTGAAATTCCAGCCTCTTGGTTTCAATCCTTAAACTCTTTCTTTATCATTACCTTGGCGGTAGTGGTGGGTCGGTTTTGGATGCGTTGGAAATTAAAAGGAAAAGAAGGGTCTTCTCTCTTTAAAATGACGGTTGGAATCTTGATTATGGGCATGGGCTTTATGTTTATGCGTTTTGCTGCCGGAGAATATGAGGTTGCCGGAAAATCGGCCATGTATTGGCTAGTTCTAGCCTATTTGTTTCACACCATTGGCGAATTATGTGCCTCTCCTGTTTCCTTGTCGTTCATCACCAAACTGGCTCCGGTCAAATATGCAGCTTCCATCATGGGGCTCTATTGGGCAGCAACAGGTTTAGGCAACAAACTAGCAGCGAGCATAGGAGGGTTTGCTGAAACCGCCGGTGAAAAACAAATTTTTACTGGAATATTCATTTTTTGTACCCTCATTGCCATTTCGGTATTTTTGATACTAAAACCTTTAAAAAGACTAACTCATGGAGCCGAAGAGCTCGCAAAAGTTGAATAGTTTCTTACCTTTGTAATCTACTTAGTAATGCATTGCTTATGAAAAATGGGATTTTAATAACACTACTCTTTTTGCTGAATTGCGGTAGCGTTTTGGCACAGAAAATTCAATGGATGACCCTGTCTGAAGCATTAGAAGCACAAAAAAAAGAGCCTAAAAAAATTTTTATGGATGTCTATACCGATTGGTGTGGTCCTTGTAAATTATTAGATCAAAAAACCTTTCAAAATCCAGATGTGGCCCGTTATGTTTCAGAACACTTTTATGCCGTAAAATTCGATGCTGAAGGCACTGAAGTCATTCAATTTTTTGATCAGTCCTTTTCCAATCCCAATCACGATCCCAACCGAAAAGGGCGCAATGCAACACATCAATTCACCCAATTTTTGGGGGTGAGAGGCTATCCAACCATGGTCTTTTTAAGTGAACAAGGAGATCCTATTATGCCGGTAGTGGGTTATAAAACCCCACAGCAGTTAGAGCTCTTCTTAAAAATGATCAAACAAGGTGATTATCAAATCTTCAAAACATCCGAAGATTTTCAAAAGTATCAGAAAAGTTTCATCCCTAAATTTAGAGGTTGATTTTTAGTGCTCCCTGTTCTAGCGTAGCATGAAAAGGGATTTGTTTTGCCTGGCAAGTTTTTTTCCACCGTTCAATATTCCATTTTGCATTGCTGCCATCAGCAATGATGAGTTCAAGTTGATAGCCTTCAATCCAACGTTCCAAATGAATTTTTGTGTTGTTGGTTAGCAGCAAATAAGTGGTTTTTTGAGGTAGCTCGCTCCACAAAGCCTCCTTTCCTAAACGCAACAAGATGTTGTTTTCAAAAACATATAAATGCTGTTTAGCTAAAGGTTTAATGTAATTCACCTTAACACTTCGTTTAAAATCGTTTAAAATCGTTTCGGTTCGAGTGGTTTTGGGCACTGCATAGCCAAAAGCCTGTTGCCCCTTTTGAAGCACCATTAATTCTGTTTGATTTTGGTGTAAAATCCACGAAGCATGCTCACTTTGGAGGCCCCATTCTTGATGAAGGCTGTAGCCCTGTATAAACAAAAAGGCTACTAAACCGGCAATTCCATAAGAGGTTTTAAAATAATTTAAAAACAAAAGCGCAGCCACTAGAAGCGCATACCAACCCACTAACTCAACACCATCGAGTGCTATTTCTTTAAATATGAATTCATCTTGTTTTGCAATGTGCACCACAAAAGCATGGAGTGCTTCAATCACCGTGTCATAGGCATTACTCCAAAACAACGGTAAGCTAAAAAACAAGCTGTATAAAAGCGTAGATAAACTCAAAAGCAAAAACAGTCCAAAGAATGGAACCACTACCAAATTTGAAAGTAAAAACAAGCCTGGAAATTGATGAAAATAATAAATGCTTAAAGGAGTTACGGCCAATTGAGCAGCAACACAAACATAAAGAGCGTCTAACAATTTTCGTACTCCAAAGAACTTGGGATAATAGCTTTTTTTAAAGAGTGGATATAGGCATAAAATACCCAAAACAGCAGCATAGCTCATTTGAAACCCTACCTGATGCAGATAGGGAGGATGGAAGATGAGGAGTAAAAAAAAGGATAGGGTTAGAAAATGCAAACTGTTTTGATTTCTCTGCAGCGCTTGGGCCAACACCAAAGCAGAAAACATGCTAGCGGCTCGAACAACAGAAGCACTTGCCCCTGAAAAAAACACAAATCCCCAAAGGAAGAGCAATAAGAAAACACCCCTTAGTAGCTTTCCTCCCGGGAGCCTTTTGAGCGGGCTCAACAAAGCCGCAAAAAAGAATGTCAAAATGCCTATATGCAAACCCGAAATGGCCAAAAGATGAATTACCCCTGCATCAGCATAGGCCTCTTTAATTGATTTTTCTAGGGCTTGACGTTCACCTAAAAGCAGGGTTGCTATCATTTGTTTGCTTTGGAGGCGTAGTGGACTTTTTGCAAGTTGTTGGCGCACATATTGCTTACACTTGATTAGCCCTCTTTTAAAAAAACCCATTTCGGTTTTGTTTGGAAGTAGCACAGCCGTTTGAATTGAAAATTGGAAATCAATTTTTTGTTGCGCCATAAAACGTTTAAAATCAAATCCTCCCGGATTTTTAGGTGGCGAAATGCTTTTTAAAAGCCCTCTAGCTACAAATTGGGTTCCCAAATCAAATGGAAGAGTAGCTTCTTTCCGATCTTGATAAACCAATATTTTTCCCGATGAAGGTTGCCCCTCTGCCGCTTTTACTTGGGCATAATAAACATGAGAAAAGGAATTGGAATTATTAAACCTTAAGATTTCAAGTTGAAGACTCACATTTTTATTTTCCGTTATGAGTTGCTCAAAATGATTGGGTTCATCGGTATAATAGTTTAAATAGCAGAGGGCTCCAAGTGGCAAAAAGCAGAGATAGAGCAAGGAAGTTTTCAGCAGAGCATAGGCTGTAGATTTGAAAAAAAAGAGAAGGCTTAAAGCAAGACCAAAAAGGCCAATACAAACAAGCCAAAGTGTGGTTAGGGGATAAGACCAAAAGGAGCTCAAGGCCATTCCAGAGCTAAAGAAGAGGGTGACAAGATATAAGGGGTGTTTGGGGATCTTCACATCCCTAAAGATACTTAAAAAAAGAATTTTGCTCCCTAGGCCTTTTACGATTCAAGTAGGAGGGCTGCCACCTTTTCACTCGCACCTGAAGGACCAACAAGAGTTTCCAGTTGTTGATAGTCTTGTTTAATTTTTTGTTGCCCTTTAGCACTTAAAATTTCTTCGAGAGTTTCTCGAATGGTGTTTACGGTGCACTGCTGTTGAATGAGTTCAATAACCGCTCTCTTATTTAAAATTAAATTGACCAAAGAAATATATTTTAAACGCACGAACTGTTTTCCGATGAAATAGTTCAAAAAACTGGTTTTATAGCACACCATTTGCGGCACTCCCAAAAGGGCGGTTTCAAGGGTGGCCGTGCCACTGGTTACAATTGCAGCTTGTGCTTTTTGCAACACCAAATAGGTTTCGTTAAAAACAATTTTTATCTTCTTAGTGGTAAGGAAGGGTTCATAAACCCCCTTTTTCAAGCCTGGAGCCCCAGCGATAATAAATTGATGGTGAGGAAAATAGGGCAATACTTTCAAAAAAAGGGGAAGCATTTTTTGAATTTCCTGTTTTCTGCTGCCGGGTAAAAGTGCAATTATGGGCTTGTCTTTAGGCAATTCATGGCGCTCCAAAAAGGCGTCATCTCGTTGGAGTGTTTTCAATACATCTTGCAGAGGGTGCCCCACAAAATGGGTTTTGTAATGGTGCTGCTGCTCAAAATAAGCTTTTTCAAAGGGCAAAATAACATAGAGTGCAGTCAAATGCTTTTTCATTTGAGCCACCCTATTTTCTTTCCAAGCCCAAACCTGTGGGCTTATATAGTAGTGATTTTCAAATCCCATTTGGTAGGCCCAACGAGCAATTCTTAAATTAAATCCGGGGTAATCAATATAAACCACACGATCGGGTTGAAATTGCAAAATGTCTTTTTTGCAAAAATCTAAATTTTTTAAAATGGTTCTTAGGTTGAGAAGCACTTCCCAAAAGCCCATAAAGGCCAATTTCTGATAGTGTTTTACTAAAGTTGCCCCGGCTTCTTCCATCAAGTTGCCTCCCCAGCACCTGATCTTGGCCTGAGCGTCTTTTTGGAAAATGGCTTTAATCAAATTAGATCCGTGCAAATCTCCTGAGGCTTCACCGGCAATGATATAATATTTCACGCTTTTGGAGTTCTAAAGGTTCATTTTGAGAAGTGCAACCACAACTACAATGAGGAGTGAAAAGCAAACAATGCCTGTGGCAAAGGATACTTTATTTTTGCGAATGGCCAAGAAGAAAATAGGGAGATTAAGCAACGCCCCCAGAGAAATTAATCCACCCAATTGATTCTTTTGATAAAGATATTTTAAACTCAGTTCTATGGATTGTTGCGACATAAAATAGGTAAAAATCAAAACGCCAAAAGAGGTCCAGAGAAAACTCGTGAACATTCCTATATAAAAGGCTTTGTCTTTTATAAATTCCATGAGTTCAAGTGCTGAATGCTGTGGTGTGCGGTGAGATCAAATTGAGTAGGAACAATAGAAATATAACCATTTTTTAAGGCCCACTCATCGGTGTCTTCTCCTTTGTCTTCATTAATAAAATCGCCGGTGAGCCAATAATATTCTTGCCCTTGGGGATTGGTTCTTTTATCAAATTTTTCCACCCAATAGGCATTGGCTTGCCGACAAACTTTTATGCCTTTGAGGGGTTCTTCTTGAACGGGAAAGTTAACATTGAGCACCACCCCTTTTGGAATCCCATTGGCTAAAGCTTCTTGCGTAATTTTTTTCACAAAGTGTTTAATGGGATTAAAATCAGCGGCCCATCTGAAGTCTAGCAATGAAAATCCAATGGCGGGAATCCCCTCTATTCCTGCTTCTACGGCAGCACTCATGGTGCCAGAATAAATCACGTTGATAGAAGAATTGGAGCCGTGATTAATACCCGAAACACACAAATCGGGTTTGCGGGTGAGCAATTCATTTACCCCCAACTTCACACAGTCGGCCGGAGTGCCAGAACAACTATATTCTACTTGCGGGCCTTTGTCTAACTCAATACGGCTGCAATGCAAAGTGGAATTAATGGTAATAGCATGACCCATGCCCGATTGTGGACTATCTGGTGCCACAACCACCACTTCGCCCAATTCGTTCATGACAGAAATGAGGGCCCTGAGTCCAGGCGCTGTGATACCATCGTCGTTTGTTACTAATATGAGCGGCTTTTTTTTCATCCTATTCAACACAAAGGTATAAAATAACCCGAGAGGGTTTTTAAATCATTATTAACAAATAAATTAGGGTAGAATCCATATCTTTAACTCCCTGTTAGACGTAAAAACTATGAAAAGGCGAATCTATTTTTATATTATTGGTGGTTTTTTATTGATTACAACCCTGGTTTATGGGGTTACCCAAAATGACAAAAACCCCGGAAAAGATAAATTCTTGATGGAAATCATTGCCTATGTGCTTGAACGGGGTCATTATGACCCTAAAACCATAGACGATCGCTTTTCTGAAAATGTTTTTTCTGATTTTTTAGAAGCTGTAGATCCGCAGCGTCGATTTTTCTTGGAAAGTGATATTCGCTCCTTGGAACGCTTTAAAAATGAGCTTGACGATCAATTCAAACAAACCTCTCTTGAATTTTTTGACCGTGCCTATTTAATTTTGATGGAACGCATGCGTCAAGTAGAAGGCTTTTATGAAACACTTTTAAGTGAACCTTTTGATTTTACTAAAAAAGAATCGATCAATTTAGACTATGAAAATTTGCCCTATGTCAAAAATAACGCAGCCCTAGAAGAGCGTTGGAGAAAACGATTTAAACTCGATATTTTAGAGCGTTACACCACATTGAAAGAAGACGAGGTTCTAAAAAAAGAACAAGAAACAGATTATGATATGCTCTCCGATGCTGAACTAGAAGAAAAGGCCAGAGAATCGACCCTAGAAAACATGGAGGTCTATTTTGAAAACTATAACGAACTAGAACGAAAAGATTGGTTTGAAGTATATATCAACGCCCTAGTCTCTCAATTTGACCCTCACACGTTTTATTTTGCTCCTAATGACAAAGAGCGATTTGACATGAACATTTCAGGAAAATTTGAAGGTATAGGGGCACGTCTTGAAAAACGAAATGGTGAAGTCAAAATAGTGGAAGTCATTTCAGGAGGGCCCGTGTGGCGAGGCGAATTATTAGAGGTGGGTGACATCATTTTAGAAGTAGCTCAAGAGCATGAAGATGGTGTGGCCATTTCGGGCATGCGCCTTGAAGATGCCATTAAATTGATCAAAGGACCCAAAGGCACTACAGTCTTTTTAAAGGTGAAGCGCGTAGATGGTGCCATTGAAGAAGTGCCAGTGGTGCGAGACGTGGTGGAGCTAGAAGAAACTTTTGCAAGATCTTCGCTAATAGAAGTTGAAAACAAAAAATATGGCTTGATAGAATTGCCAAAATTTTATGTGAGCTTTAATGACTATGGTGAACGAAATGCAGCTAGTGATGTTAAAAAAGAATTGGAGCAACTCAAGGCTAAGGGGGTGTCGGGAATCATTTTAGATTTGCGAAACAACGGAGGCGGTTCTCTCAAAACTGTAGTGGACATGACCGGCTTTTTTATTGAGCAAGGCCCGGTGGTGCAAGTGAAAAGCACCGGCGGTAGAAAAGAGGTTTTAAAAGATACAGACAATAGCATTGTTTGGGATGGACCTTTGGTGGTGATGGTCAATGAATTTTCGGCTTCGGCTTCTGAAATATTAGCCGCCGCCCTCCAAGATTATAAGCGTGCCATTGTTTTGGGAAGCAAGCAAACCTATGGAAAGGGAACAGTACAAAACATGGTTGATCTCAACAGCATTATCTCCAATAGCACCTATGGTGATTTAGGGGCCATAAAACTCACTACTGATAAATTTTATCGAATTAATGGAAGATCAACCCAATTAGAAGGGGTTAGTTCAGATGTGGTTTTCCCCGATCGTTATGCCTATATCGATATGGGAGAAAAAGATCAATCCAACCCATTGCCCTGGGATCGAATTACACCCGCTAGCTATTACCCTGCCAAGTCACTGACCAATTATGAATTGGCTATTTCAAATAGTCAAGACCGATTGCAAAACAATCCTTTGATTCAGTTGATAGACAAACAAGCGCAATGGGTTTTAAAGCAACAAGAAAAAGCAGAATATTCATTGCGCTATGATGATTTTAAACAAGAAAGGCTTGATAATAAATCTTTTTCTAAACAATTTGAAGAAATAAATTCATTTCAATCTGACTATCAATTTCAGTGGTTGCCAGATGCCAATCATGTAGATGAAATTACCGAAGACTTCAAAGAAAAAAGAGACCGTTGGCAAAAGGGACTTCAAAAAGATCTCTACATTAACGAAGCGGTTAATATTTTGAGTGACCTGAATTCCAATTTGGTGAAGCCCAAATCCTTGTCTACAGCCGCAACACTCGATTAATTCGAAGGGTTTAATGGGGTCTTTCTTTAAAAGTTTGTTCACCGATTTTTGGACAATTGGCAGTGCTGGATTTATTCTTTTGGTTACGTTTTTAGCCGTTTTTGCTCCTTTTGTAGTGCCCGATAAAACCAACAATGCCAACGATATGCAATTGGCTATTCATTCGCAACCCCCGGGTTTTTCTTGTCAATTTTTAGTAAAGCCTCTTCCTAACAATTCTTTAGATAAACAACAAACCTCTGCCTCGGCGAGTCTGGAAAAAATCCCCATAAGCAGCTATCACTTTTATGACAATCAATTGGTATATACTCCCTTTGGTGCTGCTTTTCCTCAACCAGACACCTTGGCTTTAAGTCGTTTTCCAACCGCTGATCGCAAACAAATTGAGCAGGACTTTATCCTTAAAAAAAGATATCTTTTAGGAACCGATTTGTATGGCCGTGATTTGTTGAGTCGTTTAATTTTAGGCTCTCGAATATCTTTGGGTATAGGTTTTATTGCCGTTTTTATTTCCTTGCTCGTGGGAGTCTTTTTTGGTGCATTGGCTGGCTATTTTGGGGGCACTGTAGACCGATTGATTATGGGTTTCATCAATGTGGTTTGGGCCATACCTACCCTGTTGCTAGTCATTGCCATTGTATTGGCCCTTGGGCGTGGTTTTTGGCAGGTTTTTTTAGCAGTAGGCTTGAGCATGTGGGTTGAGGTGGCTAGATTGGTGCGCGGACAAGTAAAAGCCACTAAAGAAAAACTGTATATACAAGCCGTAACTGCTTTAGGTTTTTCGGAAATGCGCATTTTGATCAAGCATGTGTTACCTACCGTAATAAGTTCCCTCATCGTGATTTCGGCTGCTAATTTTGCCAGTGCCATTTTGATGGAAAGCGGTCTTAGTTTTTTAGGCATAGGGGCCCAACCTCCTGTACCTAGTTGGGGTGGAATGGTGAAAGATCATTTCCGTTATTTGTTGTTAGGCAAACCCTATTTAGCACTTCTGCCCGGAGGAGCCATCATGTTTTTGGTGCTTTCCTTCATGCTTTTAGGCAACAGCTTACGAGATCGTCTTGATGTTCGAAATTGAGTTAAGACAAACGATTGGCGTCTAGGTTCAGATAAATAAAAAAGAATAGGCTAAAAGCCAATAGACTAGACCCGCCATAGCTAATGAGAGGCAAGGGTATGCCAATGGTGGGCACCAAACCTAAAGTCATGCCAATATTGACGGCAAAATGCATAAACAATACACTGGCAAAACCATAAGAATATACCCTCGAAAAAGTGTGTGTGTGCTTTTCTGCACGAAAAATAATTCGAGCGATAAACAGTGCAAAAACCAAAACCAAACCAAAACTTCCCATAAACCCCCATTCTTCACCCACGGTGCTGTAGATAAAATCAGTATGTTGTTCAGGCACAAATCCTCCTTTGGTTTGTGAACCATTTAAAAATCCTTTTCCGGTTAAGGCACCAGATCCAATAGCAATTTTAGACTGATTGATATTATAGCCAATCCCTTTTTCATCTTCAATTAGCCCTAATACAACGTTAATTCGATCTCGATGCCGTTGTTCAAAAACTTCGTTAAAAATAAAATTTACGGTATAGGAAAAACCCACAGAAAAAAGGAAAACCAAAACCAAGGGCCACAACCTATTTCGTTTGGATTGCCTCCGGACAAAATAAAGGGTGAGTAGAAAAATGAAACCAATTATTAGCGCAGTGTTAAAAGGGTTTAGTAATATGGTTAAGAGAAAGATGAGTAAAATGCTTACACCAAAAATTAAAACATTAAAATGCCCCCCTTCTCTAATAAACACAAAAATTAAACTTAAAAAAACCAGCGCACTCCCCGGATCAGGTTGGGCAATTATCAAAAGCATGGGGAGCAAAATGATACCCCAAAATTTGATAACGGTTTGTCTGTTTTTCAAATTGGCATCTATGCCACTGAGTATATAGGCAATGAGCAAACTCACAGCGATTTTGCAAAACTCGGAGGGTTGTAAACGTATGCCGCCTACATTATACCAAGAAGTGGCTCCTGAAATTTTGGTTCCGAAAAAGAACAATCCCAAAAGAGAGAGGATGGAAAGGCCGTAAATGATATAAGCCAAATGTTCAAAAAGGATGGGATTAAGATATAAGATGGGTAAAAAAAGCACCAAACAAAAAAGAAAAATTAGGATCTGTTTTCCCACAAAATTCGAATAATCAAAAAGAGGAATTGGGCTCCCTTGGTAGGCGTTGGAATAGATATTGATAATGCCAAATGTGATGAGCGCCAAATAGCATAAAACGGCCCACCAATCCAAGCGAGAAAGCAGTTGATTATTCATTAATGGCAAAGGGTTTTCCCGATAGGGGTTTGGCATATTCTGCCTCTAGACTGCCCTTTATCATGCGCTCTTCCAGCCATTTGCGTTCCACCGTTTTTTGGAGGTATTTCTCTATCATTAAACTGGCAATGGGAGCTGCCCATCGGCTGCCCCAATAGCCATTTTCAATAAAAACAGCAAGCGCAATTTTTGGGTCTTCTTTGGGTGCAAAAGCAATAAAAATGGAATGGTCTGTCAATTGTGTTTTTTGACCGTCAATTTTGATAAAATTTTCAACGGTTCCGGTTTTACCACAAACGTCTATCCCTTTAATTTTTGCAATTCTTGCTGTACCATTTTCTACCACTTGATGCATGCCTTCAATAACGGGTTCAAAATTTTCAGGTGAAATGGTTGTCCAATTTTTTTCTAATGCGGCATTTACTTGTGGGCCTTTGGTGAAATGAGGTTTAATGTAGTAGCCCCTATTGGCAATGGCAGCGGTAAAATTTGCCATTTGAATAGGCGTGGTTAACACTTCACCTTGACCAATAGCATTAGAAATAACGGTGGGTGCCTTCCAGTTTTTTTGAGGATACCAACGGTCATAATAAGCACTATTGGGTATAAATCCAGGTCTGCCTGTGGGCAAATCATAGCCTAAATAATTTCCCAGTCCAAAACTTTTTAAATGTTTATTCCATTGATCGATTCCTTCCTGTGGGCTGGGGTAGGCAGCAATAATGTTTTGAAATGTTTTGGCAAAATAGGTATTACAAGAACGATAAAGACCTTTTGTTAAATTGTTGACCGAACCCGGGGCACAATGGCATTCCATAAAAGCATTTCGGGCATAATAATGACCGGCCTGACACACATAGGTGGTGTTGGAGTTAATCACTCTTTCTTCAAGGCCAATAAGAGCGTTGAGGGTTTTGAAGGGCGAACCGGGGGCGTATTCTGCTTGGAGAGTACGATCAAAAAGGGGTTTGGCGATGGTGTCTTGTTGCAACTGTCTAAAAAAGGCAGAGCGCTTTCTGCCCTCCAAGTCTTTTGGAGCATAAGAAGGAGCCGAAACCAAGGCCAGCACTTCTCCTGTTTGGGGTTCAATGGCCACAATGCCTCCACGTTTGTTTTGCAACAATTGAGCTCCGTAATTCTGAAGTTCAAGGTCTATGGTGAGGGTCAGGTTTTGAGAGGCTTCAGGGGGGTGATCATAGCGCCCATCTTCAAAGGAACCGATAATGCG
>Ga0181566_10000906_pt1 | contig 24157 bp, 26 predicted proteins | sample 101ome_15_FD_133762 | JGI IMG/M metagenome (GOLD analysis project Ga0181566, IMG submission 133762) | Coastal salt marsh microbial communities from the Groves Creek Marsh, Skidaway Island, Georgia - 101402AT metaG (megahit assembly) | ecosystem: Environmental > Aquatic > Marine > Intertidal...
GGGGGGACAGAGTTGCGGTCGATGTAGTTCGCTCTGCAGCAGATGGGCTTGCTGGACAGATCGCGGCGGTTACACGGCGTTTGGGCATAGATCGGGAGGACGCCCTATCGTATACGGGTGGACTTCTCACCGGTTCTCCCTTGCTGCAAGCCCATATAGAAGAGGCTCTGCGTTATAAGGGAGTAAACATGCGATTGCGCACAGCTCGTTTGCCCCCCGTTTTAGGCGCCGTATTGTTAGCGTGGGAGCGAGTGGGTAGTCCGCTCGATGAATCTGAGCTAAATAAACTGGAAGTAGTTGCTACAGAGCTTTATCCCGAAGCTTGACAAGCCTCTGTTGGCCCTTATCATTATCTACCCACCCCCTGTATATAGACTGTTTAAAGAGATATGGAAACAAAATCGTCTGTTATAACTAGGCGTGAAATCCAAGTTCTCTGTGCATTGGTCCGGGCGCACGTTGCGCTCAGAGCTCCGGTTGGATCTCGTACGCTGTGCGAACAGTATGGAGTGGGCGCTAGTGCAGCGACGATTCGCAACGCGCTTGCAAGCCTAGAGGAGAAGGGGTACGTCCATCAGCCCCATACCTCGGCCGGGCGCGTGCCGACAGAGAGAGGATATCGATTTTACGTGACGCAGTGCATGACGGACGAAGCATTGGGTTTGGACGACAATGCAGCCGAACTGCGTCGGCAGCTTGAAGTGCAGCTTCGCGAAGGGGATATGCAGGAAATAATGGGCCAGCTGGCTCATATTATCGGCAATGTCTCCAAGCAGTTGGGCTTGGTGCTTGCTCCGCGATTTGAGCAGGGAATTCTCGGCCGACTAGAGCTGGTTCATCTGGCAGACAGCAGGCTGCTGTTAGTCGTGACGATCAACCAAGGGCTCGTCAAGAGTTTGGTGATTGAGGTCGGATCGAGCGTGTCTCGTGAAGACGTGGTGTCTTTTGGTCGCTTACTTAACGAACGGCTCGGAGGGCTCAGTATGGCTGAGATTAGCCAGACGGCTCGGCAAAGACTGCAGCCATTGGCCGAGCGCAGTCCCCAACTGCTGCGCGCTGTGGTAGATGAAATTGAAGCCCTGGCAGAGCTGACAAGCGGGGATTTGTACGTGTCGGGTACGAGCAATTTGTGTTTGCAGCCCGAGTTCGGTGATTCACAGCAGGTTGCCGGCTTAGTTGATCTGGCGGAGAAAAAAGATCTGCTCGCCAGGTTGATGAGCGAGCGACGCGGCGTTGTCGTGACGATAGGAGAAGACCATCCTCTTGTTGCTCTGCGTCAGTGTGGAATGGTCACGGCCAGCTATGATGTGGAAGGGGGTTCGGGTGTGATTGGGATTATTGGTCCCACGCGGATGCCCTATGAGTCACTGATGGTTTTAGCAAATTACGCGGCCTCGCGCGCGGCCCAGCTCGTCTGTTAGAACATTCACAGCAGAAATGTAGAGGAGAGCAATGAGCGAAGGTGAATCTGTACATCAAGGGAGCACGGAAACTGGTCAATCAGAAGGAGATACACCTGAAGTCGCACCTGAAGAGTCGATTGAAGAAGAGGGCGAACGGGTAGAAGAGAAGGGTGAGGAAGAGGCAGAAGGGGAGCTGAGTATAGATGAGCAGCTTGCGGCGGCTAAGCAGGAGGCGGCAGCTCACTACGATCGCTACATGCGCTCGGTCGCGGAATTAGACAACTTCCGCAAGCGGACTGCGCGGATGCGCTCGGACGTGCGCGAGGATACGCTGCGAGATATGCTGCTGCAGATGGCGCCGGTAGTGGACAATATGCGACGAGCACTGGACCAAGATACGGAAGACGTAGAGGGACTCAAGCAGGGAATAGAACTAATCTACTCTCAGTTTAATGCGGCTCTGGAAGGCTACGGTTTGAAAGCCGTAGAGGCGATGGGGGCACCTTTTGACCCCAATATGCACGAGGCGATGTTGGAAGTGGAAGACGCCGAACATGAACCCGGTACGGTGGTCCAAGAGATGGAAAAGGGATACGAGCTGAATGGAAAAGTCGTGCGACCGGCACGCGTCGTTGTGAGTAAAGCCCCAAGCGAGGGAGAATAGCCCGAGATGGGTGAATTAAATGGCTAAACGGGATTATTACGAAGTCTTGGGCGTCGAGCGCGGCGCCGGAGATAGTGAAATAAAAAGCGCCTATCGCAAGCTCGCTCTCAAACATCATCCGGATCGCAATCAGGGAGACGCGGCGGCGGAAGAGCTGTTTAAAGAGGCCTCAGAGGCTTATGAAATCCTTTCGGATGCAGATAAACGGGCTCAATACGATCGCCACGGACATGCGGGGGTTGAGGGTAATTTCGGCGGTGGGGGTTTCCAGTGGTCTGATTTTAGTCACGCCTCTGATTTTCAAGATGTTTTTGGCGATATCTTCGACTCTTTTTTTGGCGGTGGAGGTCGTCGGAGAGGTCCTTCCGGTCCACCTCGAGGGCGAGACCTAAAGCTAAAGGTTTCTCTTACGCTTGAAGAAATCATGACGGGCGTGGAGAAACAGATCAATCTCACTCGTTTAGAGGGATGTGGAACGTGCAATGCGAGCGGTGCGGCTCCCGGGGCGCAAAAAGAATCCTGTTCTACCTGCGGCGGAGTGGGGCAGGTGCAGCAGGTCGCGCGCACGCTTTTCGGCCAGTCAATGACCGTTACCGCCTGTCCTACCTGTGGCGGGGAGGGAAGCACCGTTTCAGCGCGCTGCAGTGACTGCGATGGGGAGGGCCGTGTGCGTGGTCAAACGCGTTTGACCGTGCGCATCCCAGCTGGAGTTCAGGAGGGTAATTACATCCCCCTGCGCGGTCAGGGCGAAGCGGGCCCTCGAGGGGGGCCTTCGGGAGACTGTCTCGTATTTATAGAAGAGAAAGAGCACGCGCAGTTTACGCGCGATGGTGACGACGTTATTTTGCAGCTTCCCGTCAGTTTTTCACAGGCCGCTCTGGGGAGCGAAATTGAAGTGCCAACTCTTCAGGGACAGGCTGTGCTCAAGGTGCCAGCCGGCACGCAGGCCGGTCGCGTATTTCGCATGGCACGTAAGGGAATACCCGACGTGAATGGAAGGGGTGTCGGAGATCAGCTCGTCCAAGTTCTTCTGTGGACGCCCCAGGAATTAAGTCGAGAGGAGCGAGAAGTCTTTGAAGCACTATCCAAATTGGAGGAAGAGCGCGTTCGCTCCGAAGGAGACAGTTTCTTTGATCGCATCCGCAAAGCCTTCAGCTAGTCTATATGCCACTCTTTAGAAGAAAGAAAGAAGTCGCGCAGGTGCCGAGGACGCTCTTTGCTGAAGGTCCCTTAGCTCAAGTGCACAATGTGGTGGCTATAGCCAGCGCAAAAGGCGGTGTGGGCAAGTCGACGCTGAGCGTTAATTTGGCCACGCGATTAGCTGCTCAAGGTGCAGCAGTTGGCCTACTAGATGCGGATATATACGGGCCGAGTATACCCCTAATGACAGGTGTTTCCGACGAACCCGTACTATCTGAAGACGACCGTCTCATACCCGTGAAGGCGCACGGAATAAACCTGATGTCGATCGGTTTTATTGCCGGCAGAGAGGCTCCGGTAATATGGCGTGGACCACTGCTAGCTCGAGCGTTACAGCAGTTTTTAAACCAGGTAGAATGGGGTGCGTTAGACTACCTGTTAGTGGATTTACCTCCGGGCACCGGAGACGTGCCTCTAACGCTAAGTCAGACCATTGCCCTGTCAGGTGCGGTCATAGTCACAACACCACAGAGCGTTGCATTAGAAGACGTTGAGCGCGGTATGGCTATGTTTGATAAGGTGGAAGTGGACGTGCTGGGCGTGGTAGAGAACATGAGCTATTACCTGTGTCCCAACTGTGACAAGCGACACGAGGTGTTTGGTCGTGGAGGAGGACGGGCAGCCGCCGATCGTCATGGGGTGCCCTTTCTTGGAGAAGTTCCCCTTATTGAGGCCATTCGCGCCGGGGGAGACCAGGGTCACCCCGCGGCTCTCGATGCCCAATACGAGCCGCTGTTCACACCTCTGTGCGCGGGCCTCGTAGAGGGATTGCGCGATCTCGCTCCCGGCGACTAGTCGGACGTTTACTTCGGCGATTCGAAAGCGTTGGCCCCAACGATTTCGAAGGGTTCCTGCCTTGGCAGCCGACACAAATGCGATTGGTCTGTGCTTGGGGCGTCCGTCATGGTATAACTATACCTCCTCGTGGCTTGCTACACTTCCTTCTGATACCCTATCTTAGCACCAATTATGACACGCAATTGGCATATCCTTACGATACAGACCTCCATGGAGGGTTCCGAGGTGCTCAGCGCGCTGTGTTTTTCTCTGGGCAGCTGCGGTTTGGAAACCGATGATAGGGAACCCTATGTGCGATTGACCGTTTACTTCCCGGAGGCGTTGGATTTAGCGCATATTGAAGAAGAGCTCCGCTCGTATGCCGAATTGCAGGCTTTGAGCGACGTAAAAATAGACCGAGGTATCCAAGAAGAGGAAGACTGGGAAGCCGAATGGCGTCGCTTCTTCCGCCCGATTTGGGCCACGCCAAACGTGGTTATACATCCCTCTTGGATTCCGGTTGACGCAGGAGGGGGCATGGCCATCACCATCGATCCGAAAATGGCTTTTGGCACTGGAGGACATGAGTCGACGCAGCTCTGTCTGCAAGCCCTAGAACAGTATATGGAACAGGGATACCGCGTGTTGGATTTAGGGACGGGGAGTGGCGTGCTTTCAATTGCAGCTGCTGGGTGGGGTGCCGAGCACGTCACATCGTTAGACGTAGATCCTGCGGCCGTCGAAAATGCCTGCGAAAACATGAAGCGGAACCACGTGGAGAATGATCGCGTCGATGTGCGCGTTGGGCGTATTAATGACTGCGGAGAAGGAGCCGAATTCGATCTGATTGTCGCCAATATCCAAAGTCGAATATTGTTGCCGATTTTAGCTTCAATCCGCGATCGGTTATCCGTTGGCCATCCCGTCATATTTTCTGGAATTTTGGCCCGCGAAGAGAAAGATTTCTGCGCGGAACTCTCCCGCTACGGGTTTGATTTGGTCGAAGTTTTAGCCAAGAATGAGTGGGTCGGTATTATAGCCCGGCGCGGTAGCTGATGGCCTCTTTCTGGGTCGCGAGTGAAGACGTTTTGGGGGATCGCCTTGTTTTACGCGGCGATGAGGCTCATCATCTGCACAAAGTCCGCCGTCAAACCGTAGACGACTTGATCGATGTCGTTGACGGCGAGGGGCATTTTTATAGGGTCCGCGTGTTGGAAATTCAGCGAGACCAGGCCCTAGGAGAGATTGGTGAGCACGGCGTTGAGGTCGGTGAAGGCCCCATCCAATTGGTAATCGCACCGGCGCTGTTGAAAGGTCAGCGATTTGACGTTGTCCTAGAGAAAACGACTGAAGTGGGCGTTTCTGCGATATGGCCTGTCGAAAGTGAACGGGGGGTTGCGCGGACTAAATCGGCGTCTAAAATCGAGCGATGGCATCGGTTGGTGCGGGCTGCCGTAAAGCAGTGTGGGCGCAGCCGCTTTCCAGATATCCAGCAACCGGCTGCGTTTGCGGAGGTCGTAGAGCGCCTTGTAACCACATGCGATGCGGTATATATGGGCGCTTTGGGTGGGGAGGAGACCCAACTCTGGTCGAATGATACAATCTCAGCAGGTGCATCCGTTGGACTGTTAATTGGACCAGAAGGCGGCTTTTCATCGGGAGAGATTGCCTTTGCTAGAGAGCGAGGGGTGCGTGTTTTTGGTTGGGGAGAACGCGTGCTGCGGGCCGATACGGCAAGTGTGGTGCTAGCGGGGCTCTTACTGCGCGAATACGGACAACTCATCCGCTGCGAAAAGGAGTAATATGGGGATTAGTATTCAGGTCTTACACGGACCCAATTTGAACTTACTAGGCGTGAGAGAGCCGGAAGTCTACGGCAAAGAAACCCTGGCAGACGTTGACGCAATGGTGAGTCGGGAAGCCAAATCCCTGGACGTGGAGGTGGACTGTTTCCAGTCGAATATCGAAGGTGAACTAGTCGATGCGCTGCACGCGGCCCGAGAAAGTCGGCAGGGTGTGGTGATTAATCCCGGAGCCTTAACTCATTACAGCATTGCTTTGCGCGACGCGATTTCAGGAATAGGGCTTCCCTGTGTGGAGGTGCACCTTTCCAACGTACATGCTCGCGAGTCTTTTCGACATCACTCTGTGATTGCTCCAGTTTGCCTCGGCCAGATAGCGGGGTTTTCTCTGTACAGCTACATCTTGGGTCTGCGCGCTGTGGTGCACCACCTTAGAGGAGCCGACTGTGCTTAAGGGTGCGCTGATTTCACTTTCTCTTTGGGCACATGCTGCCCTGGCTGCTGGACCCGTTCTCGAGGTGGATCGACCACAGGTAAATATTCGTGCGGACGCGACGGTGCAGTCCGTGCGTATTGCCGTCTTGCAAGAAGGTGAACGGGTAGAGCGCGTCGCGCAAAAAGACGAGTGGAATCAGATTCGTCTACCTGATGGGAGACTGGGCTGGTTACACGGCAACCTAGTTAGGGAAATCTGGACCGTCACGGGAGAGCGAGTGCGCGTGCGGACATCGGGGTCAACGGAGGCCCCGACGGCAGCAATTGTAGAGCAGGGGAGCGAACTGGCTCTAATTGGGCGCGCAGGACGTTGGTTTGAAGTGGAGATGATGAGCGGGGAGCGCGGTTGGATTTGGAGGGAGCTGGTCAAACCGCTGGAAATAATGGACTCCAACGACGGAGAGCCAATCGAAAAAGAGGCGCAGATTGTCGCAGTAGTGCGGGAAGACACGGTTGCTCTCGATGAGCAAGATGCGGTAAGCGAGCCTTTGCCTGAGGGCAGCATTCTCAATCCGTACGCAGAGGGGTTACAGCGGGAAGGAGATGGCGATTACGCGGGCGCGCTTGTGGCTTTTGAGCAGGTTTTGGTCGATGACGCGGGTCACTTACGGGCTTTGCTGCATGCGGCGCGAGCCCACCGCGAATTGGGTCAATACGACGCCGGCATAGAGAAGCTTTACCGAGCAGTGGCACAGGGAGAGGGGCATCGAGAACTGGCTGAGATGTACAGGGCCGTTGGCTTGCCGGACAGTGCTGCTAAGTACGATGCACTTGCGCGAGGAGAAGCGTGGATTCAGCCTTCAGATAGGGAGGTCGAGCAGGCGGAGGGAGAGGAATCTGAGGCGTGGATCTGGGCGGTAGTCGCAGGCGTGGCAGCAGTTCTTTGTCTTGGCTTTGCGCTTTTGACTGTGCGCGCCCTTCGACGAAAAAAGGAGGGAACTACTGCTGAAACGCCGCGCTCCAAATTTGCGCGGGCCGTAGAAAAAGCTCGGCCGCAGCAGGTGTCTAACGGAGGTGGTGAGGAAAAGGCCCTCGAACGTCAGATAGAGGAAAAACGCAGCGCTCTCCGAGCAAGCGCCGCGGCTTTTGCTCCTTCGGGAGATCCGGCGGACGAAGATGCGCTCATGGATGGTTTATTGGGACAGGTCGATGCGTTTCGTCAAGCGTTGGAAGCTCAGGATGACCGCGCAAAGGTGTACGCCGAACTGGTTCGCCTTCAGAACCAAAAAATTGAAGTCTTGGAACAGCAGCTTCAACTCCTGCGCCGTCGTAAGCGTTAGAACGTGTATTTAACGCGCAGCATGGGATCGCCGTCACTGCTTGCGCTCAGTTCGGGAAAGACGCGTCGAGTTGCTTTGCGCGGTATGAGTGAAACACCCAGACTACCCGCAGAGAAAACCGCAGTTGACCAGCCGTAAATGCGAGCGCGAGACGCCTTATCCTCGAGCTTTTGCGCGCGGGAAAGTTGCTGGTGAACCCTGTTGAGCTCTGCTTCCTGTTCGTTGTCAGAAGCGCGATCAAACTGAAGCCAAGAGAGCAGTCCGAACGCCACGGCGCCGCCCATGAAGCTGATGTAGGGAAACTCCGTAACGGTGATGGTTTTAGCACCGCCGCCCAGAGATTCAAGCGTGACGATCTTGTCTATTTCGGTCCGATCAAAGGTGAAGACCTTTTGCTCGATGCGCATGATGATCAGCTCGGCACCTTTCTCGACCATTGTGCCTTCTACGAGCGTGCCATCGGCCAGATACACACGCGTGTCGGCGCGCTCGGTTGAGCCGGTCTGAGCCGCGGCTGGGAATGCGCTTGCCAGCAAGGCCAGTACTGTGCAGAACACTAAATTGATTTTCATAATTCCAACTCCCACATGAGTATTCGGCTTGTTTAGCCGAAATATATGAGGCAAGTGATCCGTGTCAATAGAAGAGACTGACGGCGTCGAGTTGCGTTCCGCCGAATTGGAAAATATGACAGTTGCTCAGATACGTGATCTTTCTGTCGACTGGAGTGAAGAGGCCCCCGAATGGACTCTCCTAGAGAAAGATTCGCGCGTTGGCGTTCGTCGCTTAGCCGTGCAGGCGCGCAAGCAGTGGGCACGACAGCGTGCGGAAGAGGCCCGAAGAAAAGAGCTCTTGCAGTTTGAGCAGCGGCTTTGGGGACGCGGAGTTCAGCGGGTGGCTGGTGTGGATGAAGCGGGGCGGGGTTGCTTGGCTGGTCCGGTTGTAGCCGCCGCCGTAGTGCTGCCAGTCGATGCAGATCTACCCGGATTGGACGATTCAAAAAAACTTTCTGCACGCAAACGAGAAGTCTTATACGATGCCATTATCGCTCAGGCCATTTCGACTTCCATTGCGGAAGTTGATGCGCCGGAAATCGATCAACTCAATATTTTGCAGGCGTCCCTAAAGGCGATGAGAGAAGCCATTGGTGGACTAGAGGTCGTGCCACAGCACGTTTTGGTGGATGGTCATATACGACCAGGCAGTTCGCTAGAAGAAACGGCGTTGGTGGACGGAGATGCGCGATCCCTGTCGATTGCCGCTGCTTCGGTGTTAGCCAAGGTATATCGAGACCGTTTGATGGTTGAGGCTGACGAAACCTACCCCGACTACGGATTTGCGGGTCACAAGGGATACGGTAGTCCAGACCATATGGCGGCGCTGCGCTTAAACGGACCCTGTGCTTTTCATCGGCGCAGCTTTGCCCCGGTAGCGGAACTGCTTGGCCCCAGTCGTTCGGCGGCTTATGCGAGCTTTGCCGACGGTTTGGAGGCCGCTGATTCGCCAGCGGAATTGGAGCGCATGGCTCGCTTTATAAAAGAAGCGACCGAAGATCTGCCCGAAGAGGAATTGCGCGCACTCAGAGCGCTATATCGCAAACGACTGGCCGCCTTGGAAGATGTGGGACGCATGGGGGAAACGCGCGCCGAGGCCTTTCTTCTCGAAGCTGGATACCAGGTGCTAGAGCGAAGGTATCGCGGTGGGGGAGGAGAAATAGATCTGATTGTTCGGAAAGACGAAGAATGTGTGTTCGTAGAAGTAAAGACGAGTCAGCAAGGGGATGGGTTTCGCCCGGAAGAGCGGGTGGATAGGGTGAAGCAAGCGCGCATCGTCAAGGCGGCTAGGCACTATATTCGGCAGGGTCAGAAAGGCGGTTTATATCGCTTTGACGTTGTTGTTATCAATTTGGATGGAGTGGAAAACGTGGAGCATTGGCCGGATGCATTTCGTCCGTAAGAGGGCGTTATCACCCCAGCATGGATCGCAGTTCGTCAAGCGTGATCGGGAGGTCTAAACTGCTCACGTCCTGCACGCCAAGCCGGCGCGCAAGCTGCGTGGCCGCAGGGGGAAGTAGGTTAGCTTGTTCCACAAGGTAGGGATGAGTCAGGGTGCTGCGCTTGGGCCCCTGTAGGACGACCTTGCCAGCGCTAAGAATTGTCGTATTATCGGCCAACAGGGCTACCAGATCCATGTCGTGCGTAATGAGAACGATTGCTTTTCCCCGCCCAGCCAGTTGCCTTAAGAGGCGGCAGAGGGATTCGGTGGCGCTTGGATCGAGGCCCGCTGTCGGTTCGTCGAGCACGAGAACGTCGGGATCCATAGCGAGGACGCCAGCCAGAGCAACGCGCCGCTTTTCTCCCCCGCTCAGGCTAAGTGGCGGTCGCGATCCAAAGTTTTCCAAGGGCAAGCCGACCTGGGACAGCGCCTGCTCTACGAGCTCTTTAACGCGTTTTTCTGAAAACCCCGCATTGCTGGGGCCAAAAGCGACGTCTTGTTGAACTGTCTCAGCAAAAAGCTGCGATTCGGGGAATTGAAAAACGATGCCCACTCGCTGATGGACTCGAAGCTGCGGTTGGGATTGAAGATCTTCGCCGTCTAACAAGACGCGCCCATGGCTAGGTTTGAGCAAGCCGTTTAGATGCTGCGCAAACGTCGTCTTGCCCGAGCCACTGGCGCCAATAATTGCATGAATACTGCCTGGAGTAAACTGAGCAGAGACTTGAGTGAGGCTCTCTTTCTCATGGGGGAGGCCGGCGCCGTAAACGTGAGAGAGGGTTTGAGCTTCTATGATCGTACGGCTGGTTTCGGCAGGCCCTTCGAGAGGGGGAGAGAGCGGGATCAAAGGGCGAGCGTTCCATTGGGCTGCGAATTCTTGTTCGGTCACCGCCGTGAAAGGCGGGTGGCAGGCGGCGCTGAGTTGGCGGGCAAAAGGAACTTTGAGTCCTGAGTGCTGCAGGCGTTCCACGTCAGTGAACACGTCGGATGGTGACCCGTCGAGACAGATCTCTCCGGCCTCGAGCGCGATGATTCGGTTTGAGGTGACGGCTTCCTCCGGGACGTGCGTGACGAGTATGGTTGCCACACCGTGCTCTTCCCGAAGGGTATGAAGCAATTCAATTACCTGCCTGCGATGCTGGGGGTCGAGCAGTGCGGTAGGTTCGTCTAGGACCAAGTAGCGCGGGCGCATGATCAGAGCTGCTGCTATAGCAAGGCGCTGCTTTTCCCCGCCTGATAAGTGATGCGGAGCGGCGTTTCTATAGGATTCGAGTCCAAAATCAGCGAGGGTCTGTTCAACGCGTTGGTGCATTTCATCCGCGGCGACGGCCATATTCTCTAAGCCAAATGCCAGCTCGCTTTCAACCGTCGTCGTGGCCAACTGGTCATCTGGGTTCTGAAAGACCATGCCGACGGTGCGTCGAATAGCGGGCAGAGACCCTGGATCGGTCGTAGTTTTGCCGTCGATGCAAACGGACCCCGTTTGCGGTATAAGTAAGCCGTTTAGACAGCGAGCTAGCGTGGTCTTACCTGACCCATTCGCTCCCATGATTGCCGTGAATTCGCCCGGATGGATCTGTAAATCGATCGACCGTAAAACGGGGATATCGGCAAAGTGAAAACTCGCATTAGTCAGCTTTATCATGAGGGAGAGAGGATAGCGTGGTCTAATCGAATCGTCAAGCACTTTGGTTGACATTCAATAGGCCGTTTGTTTATTTTTCACAGTCACTTAGGTCAAACTAGCCAACGTGCAGATCGGAAGGTCTGAGCGCTGTCCGTTGCCGTGCAGCGCTTCTTTTAGGCCTCCTGCGCTAGCGAGGAGTTGAAGATGAGAAATTTGCTGCAGCTATGTCTGGTTTTGGGGGTGTTTGCTCTCACCGGATGCAGTGATTCAGATGAGGATGGCGTTCGTATCACCGGCCCGGAGGTATCTAAAGGCCCGGGACGAGTATACCCCATCAATGAAATTACCTTCCTCTCCAATGACGGAGTGCCGATTAGCGCGCTTTTCGGAGCCTCGGAATCCGCCGAGCGTGTTCCTACGGTCATTTTGCTGCACGATCTGGGAGGCGATAAGCAGGTGTGGTTAACAACAACCGACTTGTTTATTGAGTTACTCGAGCGCGGGTATGCCGTTGTCGCTGTAGACATGCGCGGGCACGGCCAGACGCCGCTTCCGGACAATCGTCAGGTGCTGCTTATTGAAGACCTGGAAAACAGCGTGCTCGACGTATACGCCACGCTGAACTGGCTGCTGGGACAGCGCGCGGTGGATCCCAATCGCATCGCTGTGATCGGCGATGGGTCGGGTGGCAACGTAGCGTTTGTGAGTTCAGGTGTCTTTACCGAGCAAATAAAAACAAGCGTGACGCTCTCGCCGGGGCTTTGGGAGGCATCCTCCCTGAGTCCTCTCATAATCGGGCAGGGCATTTCTCCTTTTGCGCCTCGGTCCATTCTTTACCTAGTGGGGGCTATGGACCAGTTAGAAGGTCCCGATATCGTGCTCAGCTACGCTGATTTTGCTCGAAACTTAGAAGCGGTGACAGCTCAACCCACATCGCTTCGCATATTTCAGAATTCGGCCGCGCATGGGATCGACCTCATCAACGAGGTCCCCGAGGCTAAGGACCTTCTCTTTCTGTGGTTGGAGAATAATCTGTAGCAGGCCTAGTTCGCCTCGTGGCCACTCCCAAGATATCCGTAATCATACCGGCGTTTAACGAGGAGCGCGCCATTGGTCGCGTGCTCGAGGAAATACCCAGCACCGTTTCCGAAGTCATCGTCGTCGACAACGGTTCTACCGATGCTACTGCGGCGATCGCACGGCTTCGGGGGGCCGTTGTCGTCCACGAACCGACCAGGGGGTATGGACAGGCCTGTCTCAGGGGGCTGAGTGCACTTTCCGATACCGATATCGTCGTCTTTTTGGACGGCGATTACAGCGACTTTCCAGAAGAAATGCCTGCATTGTACGGGCCCATAGTATCCGGAGCCGCCGATCTGGTGGTTGGATCGCGCGTCCTTGGACAGCGTGAGAAGGGAGCCCTACTACCACAGGCACGCTTTGGCAATTGGCTTTCAACGCGGCTTATACGCTGGCTGTTCGGGGTCTCTTTCACCGACTTGGGCCCTTTTCGTGCGATAGGTTATAAGGCGCTCAAGCGGCTGGAGATGTGCGATAGAGACTTCGGCTGGACGGTGGAAATGCAGGTTAAAGCCGCGCGATTAGAGATGCGCTGCACGGAAGTCCCCGTTCGCTATCGAAAACGGATTGGCACTTCAAAGATTAGCGGTACGCTCAGCGGATCTGTGCGGGCAGGGCACAAAATTCTCTGGACCATCTTCAAGTACAGAAGCTATTCGGGCTAATAATCGTTCAATATCTCGGCACTGATAATACCGTGGCCTCAATCCGTTCCATTTAGTTTATTGCAGAAGGCTAACGGCTAGATTGGCCGAAATATTGGTCTTGGAAAGCGTCGCTACGGAGGCTTGGCGAATAATCTCATTTCTCGCTAACTGTGCTGTTTCCCAAGCGTAATCAACGTCGCGCACCGTAGACTCAGAGGCGGTAATGCGTTCGATAGACCCCGTTGTATAATCTATGGTGCGCGTCAGTCGATTGATAACGGCTCCCACGTCTCCTCGCACTTTGCTGACGCGGCCAATGGTCTCTTCCAGTCGGGTGAGGGCAGATCGAGCGCCGTCAACCGTTCCCAGGCTCACGTTGGTTAGGTTGAGTATGGGGCCATCGGTCTGTAAGTCGGCAATTTCATAATCCAATCGATCCGCCGGTACGGCGTCACTGCCCAACTGGAAACTCCCGCCTATGTTATCTACTTGAATTGTTTTACCGCTTAGTTCTCCATCGGTATAAGCACCTGCGGCATCCTGTACGCCTTCACCGGACAGGATAACTTCTATACCTAAGCTGTCAAAATTAACGGACTGCGTAGTTCCTTCGGCGACCTGTCCATCAACGGTGCGAGAGCCTAGGTTCACTGTCTGGGTGATTACGCCGTTACCAAGCGTAATCTTATTATCATCTGGGTTGTCTATAAACGTATAGGTGCCCTCAGGCGCTCCAGTCAGTTTAATGTAGCGAACGCCCGTTGCGTCCGCGTCGGTCAGGGCGGTGGAAGTATCTTTATTCACCGCGTTGCCGAAGCCGCTCAAGACGGTCTGATCATTATAGCTGGCTACGCGCACCATGCGATCGATCTCACCCTTCAACTGATTGAATTCGGCCTCAATAGCTTCCCGGTTTCTGTCGTTGAGCGTTGCAGATGAAGATTGGACGGCTAGCTCGCGCATGCGGATCACCATTGCGCTAATCTCGCTCATGCCTCCCTCAGCCGTGCGCAGTAGATCAAGGGCATTTTCCGCATTGCGGGCTCCCTGCGTTAATCCACCTAATTCAGCTCGCATACCTTCTGACATGGAGAGGCGTGCAGCGCTCTCTCGCGATGAGTTTATGGCCATGCCAGAGGATAGGCGCGCTCGTCGGTCTTGGCTGTCTCTTTCAACCTGCCCGAGTGTATTGGATGTATTTATAGCCGAGATGTTGCTATTGAAACTAAGGGCCATTATCGAACCTCCTTGTTCTCAGACCTTCGACCTCACATGACTTGATACTACATGATAATTATCGGTTGTGCGTAATTCCTCTCCAACTTTTTTTAAAAAAATCTTAATATCCGTTAAAGTAGTGTTGCTTTACGGCCGATAAAAGGAATAGGGCCTATGCGCCTTTATTTTTCGATACGTTAGTTTTAGGATGTCTATTTTTCTTAAGTTAAATAAAAACAAAGGCATGCAGGATTGTAGGCTGCGTGGAGGGTTGTGGTCATGGCACTCAGAGTTAACAACAATATCAAAGCAATCAACGCGCAAAGGGTCGTAAAGCGTAATTTGGGCTCTGTGGGGCGCGAATTAGAGCGGCTTTCCTCCGGTCTACGAGTAAATCGAGCTGCAGATGACGCTTCAGGTCTAGTAATCTCAGAAGCCATGAGAGGGGAGATTTCTGGCCTGAGCCAAAATGTGCAGAACGCCGAGCATGCGGCAAACCTCATTCAGGTAGCGGAAGGTTCCCTACAGGAAGTGAGCAATATCCTTATTAGGATGCGAGAGTTGGCCGTGCAGTCTTCCAGTAGCACGCTCAACAACAACAACCGCGAAGCCATGGTCGCCGAATTTGCTTCCCTGCGGACTGAGATTGATCGGATCGCAGAATCTACGACGTACAATAAACAGTCTCTACTCGTCGGATTTGGTAATCGGGTATCGGAGAGTCTGTCCACGGCGGTGACGGCGAGCAACACTTCCGGTGTGAAGGGCGTTCTACTCTCATCCGCAGATGCGGGCACCTATACCTTCGAAGACACTGCTGGTGATAGCCGGCTCACGTTGGGAAATGGGACTGTAACCCAAACGATTAATGTGGCCATGAAGTTGGATAGTGGATCGGTTGCAACAGGTGCAACGGTTGTCGCTAATTTTGACCGGCTGGGGATTCAGGTTTCGCTCGCCGGTTCTGGCGCTTCTAATGCTACGGGCAGTTACGCAGAGGGCGATTTAAACGGTCAATCGATCGTTATTGAAGAAGGCACGGGTGGCGTATTTCAGGTAGGTCCGACCGACCGGGCTGTAAATCGCATTGAAGTGGGTATTCGAGATCTTCGTTCGACCGGTGATATACTCAACCTTGATGAGGTCTCTATGGAGACGCAGGGAAGCGCCAGGCAGGCGCTATCGCAGATTGAGAGTGCGATAGCGCGGCTCTCAAATGAGAGGGGACAGCTCGGTGCGGCTCAGAACCGGCTCTCTTATACCATTGCCTACAGTGAGAACGAGCTCGAGAATATACAGGCATCGGAGGCCACTATTCGCGACGCGGACGTCGCCAATGAGGTTACTGCGCTGAGTCGAGCACAGATTCTCGTGCAAAGCAGCACCGCAATGTTGGCGCAGGCCAATGTGAGTGCGGTCTCCGCTCTTTCCCTTCTTTAGTACACCCGAGATATTTCCTGCGTTTAAAGGGATGGTGCATGCTTAAAGGTTGGCACCATCTGTCGCTCTATCTTGACGAATGGGATGACGAGGCGTATTCTCCTTCTCCCCATGAATCTATCTGATTACGACTTTCATCTTCCAGAAGAACTGATTGCGCAAGATCCCGTAACGCGGCGGGATCAGTCTCGTTTGCTCGTTCTCGACCGCAGTGACGGGCGGATCCATCATTTGCGTTTTTCCGATATAACAACAATGATACGCCCCGCTGACGTGCTTGTCGTAAACGAAACACGGGTGTTTCCTGCTCGTCTGTTCGGCGTGCGATCTGATACGGGGGGCAAGGTAGAAGTCTTGCTCATTAAGCCGGCGGCGCGGGGCCGTTGGTTGGCTATGGGTAAGCCTGCGCGTGCGCTTCAGGTAGGCCGGTCATTGGCTTTTGGCGACGGAGCGCTAAACGCCGAAGTCACCGCCCGTAATAAAGACGGGCGGATTGAACTCGCTTTTGATGCCGAAGATGTCTCATCCATACTAAATGAAATTGGCGAAATTCCACTGCCGCCGTACATCCGTCGTTCTCCCACTGCAGAGGACGAAGAACGATATCAGACCGTTTTTGCGCGTCAGCAGGGAGCGATTGCAGCGCCCACGGCAGGTCTGCATTTTACCGACGTCTTGATGCAGGATATAAGACGAGCCGGTACCGGTATTCAGCCGATTCTCTTACACGTAGGGCCGGGTACGTTTGAGCCGGTGCGGTCTGAAGATCCCCGCTTGCATCGGATCGAAGCTGAATACTATGAAGTCTCCTCTTCTGCAGCGGAAGAAATTAATAAACGGCGCAAGGCCGGAGGCCGCGCTATCGCCGTGGGGACCACCTCCGTGCGCGCGTTGGAAACTGCGGTTGACGAGAGGGGGACCGTGCGCGATCTATCAGGTTGGACGGAAGCATTTATATATCCTCCCTACGAATTTGGTGCGGTAGATGTTTTGGTCACAAATTTCCATTTACCACAATCGACGTTGCTCATGCTCGTAGCGGCTTTCGCCGGGTATGATAACATGATGAATGCCTACGCTGAGGCCGTGCGTGAAAAATACCGGTTTTACAGCTACGGTGATGCGATGATGGTCCTATGAGTAAACCCCTGTGCGCAACGGTGATAATCGTTGCAGGAGGAAAAGGCGTCCGGATGGGCGGACACGTGCCCAAGCAGTATATGGAACTGCGCGGACGCTCCGTTCTCTGGCACACTTTACAGGCCTTTGAGAGGGCCGAATGTATATCGGATATAATTGTAGTCGTTGGAGCAGACGATATGGCCTACTGTCAGCAAGCGGTTCTTGACGGTGGTGATTTTTCCAAAGTGCGTTCTCTGGTTGCAGGTGGAAGTGAGCGCATCGACTCTGTTCGGGCTGGCCTCGGAGAAACGAAGGTCGAGGATACGCTCATTTTGGTACACGATGCCGTGCGTCCCTTTGTTTCTGAGTCTCTTATTGAGCGCGTTGTCGAGGCAGCCGATAGGTGGGGCGCTGCGCTGCCAGCGCTGCCCGTTGCGGATACGATAAAGACGATCCGAGATGAGTGGGTGGAAGAAACGCCCAATCGGAATCTGCTCCGGGCCGCTCAGACTCCCCAAGGGTTTCGCCGCTCGCTTTTGTGTCGTGCCCACGAGCAGAGAGAGGTCGACGCAGCGACCGACGATGCTATGCTCGTTGAAATGCTGGGAGAGCCGGTGCGGATTGTAGCGGGCGAGGCGGAAAACAAGAAGCTAACTACGCCTGTTGACTGGGCGTGGGCAACGCTGCATATGGCAGAGGGAAATGATATGGACGATTCGGGAATACGCGTAGGTCAGGGATACGACGTTCACCGGTTGGTCGAAGGGCGCTTGCTCGTCCTTGGTGGGATCGAAATTCCCTTCCATCTGGGTCTTGACGGTCACTCGGATGCGGATGTATTGACCCATGCGATCATCGATGCACTGCTCGGAACGATCGGAGGAGGAGATATTGGACAGCTTTTCCCCGACAGCGATACGCAGTACAAGGATATATCCAGTTTGATACTATTGGAGCGCGTGCGTGAAAAGCTCGAAGAGCAGCAGGTCTCCATTGTGAACATAGACGCTGTAGTCATGGCACAGCAGCCGAAGTTGGCGCCCCACATTCCCGCGATATGCACCAAGTTGGCGTCTGTGCTGCATATTGAGGAGTCGGCTATTTCGGTTAAGGCTACGACCACGGAACGCCTGGGTTTTGTCGGCCGGGAAGAGGGCATGGCATCCCAGGCAGTGGCGCTGGTGCGGACGTAAGGACAATGGATGAGTTTTTTGGCCAACTCGTAGGAACGCTGGAAGCGATGAATCCGTACTGGGCATACGGGTTGTTATTTGTTTGTGCATTTTTGGAAAACGTTATACCGCCCGTGCCCGGTGACACCGTCGTCGTTTTCAGCGCCTACCTGGTGGGCAGGGGCGTTTGGGATCTCCTGCCCGTATTCGCGGCGACCGTTGGCGGTGGTGTGGCAGGGTTTATGTTTATGTTTTTTTTGGGGTTGCGCTATGGCAGGTCGCTCTTTAGTGGCCGGGGTGGGCGTATTTTTACCTCGGAGGGACTGCAGCGAGCCGAGGCGTGGCTCGCCCGCTATGGTTTATGGCTAGTTCTGGCCAATCGCTTTCTAACCGGCGTTCGTTCAGTGGTAGCAATTTCTGCGGGCATTGGAACTATGCCGACTGTGCGCGTGTTCTTTGCCGGGGCGCTGAGTATGATGTTCTGGAATGGACTCTTACTGTATGTAGGCTTATTGCTCGGGCAAAATTGGACTGAGGTGAGCGATTTACTCAAACAGTATAATCGAGTCCTCTTGGGTGCGTTTGTCTTGGGGATCGGTTTCCTATGCGTTCGTCGGTGGTTAAGGGCTTGACAAGCAAACGCAACGCATTTAATTTTTACGACTTACTCAATATAGGTACTTATGCGCGTTGCCTACGGCTGCGTGCTTTTGCGGAATGGATAGCATGGGTAACAAAACTTTTTCTCCCAAAGCCGGCGATATAGAGCATCAGTGGCACATTGTCGACGCCACGGACAAGGTGCTTGGCCGATTGGCGTCGCAGATTGCTCAGGTGCTAAAGGGTAAGCACAAGCCCACGTACGCTCCTCATATGGATATGGGAGATCACGTTGTTGTCGTCAATATCGACAAAGTGCGCGTTACGGGGGCCAAAGCCGATAAGAAGGTGTATCACCGGCACACGGGGTATCCCGGCGGTCTGCGCACGACCACCTATGAGCAGATGATGGACGAACATCCCGAGCGTATTCTCAAAAAGGCGGTCTGGGGCATGTTGCCCAACAATCGCCTTGGACGCCAACTGCTTAAGAAACTTCGCGTTTATGCCGGTCCTGACCATCGGCATGAAGCCCAGCAGCCACAGCCGCTGGATATACAGTAAAAAACTGTTTGACCATCAACGAGAGGTAGAGGGTTAATGCCTGGAGAAAGTTACGAAGCCACTGGACGTCGCAAGACGTCTGTTGCCCGCGTGTATTTGCGCCCGGGGTCTGGCAACATCATGATGAACGGGCGTGCCGTTAATGATTACCTGCGGCGCGGGGCACTTGAAATGATCCTCGTGCAGCCGCTGGACCTTACGGAAACGCGCAACCAATTCGACATTCATATTTCTACCCGTGGTGGTGGGCTTCGCGGTCAGGCTGGAGCGGCCTGCTTAGGTATCGCTCGAGCGCTGATCAAGTTTAATCCGGAAATGCGTACGACGTTGAAGAAAGCGGGTTTTCTGACCCGTGATGCGAGAGAAAAAGAGCGCAAGAAGTATGGTTTGGCTGGTGCTCGAAAGAAGTTCCAGTTTTCCAAACGCTAGACTATCTGCTGTAAATTCGCACGTCTTCGGATATGTGCAGAAGTGTGCCCGCAGGTTTTGCCTGCGGGTATTCTGCTTATAGGAGATGAAGACGGAGGCACAACACGACAGGAGTAGAAAAGATGGCTGAAATCAATATTCGCGATCTGCTTGAGGCTGGGACTCATTTTGGTCACCAGACTCGCCGCTGGAATCCCAAGATGCGGCAGTTTATTTTTACTGAGCGGAACAAAATCCACATCATAGACTTGCAGAAGACCGTGAGTAGAATCGAGGATGCCTGTCAGGTTGTTCGAGAGACGGCTCGTGCTGGTAAGGCGATTCTATTCGTAGGTACGAAAAAGCAAGCGGCTGATATCATTCGTCAGGAAGCCGAACGCTGCGAGCAGTTCTATGTTACCGAACGCTGGCTGGGTGGAATGCTGACAAACTGGCCCACTATTCGCCAGAGCATCCGCCATTTGGACCACTTGGATCGAATTGCCACGGATGGTACCTACGACAAACTCAAGAAAAAAGAGGTGCTGCTTCTCGAAAAAGAGCGCGCCCGTTTAGTGCGAACGCTAACCGGCATCCGCAATATGGGAGGAATTCCCGGTTTGGTGGTCATTATTGACATTCGCAAAGAGCATATCGCCGTGCGCGAGGCTGCTAAACTAAAGATACCATCCGTTGCTATTGTGGATACTAACTGCGACCCGGATCAGGTCGACTACCCCATACCCGGAAACGACGATGCGATTCGCTCAATCGGTCTAATCGCCCAGTATCTGGCAGATGCAGTGATCGAAGGCAAGGCTGAAGCGGCCGCGGCAAAGGGGAAAGACAAGGATGAAGCTGCTGAGGCAACTGCCGAGGTAAAAGAAGAGGGAGAAGCCGCACAGTCGTAAGTGTGCGGTCGGCTTTTAATCATACCGTTAACAGAGAAGAATTCAAATGGCAGAAATATCGGCTAAGGCTGTTATGCAACTCCGCAAGCAGACGGGGTTGGGAATGATGGACTGCAAGAAGGCGTTACAGGAATCGGATGGGGATGTTGACAAGGCGGTAGAATACCTGCGCAAACAGGGCATGGCGGCGGTGGAGAAGCGCGCTGGTCGCGATGCGACGGATGGCTTGATTATATCGTATATCCATCCAGGAAGTCGCTTAGGTGTGCTCGTCGAGGTAAACTGTGAAACGGACTTTGTCGCTCGCACGGACGATTTTCAGCAGTTTGGGCGCGACGTGGCTATGCATATTGCCGCCGCACAGCCGCTCGCCGTTGACCGCGATGGTATTGCCGCTGACGTTATTGACCGCGAAAAGGGTATTTTTCTTGAGCAAGCGAAAAACGAAGGCAAGCCGGAAAATATTGCGGAAAAAATTGTTCAGGGACGAGTCGAGAAGTTCTTCCAAGAAAATTGCTTAATGGAGCAGGCCTTTGTGAAGAACCCCGACCAAACGATTGAACAGTTAATAACAGATTTAACGGCAAAGATTGGTGAGAAAATCGGCGTCCGTCGCTTTTCCTGTTTTCGCTTGGGGGAAGAGTAGCCTACCTTCGGTGGTGCACTGCGCAAGTGAAGTGAGGTCAAATTATGTTAGAAGAAGTCCTTGAAGAAGTAAAGAGCAGCATGGATAGCACGTTAGAAGCGCTCAGACGCGATCTGTCTGCTATTCGTACGGGTCGTGCATCCACGGCCATGCTCGAGCATCTTAAAGTTGAATACTACGGGAATCAGTCACCTATAAACCAGGTGGCGACGCTAAGCGTTCCCGAGCCTAGGCTGATTGTTATTAAGCCGTGGGAAGCAAACCTAATTCCCGAGATTGAGAAGGCTATTCGAGCCGAAAAGAACTTGGGTTTGAATCCGGCCAACGATGGGGCTGTAATTCGTCTGCCCATTCCCGAACTGACTGAGGAACGGCGTCGCGATATCACTAAGATCGCTCGTCAGCGAGGCGAAGACGCGCGCGTTGCAGTGCGTCATGGACGGCGTGACGGGATTGATATGCTCCAGGATGCTCAGAAAGAGGGCGAGATGTCTGAGGACGACTCGCGTCAGGGTCAGGAACAGATTCAAAAGCTAACTGACGACTTTATTGCTCGCATTGACGAGATTGTAAAAAATAAAGAAGCGGAGATCATGGAAGTATAGATCCCCGGTGATTACAGATAGGTATGCGGCTCGTTCCCCATGGGGACGGGCCGCATTTTTTTACTGATCTTTGTTTATCTGTCCAATTTTCTTCAACAGCTGATTCTCAATCTGGGTGCGACCTTGGGGGTTCTCTTTGGGGAGAGGGGAGGGCGGTGGGGCTGCGTTTTCCTCTTCTCCATCAGAGTGTCCAGAGGTAGGTGATGAAGATGTGTTATTTATATCTCCATCATATAGCTGTATCTTGTATTCTTGAAGGTGGGCAAGATCTGCATAGTTAAGTAGATGGGCCTGTCTCTCAACAAGCGATATATTAAGTTCATCTAGTGCACTTTTAGCCTGTTCGCACAGGTTTTCCAGATGGCGGCTATCGATTGCCTGGAGCAATGCTGTCTGTGCAGCGATTTCCTCGTCCAGAATATGCCGTCTGCCTCCCAAGAGGCGTAGCTGAGTCTGCCGATACTTTTGTCTGCGAAGGTACCATAAGATCAGCAAAGCCAGAGCTGCTGTAGAAGCGAAAAAAGTGATTAAGTATATACTGTTCATTGGCAACATAGAGATGGATTTCATTACTTGCTTTAATGTAAGTTTACTCAAAAAAAGCGGCAAACGATTCGATACGTGTTTTTAAACTGCGTGATGGTTGAGAATAGGACTGGGTATGAGCGAACAGATCAGTAAGCTACAAGCAGAAGTTGAGCAGCTGCGTGCAGAGAATGAAAAACTGCGCGCCAGCAATCGTCGTTGGATGCGCATTGCTGGGACCGACGATCTAACGGGGTTACCCAATAAAGTTTGTTTCTCAACGGTATTTCTACCTCCGATTATAGCACAGGCTAACGAGACGGGTAAGAGCTTCATTTGCATAATTATAGCTCCTGATAAACTTGGAGACATCAATATGCGCTTTGGAAGGGTTGGCGGGGATGAAATAGTTAAAGGTGTTGCCACGTTCTTAAAAGAAACGTTGGAAGAGGGAGAAAAGATCGTCCACGTCGATGGGGCTAACTTTATTATCCTAATGCCCGATGCGGGGGACGACAGTGGCAAGCGTCGCACGCGTCAACTTAGAGCGCGGTCCGTATCGCGCCGTTTTTCCTGTGGGGAAGATGCGGTCGGTTTGACGCTTAGTATCGGAACGGTGTTAGTCGACCCTGAGCCCGCCTCTGGCCAACTCGAGGTCAAAGCCGTTGGTGAAAGCATCTTACAGCGATTGAGTGCGGCTCTGGACTTAGCAAAACAGCAGGGGGGAGACCAAATAGTAGAAGACGACAAGCCCATTTCCTAGGCCGGGAAATAAGCGTTCAGCAAAGGCAACTAATGCTCTATTCACTCCTGATTTCTACGCGTCCTCGCCAGTGGGTAAAAAATATTTTTGTTTTTCCCGCTATTCTTTTTTCTCAGCATCTATTCGATATAGACTACCTCTTACGCAGCGTGTGGGCCGCACTGTGCTTCTGTTTGCTCAGTGGTGCGGTATACCTATTGAATGATGTGATGGATCGCGAGCGGGATCGAGTCCATCCGCTTAAATCAAAGAGACCGATCGCCGCGGGTCACGTTCCTTTGGGTGCTGCAGTTTTTACGGCTGTATTGCTTTCTGTCTTTAGTCTATGGGCTGGGTTTCGGCTGAATGAGGGCTTCGGATGGGTTGCGCTGACCTATGCTCTGATCAACGTTGCCTATTCTATTCGCCTCAAACACGTCGTGCTCTTGGACGTTCTCATCGTGGCTTCGGGCTTTCTACTGCGTGCGCTAGGCGGAGCTCTGGCTATTCAGGTCTTTATATCTACTTGGTTTATCCTTTGCACGTTTATGCTGGCTCTCTTTCTTGCCACTATTAAGAGGCGACAGGAGCTTGTAGCGTTAGAAGAACGAGCGGTAGATCATCGGTCGATTCTCGAAGCGTATAGCGTACCCTTCCTCGACCAAATGATTTCCGTATTGACTGCTGCAACTCTAGTGTGTTATGCACTGTATGCTATAGGCGTTGGGGATACGACTGGTGTGGGCGCGCGTATGCAGTGGACGATTCCCTTCGTTCTATATGGGCTTCTTCGCTACTTGTATATTGCCTATCACTTGGGAAGTGGGGAAAATCCAACGTATGTCGTATGGAAAGATCGACCACTGCAAATATGTGGTGTGCTGTGGCTTTTGGCCTCGGGCATTGGCGTTTATAGTGTACCCTAATAAGTAGTGCTTTAGAAAGAAGCGATCCGGGTGTACTGCGTCTAAATAAGAGCATGCGCGGGTGCGGACGTAGCTTGTCGGTTACTGCTACTCATGATAGTTGATTGGTAAAAGGATTGGGGTTGTAGTGAATAGAAAACACTCGGTTTCCTTCGCCATACTATTAGTTTTTGTCCTTCTCCAGTCTGCGAATGCTCTAACGATCTATCGGATTGGTGGGGCCTCTCTACCAGCTCCGGACATTCCGGTTCCACACGAATTCGTGCAGCTCGATTGGGTCAGTGCTGAACCTACCCTTCACGGTGTAC
>Ga0181566_10000914_pt1 | contig 24065 bp, 17 predicted proteins | sample 101ome_15_FD_133762 | JGI IMG/M metagenome (GOLD analysis project Ga0181566, IMG submission 133762) | Coastal salt marsh microbial communities from the Groves Creek Marsh, Skidaway Island, Georgia - 101402AT metaG (megahit assembly) | ecosystem: Environmental > Aquatic > Marine > Intertidal...
ACCGTTTCTGCGAGCACGCCGGGAGGTGACCAAGTCGTATCCCCACCGATGTCATCAACCGTTTCAATGACCTCGGGTTCCGAGGCTTCGACAACAGGGTCCTTCGCCGCAGAGGATTCCTCCTGTGCGACATTTGGCGAGGGCAATTCGATGCTTTCAACGATGTTCTGGATGTTCGATACTTGCTGATGGTTAGCCAACACCCCACGCAACACCTTCGGTTGAAGCCACAGCAAGGTCAATACAACAATGGCATGGCCAATGATCATGACTACCTTGACATCTGTTTCAAGCACAGCAGTCACCATGGCAACACTTCCTGCGTAGGCGTAGCCGAAAGAGAGCCCAACAGGAAGGGCATTGTTTTCATCCACGAGTTTGAAGGACGACTTGAATGAACGCGAGGTCAGCCCCCAGATGGCCATCACCACCGTGAATGCCATCAACGCAAGTTCTTCGACCATCATGAGGGCAGCGTGTTCCCCGACTGCATGCCGCCAGATGGTCAGCATGTGCCATGTGATGAGACCTTGACTTAACAACATCCAACGGTTTGTGAAGGCATGAACATCACTGATTTCAGAAGCACGGTGGCGTTCGTTATCGGTTCGCTTCCATGCGAAAGCAAACACGGCGATGAACGCTCCCAAAAACGCCAGTTGCTCCACACCGACCATTCCCGTTCCATCCGTCAGGCCGAGCAGCGAATCAAACATCAACATCAACCCTGAGGCCACGATGAGCAGGAGTGAGAACATCACCACCGTCGATGTGCGAGTCCCTGCCGATCTTTCGCCCGTTTCGGGAAGTTTGGATGCTGAAGCCGAAGCCACCCAACGACCAACACTTCGCCCTTGAATCACGGCCCAGAGAACAAAACCAAACCCTAAGGTAACAGGCAGCAGATCTTGACCCGCGCCAAACAACCTGTCTTCGCCAATCAGAGCGTCCAGCACAAACCAGGCAATGCCTGACATCAACAACGGAAACAGACAAATTCTGAAGGAAAGCAACAACCGCTTGATGACAGGACCTTCTTTTTCGATGTCGTCTGAGAGTTGTGTCCACTGGCGGACCCTCGGAAACCGGCTCAACAGACCCGTCAAGAGGTAACCGCCGGCAAGCGAAACATACCCCAGGGCGCTAAACGCTTCTTGTCCACTTCGTGCGTAGTAAAAGAAGACTGTCGAAAGCAAACCGAGCAGAATCACATGAGGGAGCGTGCGAGGGTTGAGGAGCACTTTGAGCAGGGCAATCAACGAGGCTTCTTCGCTCTTCAGTTCTTTCAGCGAAGGTGAGTTTCCACCGTCAACCAACGGGGCGGTTTCGCTCTCCTCCATGGTAATTCCTGTACACGCACCGTTTTGAGACTATGGCCAACGTGGAGTGAAATGTCTTGAAGAATGAGCGTTTGGCCCATTCGTGGCGAAACGTCTGAGCAAGGCCCTACGGGGTAAACGTCGTTGGGTTGGCGTCCTTATTCATCCAACGCTCAACTCCCGGGACAAGGTGGAACTATCGCTGCAAACCCTTTCCTCAACGCTCGGGGATGTCCGACTTCGCCTGTTTGATTGCATCGTGGCAAATGAACGAGAGCACAGCACAACCGTGGAGGCCACCGAGGAACTACCTGCCACGGGGGGCTTAGCGATTATCGAAGTTCCTTTGGCAGCCTACACCGACCTTCGCACCCTCCTTGAGCATGAAAATGCCCTTGCATCACATGGATTGCAGAGCCTCACAGCAAGCGGCAAAATCCGCTTGGTCCGTCAACGCCTCGGCCTCGTCAAACCACCTCGCCGTTGACGAGAACCCTCAGCGCCGAACGGCTCAAGAGCATTCGCTGTTCAGCATCATTCATGGGGGCAGGGGGCACCGCACCGAAAATGAAGATGAACGAGGTGTTCATCTTGACAGGTGCAACGCTTCTGCTTGGTGCGCTGTTCATGCACGCTTGGGTTTCGCCAGTCGACATCGGAGCCGGTGACGAAGCCTACACCAACGGCGCATCCATGATGAAGGGCGACTCGTTTCTGATCAGCATCACCGTGGAGAATGAAACAACCGTCCGCCTCGTCTTCTACGATGAGGAACAATCCGTTCTTTCCGCAGAGTCCATCGTTATGGCCGCGGGCGAGCAACACGAAGCGATGCTCGACGCACCAGAAGCTGGATACTACACATACGAAATTGACACGAAAGGGGTTGCAGCAACCCTTGAGTTGGACATCGAACGGAAACTGATGATCGACCTTCTCCCCTTCCCTGTTGGAGCCCTCTTCTTGGCCTTCGGCCTTTACCAGCGAAAGGCCATTCAAGACACCGTTGAAGTTGATGAAGCCGTCTTGGATGCTGAACTAGATGTTTGACCAATGAAGGTCCTCTGGTTCATCCACCACATCACCTTCTGATGTAACCAACGCACCGTCGGTATTGACGCCGGCAACATTGATTTCTTGACCTCTATAGAACAGACTTCCGAGAAATTGAATCCCCTTCAAGAGTTCCTCTTCAACACTCGTACGGTCGTGTTCTGCTTGAACGGGCAATCCATGCTCTTCAAAGCGCGAGGCGACGAGAGCATGAAGCATGGAGTGAAGCGAGGCGGCGTTGACGTGGATGCCGGTTTCCTCCAACCCGGCGTGTTCTGCAACGGGTGGCCTTGTGATGTTGACTCCAACTCCTAATACCAGTTTCGTTGCTCGCCCTTGACTCCGTCCCTCAAACAACAGGCCTCCTGCCTTCCGCCAACACCGGGATTCTTCCGCACACAGGTAAACATCGTTGGGCCATTTCAAACACACGATGTGAGTTGAATCCTCCCCTGCGAGATATCGCAAGAGGCGGACAATATCGGCGCCTGTTTGAACCTGATTGTTGGGATGATGCTGCACCCCTCTTGCATTCCCGATCATCCAAGAGGCGAGGTGAGCCCCCGTGTGAGCGACCCATTGCCTTCCACGGCGTCCTCGGCCTGATGTTTGATGCCGTGCGATGACCGAGGTGCCCGCCTGCTTATCGGAGTCCAGCAACATCTCGTTGGTGCTGGAAACCTCCTCTACATGCACCACTGGCACATCTGCGAAGGGATGCCACAGCTGGAGAACCAACAGGACCTCACCATTCTCAAAAGTGGTGGTTTCAACAATGCGTGCGGCCAATCCCTTTGACCATGCTTGCTCACAGGCAAGTTTGCCGTCTTTCAGGCTTGAGAGAAGGAGGTAAGCACTCCCCGACTTCCGAAGCAATGACCCTCCTGCGACCATGTTCAAGAAGCGTTCATACAGGCCAATATGGTCTGAATCCACCAGCGCAGCTTCTTCCATCGGGCCGAGGTAAGGGCCCGCTTCGGGCAGTGGCAAGTAGGGGAGATTCCAAACCACGAGATCGTAGAGGCGGTCGCCCCCCCACTGATTATGAGCGCCATCAACCAACGGACCAGGCCCCCCCTCGAACACTTCTCCTGCAAAATTTTCGTTCGCGAGAAGGCCACGTGTGCACGCCACAGCGAGCGGGTTAATGTCGCACGCTCGAACCGCACACCCGTGGGCAGCAGCCAAAAGCGACAAAGCCCCGCTTCCGCACCCGATTTCAAAAAATTGCAACCCGGGCCTCAAGACCCCCCTACAAAGCACCTTAGCAAGCAGGGTCGTGTCCTGACGAGGTGGATAAACCGTGGGTGGGACGGGAATCGAATACGTTGACCCGTTTGGTGCATCCCAATCCACCAATTTTACGCTCGAGAGAAGGCGTTCAATTTCACGCTCGGCGAGCGTCGAGTCAAAGGGAGGTGGCGAGCTCACAAGGTGGCCTATCGGCGCCTACTGATGAGCGTATGTGTTGAAGAAGACGACGGAATCTGTGATTTTGGTCGGTTTGAGCAGGTTTATCTCCCCCAACTTCTCGGCAACATCATCTGCCGTGGGCGACATGCTGGCTCAGTTGCAACACGAAATGTATAAAAACACCTTGTAGGTCGGGTGAAAAGCCCAAGTTGCTACATTGGGCCTGTAGCTCAGTCAGGTAGAGCGTCGGACTTTTAATCCGATGGTCGCGGGTTCGAACCCCGTCGGGCCCGCCTGAATGCGCTACAGGACCGGTGTGGGTGGGCCCCCGGGGTGTAAAAATGGTCGTAAAAAGTGCAACAAAAAAGCGTCTAATGGAACTCGGCGTCTCCGAAGAGTACGCTCACAAACTGGCCACGGACCGAAACATGACGGACATCAAGAACATGTCTCATGACGACGTTGCCTCTACACTCGGCATCTCCAAAGACGCTGAAGAATTCATCAACACCATGAACATCATCGCCGAGCAAGGCTCTCGCCGACGAGCAGCGAAGAAGAGCACGAAGATCACCATCCGTGCCAAAGCCATTGACGACCTTGACCGCCCGGAAATCACCTCCCGATTCAACGCGCTCAACCATGAGTTAGTCCCACACCAAGAACTCGTTGGGCCAGCCAACATTTCCCCAGAAGAACAACTGGCCATCGAGATGGCTGAACTCGCCCCTTGGCAAATGGTTCAACCCGATATCGAAACCGGCGAAGACCGCCTCGCCAAAGAATTGCTCCCCAAGATTCTGATTACGGACCCCGTTGTTCAAGTTATCAAAGAAATGGAGGAAGCAAAAGACTCGGCCGCCCACTTGGCCGACCCCGACCACCGACCGCTTGCAGCCGGGTGGATTGCTGACCGCGTGCTGAAGGTTGTCCGACAATCACCGTCGGCAGGCCGAACCATAGCGTACCGACTCATCGTGGAGGGGAACTGAAGGAGGGATACATCATGCAGGAAATTATTCAATCATTTTTCAAAGAACGAAGCTTGGTCAACCACCAACTGGCATCCTACAACGACTGTATTCCCGCTTCTGAGAACGCCATCTCTCGAATGGAGCGCATTATCCGAAACATCCGTGTTGGAACAGATGAAGACTTCAACGACGACGAGGGCGGCTACATAAAACTCGATGTCCACGACCAAGACATTGTCATTCGTCTCAAGAACGTGAAGTTGGGCCAACCAACCGTCAAAGAAGCCAACGGCGCCCTCAATCCTTCCACTCCTATGGAATGCCGCCTCCGCAAGTTGACGTACATGTCACCCGTGACCATTGATTTCACCATCAAGCGCAACGGCGTTCCTTCGCCAACCGAAGCCGGCGTTGCTGTCGGCTCCATGCCGATCATGGTCCGCTCTGAGCGATGCAACCTTCACCCCAAGCACATCGCAGGTGACCGCGTGTTGACGCCCACCACCTCAGCGGAGGACAAATCCACCTGGCACGAGCTCCTCCAGAAGAAGGGGGAAGACCCCCTCGACCCCGGCGGCTACTTCATCATCAACGGAACTGAGCGTGTGCTCATCTCGATGGAAGACCTCGCCCCAAACCGAGTGACCGTTGAGATCAACAAACGTTATGCCAAGCAAACAGAAGTCGCCAAGATTTTCTCCCAAAAGGACGGTATGCGCAAGCCGCTTACCGTTGAGAAGCGCCGTGACGGTATGCTGATGGTCAAAATCAGCACTGCCGGAACCACCGCCATCCCCGTCGTGCTCCTCATGCGAGCTCTCGGCGTGGAAAACGATCAACAGATTTTCCAAGCCATCGCTGGAAACACCGACTCGTTCAAGTTCATCGTGGCGAACATCAACGAAGTCAACGACAACGAAGAGTACAAAGTCGTGACCACCGAAGAAAGCCACCTCTGGCTTGAGAAGAAGTTCGCCGCCGGCCAACAGAAGGAATACCGTGAAGCCCGTATTAACCAACTTCTCGACCGTGAGCTTCTCCCTCACTTGGGCGACCAAGTTGAAGACCGTGAGAAGAAGGCCATTTACCTCGGGCGAATTGTCCGCCAGGTTCTTGAAATGGCCATCGAAGGCCGAGACCCAAACGACAAGGACCACTACGCTAACAAGCGTGTCCGTCTCGCTGGTGACCTGATTGAAGATTTGTTCCGTGTGTCTGCAGGCCAGCTCGCACGTGACCTCAAGTACCAACTCGAGCGACACCACAACAGAAAGCGCGAACTGAAGATCACCTCGTGTCTCCGACCAGATGTGTTGACGAGCAAGATCATGCACGCTCTCGCAACTGGAAACTGGGTCGGCGGCCGTTCAGGTGTTAGCCAACTCCTTGACCGAACGACCTACCTCGCTGCACTTTCCCACATGCGCCGTGTGACCTCTCCGTTGGTCCGCAGCCAACCTCACTTCGAAGCTCGTGACCTCCACCCTACCCAATGGGGCCGTCTGTGCCCTAACGAGACGCCTGAAGGCCAAAACTGCGGTTTGGTGAAGAACGCTGCTCAGATGATTGACATCTCCGAGGACATCAACGAAATTGAAATTCGGGAACGTCTCGACGAACTTGACGTGTACCAGCCCGACGATTGGACCGACGGGGACCGAGTTCACGTCAACGGTGACATCTACGGCATTCACAAGCGTGGTGTCAAACTCGTTGACCACTTCAAGTCCTCTCGCCGACGTGGCGTGATTCCGTCCGAAGTATCCATTCGCCACGATGTGGAAAACAAGGACATCTTCATCAACACCGACAAGGGACGAATTCTCCGCCCCTTGCTCATTCTGTACGACGGAGCCCCACGCTTGACACACGACCACCTCGCAAAGCTGGCTTCCGGTGAAATGAACTTCCGACAACTCGTTATCGAAGGTGTCGTCGAATGGGTCGACGCTGAAGAAGAAGAAGACCTCTACATCGCACCACGACCGTTTGTTCTCCCCGAAACCGTCCCTGAAGGCGACTCGGCTGGATTGGCCGGTCGTGTTGTCAAGTACGAGGATGTTGAGTGGATGAATCTCGGCGAGCCACGTGCGACTACTGCACAACTCAAGGCCAAGGTCAACATGCCAAACGGTGATGTTGAAACGACAGAGTTCGAAGTGGAACTCCTGTACACGGCAGAACACACTCACTGCGAGATTGACCCTCAACTCGTGTTGGGCGTCTGTGCATCCCTGATTCCTTATCCGGAACACAACTCCACACCTCGTGTCACCGGCGGGACCGCCATGGTCAAGCAATCACTCGGCCTTCCCAGCGCCAACTACCGCATGCGACCTGACACCAGAGCCCACATCTTGCACTACCCGCAACGCTCGATCACCAAAACCCGAGCCATGGAGACCACGAACTTTGACGACCGACCTGGTGGTCAGAACTTCATCGTCGCCATCATGTCGCTTCACGGTTACAACATGCAAGACGCTGTCATCATGAACAAGGGTTCCATCGATCGTGCCCTCGGACGTTCGACCTTCAACCGCACCTACAACGCCGAGCGACGTCGTTTCCCTGGTGGTCAGGTTGAAGAGATTGAGAAGCCAGGTTCCTCAAAGATGGAAATCAAGGGTCTCAAGACGCCAGAAGCCTACCTCCACCTTGAAGGCGATGGCCTGCCCGTGCCTGAAACTGAACTCGAAGGTGGCGATGTTCTTGTCGGAAAGACCAGCCCGCCACGGTTCCTTGAAGAATCCTCAGGCGGACACTTCCTCCAAGCACAAGAACGACGTGAGTCCTCCATGCTTGTCCGCCACGGCGAGAAAGGATGGGTTGACAACGTCTACGTGACCGAATCCCTTGACTCGGGCCGTTTGGTCCGTGTCATGGTCCGAAGCCACAAGGTACCCGAAGTCGGCGATAAGTTCGCTTCTCGCCACGGACAAAAGGGTGTCATCGGACGCCTCGTTGAGCCAGAAGACATGCCGTTCACACCCGACGGCGTTGTGCCTGACCTCATCATCAACCCTCACGCCATTCCATCCCGCATGACGGTCGCCCACGTTCTCGAAATGATTGGCGGCAAGGTCGGTGCTATGGAAGGTCGCCGTATTGACGGAACAGCGTTCCGTGGTGAGAAGGAATCCAGCCTCCGTGACGGCCTTGTCCGAAACGGACTGGCCCACACCGGTCGCGAGATGATGATCAACGGAGAAACGGGAGAAAGTTACCCAGCTGACATCTTCGTTGGCTGCATCTTCTACCAGCGCCTCCACCACTTGGTGAGTTCCAAGATTCACGCTCGCTCTCGCGGTCGTGTCCAAATCTTGACTCGCCAACCAACCGAAGGTCGTGCCCGACAAGGTGGTCTACGATTTGGTGAGATGGAGCGCGACTGTCTGATTGCCCACGGTGCATCGATGGTCATCAAGGACCGACTCCTCGATGAATCGGACGGTATCGATATGTACGTCTGTGCCCAGTCGGGTCACATCGCATGGTACGACCCAAAGCGTGGCACCTACGTCAGCCCCATCCACGGAGATGGTGCAGAAGTCTACAAGGTGCAGACTTCATATGCATTCAAGCTACTACTGGACGAAATGAAGAGTTTAGGTGTGGCCATGCGTCTTGAACTGGAGGACCGAAAATGAGCCGAAAAAGCACGATGATCCCTAAGCGAATCGCTCAGATTCGCTTTGGTTTGATGGACCCACTTGAAATCCGCAAGATGTCAGCTGTCGAAGTCAAAACGGCCGACACCTACAAGGACGACGGGCACGCCTACAAGCAAGGTCTCATGGACCCTCACATGGGTGTCATCGAACCCGGTCTTCTTTGTCCAACCGATAACTGTCAATATCAGGAATCGCCCGGGCACTTTGGACACATCCAACTCGAACTACCGGTTATTCACATTGGATTTGTAAATCTCATCAAGACGGCGCTCAAGGCAACCTGCAACGACTGCAGCAAGATTTTGCTCCACAGCGAACCCGGTACGTCGCCTGGCTCAAACCCGGAACAAACCGAGCAAGACTACTACCGAAACAGGATTCGTGACGTCATCACCAAGCACGGTGTTGGCTCAACCGAATTCTCCAAAATCATCAAGGAAGTTGAGAAGGTCACATCCGGGACCAAGCGAAAGGTCTGCATGCACTGTGGATCCTCGCAAGGGAAAATCATTCTGGACAAGCCAACAACCTTCAAGGAAAAGCACGACAACACCGAGCGTAAACTCAATCCTCGCGATGTTCGTGAATGGTTGAGCAGCATCCCTGCTGAACACCTGGTGTTCATCGGCATGGACAAGCAAAACCGCCCGGAATGGATTGTGCTCAAGGTGCTTCCAGTTCCACCGATTACGGTACGCCCCTCCATCACGCTTGATAGTGGGGACCGATCTGAGGACGACTTGACGCACAAACTCGTCGATGTTCTCCGTATCAACCAGCGACTCCGTGAAAATCGTGACTCCGGTGCACCTCAACTGATTGTTGAGGACCTTTGGGAACTTCTGCAATACCACATTACGACCTACTTTGACAACCAAACCTCGGGTATTCCACCCGCCCGCCACCGCTCCGGCCGCACCCTCAAGACGCTGACTCAGCGCCTCAAGGGCAAAGAAGGTCGTTTCCGAAGCAACCTGTCCGGTAAGCGTGTCAACTTCTGTGCACGTTCCGTGATTTCTCCAGATCCCTACTTGAGCGTGAACGAGGTCGGCGTGCCGGTCAAGATTGCCAAAGAGCTGACGGTGCCAATTCGCGTGACCACACGCAACCGTGAGCAAATGCGCCAAATGATTCTGCGCGGACCTGACGTTCACCCCGGTGTCAACTACATCGTGCGTGCCGACGGTCGACGTGTCAAAATCAACCAGCGCAGCCGTTTGATCAACGCTGGATTCCGCTGCCACAACCCTGAGTGCAACGAAGAAACCACCACCCGCCACGACCTGCATTCGGTCCTGCCTGCACCGAACTTCCTACCCGGTTTGGTCATTCAAAAGCAAATCTCGCTCAGCGGCATGGACCAGCAAGAGGAAGTGACCTACGTTGTGAACGACGAAGCCACCCTCAACAACCTCCAGGGCATTGACGAGAAAGGAAAGAAGCTGCCCGCCGACGACCCTCGTGCAATCCTCCATTACCGATGGATGCACGAGTTGGCACAGGCCGACAATCCAAAGCCAGAACCCTTCCCAGAACACCTCGAAGTGGCCTGCCCTCACTGTGGTAGTCCGTTCGATGAATGGGGCGAGGAACGAACCGGTGTGGAAGACCGACTCTCCACGGTTGACCGCTACGGCAACCCCAAGCCTGGTTTGCAAGTTGAGCGCCACCTGATCGATGGTGACGTTGCCATCTTCAACCGACAACCTTCGCTTCACCGAATGTCGATGATGGTTCACGAAGTGCGTGTTATGGAAGGTCACACCTTCCGTTTCAACCTCGCCGTGTGTACGCCATACAACGCTGACTTTGACGGTGACGAGATGAACCTCCACGTGATTCAATCCGAAGAAGCCCGTGCTGAAGCCAAGATTTTGATGCGTGTCCAAGAGCACATCCTCACGCCTCGCTACGGCGGTGCTGTGATTGGTGGCATCCACGACCACATCTCGGGTGCCTACCTCCTGTCACGACCGGGAACCATGATTCGCCAAGCACACGGCTTGGAAATGCTCGGCAACATCGGCTACACCGGCCAACTGCCTGAAGTGGTGAAGGATGCTAACGGAAACGCTGCCTTCCGAGGACAAGACCTCATCTCGCTCATCATCCCCGACAACATCCACCTTCGCTTCCGAAGCCGCTCCAACGACATGGTGATGGTCAAAGACGGACATGTTGACGGTACGCTTGACAAGCGGGCCATCGGTGCTGAAGACGGCCGATTGCTTGATGCCATTGTCCAAACCAACGGACCTGAACAAGGTGCACGGTTCCTAGATGAATTCACACGTCTTTCCATCGCCGCCTGTACCTCGCTTGGTTTCACGACCGGTATTGATGACGAAGACCTCTCCGAAGAGGCTGTGAACGCCATCAACGATGCCAACGCAAGCGCACAAGAAGGTGTCAACGAAGAACTTGAGAAATTCGGCAAGAGCGGGAAAGGATACGAGGCACGACCTGGACGAACCCCCCGTGAAACGCTCGAGGAGAACATCATGCAGATGCTCGACTTGGGTAAGCAAGCGGCTGGTGACATCGCTAAGGATGAACTCAACAAATCCGGTTCGACCAACGCTGCGGTTAACATGGCCATTTCCGGTGCGCGTGGTTCCATGGACAACCTGACCATGATGGCGGCTTCCATCGGACAAGCAAAGGTCCGTGGTAAGCGTCTTGAGCGCGGCTACGACGACCGTGTTCTACCCCACTTCAAGCGTGGCGGTCGTGGTGCTGACGAACGTGGTTTCATCGCTTCTTCGTTCAAGCGAGGTCTTGAGCCAACGGAGTTCTTTATGCTCTCCGTTTCCGGCCGTGAGTCGTTGGTTGACACCGCTGTCCGTACTGCAAAGTCAGGATACATGCAACGACGACTCATCAACGCCATGGACGACTTGAAAGTCTACGACGACGAGATGTTGTCTGTCCGAAACACCGCTAACCGCATCATCCAGTTCAGTTACGGTGAAGACGGCATTGACCCCTCTCGCGGTGTGCACGGTTCTCCGTTCAACATCGATGTGATTGTCGATGCAGCCCTCGGTACCGAGGGTGGCTTGGAAATCGATCGTGAATCCTTTGAACGCGACGCTGAAGAAGAAGACTTCGGAGGCTGGGAATTTGAAGGCGACGATGCAGACACAGGAGGTGAGGCCTGATGGTGGTCAAGAGTGCAACCAAGAAGAAGCTCATGGATTTGGGCATTGAAGAGACCTTTGCCCACGCACTGGCAGATGACCGAAAATGGGACGATGTCAAGGTGATGGCTGCCAACGATATCGCGCAAATTTGCGAGACCGATTCCGAAACGGCGGCCACCATTCACGCCACCATCATCGCTGCGACCCAGAAGGGACGAGACGGTGAAGGCGATACGTCGGGCCCCATTACCAAGGTCCGTCTCTCCAAGCGACGAACCCGTACCAAGACCGTTGCAGACATGGAGCCCTACGACATCGACCGCAAGATGAAGTCGTTGGAGAACGAATTGTCGGAAGACGTTGTGTACAAGAGTTTGCAAGCGGCTGTGGATGATGCAGGTTCAAACCGCTTCACCAACCGGATTCTTGCTGAACTCACGGAAGCCTGTCACGCTCGTGGAAAGAAGAAGTTGACCAAGCCTCAAGCAAAGAAAATCATCGCTGAGGCCATCGACGCTCTCGACCGAGCAAGCATTGACCCCTACGAAGCTGCAGGAATCATCACTGCTCAATCCATTGGCGAGCCAGGTACACAGATGACCATGCGTACGTTCCACTACGCTGGTGTGGCCACGGTGAACGTGACTCAAGGTCTTCCACGTATCATTGAGATCGTGGATGCCCGAAAGGTTCCGCAAACCCCAACGATGACCATTCGCCTCAAGGAAGACCAGAAGCAGGATGGAAACGCTGCCAAGAACTTGGCCGCTGCCATCGAAGTGACCACGACCGTGAACATCGCCAACCTTGAGACCGACGTCGCTCAACGACGTTTGGTGTTGCATCTCAACAAGGGCAACCTCAAGCAAAAGAAGATGAGCGCTGCGGAAGTGAAGGACAAACTCGAACGCGCCACACGCCTCTTGGTCCAGGCTGACAAGGAAAAGAACCCCTCCACGCTGACGCTGATTCCCGGTGTTGAATCTGAAGACGACCTTGCTGAACTCGCTGAAAACCCTCCCTCGTACACGATGTTGCTCCAATTGGAAGAGAAAATCCGTGACATGCGATTGAAAGGTATCCCCAACATTGAGCGAGCCAACCCCCAGTTGGACGACAAGACGGGCGAGTACTACCTCTCGACCATTGGAAGTAACCTTCAGCGGGTGAGTGAACTAGAGAACATCGACCGTTCCCGAACCTACACCAACAACATCATCGAGATTTACGACTACCTCGGTATTGAAGCTGCCCGCCAAGCCATCGTCAACGAATTGCAACTGACGTTGGATGGGGCTCGCCTTGAGGTCGACGTTCGCCACCTATTGATGGTCGCTGACGTTATGACTTCCGAAGGTGAAGTCCGAGCCATCGGCCGTCACGGTGTATCAGGTACCAAGCACAGTATTCTCGCTCGTGCGGCGTTCGAAGTGACGGTGAACCACTTGCTTAAGGCCGGTATTATCGGCGAGAAAGATTACCTCACAGGTGTTGCAGAGAACATCATCGTCGGTCAACCTATTTCATTGGGAACCGGCAGTGTAGCCCTGTACTACATCCCTGAGGAGTAAAGTTCCAACCATGAGAAACACATGTGGAGAATGGAGGAAGAAAAATGGATCTAAGCCGACAATTGAAGAACGCAATCGCAACAGGAAACCTGTTGTTTGGACAACGACAAGCCAAAGACGCCTGTGCAAACGGGAACGCAAAGATGGTGATTCTGGCAGCCAACTGCCCAGAAGACTACTGCACCGCCTTGCGAGCATCGCATCCCGAAGTCACAATGCACCGTGCCCGCATGGTGAACCGTGAACTCGGCATTGCCTGTGGTAAACCCTTCTCGGTGTCCACCATCACCGTTATTGACGCTGGTGATAGCGACCTTATGGCCCTTGACAGCAATGTTGAGTGAGCAAAACATGGGCTGCCCGACAAAGCCTTGATGTCCTTTGGGCGACAGCGTTTGGGTATGCGAAACCGTTCAATTGCCACCGTTGTCCTCCTCAGCGTCCTCCTCGTGCTGAGTACTGTGGGTACGACGTTCCAACACGCCTCTTTGGTCCCGCTCGACGCTCACGATGTTCAAGCGACATCAGCACGCTCTACATCACCCGAAATATTCCTCGCTTCTGGAGGCGCTGCGAACGGAGATGAATTTCCAGGGGCCATCGCTGTGATGAGCGGCGGATATGTTGTCGGCGGTGACTTCAACCGAACCATCACCTTTGGACCACACACCCTAGCACCAACCTCCCCCTTTAGCAACGGAAATGAATTCTTCATCGCTTCTGTCAGTGAAACAGGTACGTGGAATTACCTCGCCAATGCAGACCACTCTCAAGGCGGTGTCTCTTTCTTGACCGATGTCACGAGTTCAATGGGCGACCCCATCGCCGTTGGTTACATGTACGGCCCGGGTGATTTCGGACCCACCTCGCTGTCAACCTCGGTTCTTGACGGATTCATAGCCCAAGCCGGCCCGATGGGTAACTGGATGTGGGCGACCGCATTCAGGACCCTGCCCAATGCAAGCACCGACCTGAGCATACCGCAGGCCTCGGTGGTTGACGCAACGGGCGATATCATCGTTGCAGGGTACTTTTCTGGAGAAACTGATTTCGGTGGAACATCGATCAATGTCTCCAACGAAGAAATTTTCATCGCCAAACTGGACGGGGCCAACGGAGCACTGAAGTGGGTCGTGAGCGGTGGTGGCATCGGAGCTCAACGGGTTTCAGACATCACCATCGATATGGCAGGCAACATTGTTGTTGCTGGTATCACGCAGAACAATGTGCTTTTTGGGACAAACGCCTACACGACCGTCGGAACACAAGATTCCTTCATCCTCAAACTGTCGGGAACTGGTTCGTTCCTTAGCATCACGGGATACGGTGTCCCGAACGAAGCGGTCACGATCTCAAAGTTGGCCACAGACAGCAACGGCCACCTCTATCTTGGCGGCACGTTCAGCGGAACCCTCGCCAAAAATGGATGGTCCATCACGGCAAACAAAGGAGGTTCGGATGTGTTTTTCATCAAGGATACCGGTCAAGCAGGGACATCCTGGGCCACAATCGGTGGAACCAACGGAAACGATTTGATCACCGGAATGGCCATCACCTCAAAGTCGGAAGTGGTGTTTTCTACCTACACACAGAACACGTTTACTGGCGGGACCAAGGCAGCAACACCAAAGGGCAACCTCGACGGAGTTCTCGGCGGATTAACATCTTCTGGAAGTTGGTCGTGGATAGACGTCACCAACAGCGGCGACTACGAAGCCAACGTTGACCTCGCGCTGAATGCATCCGACATCATCGCCACTGCTGGGGCGTTCGCCAACGTCAATCCAGCAACCATCTCCAAAGGTGGAACCACCATTACCAGTACAGGAGGATGGGACACCTATGTTTGGTCACTTGACCCGTCGCTGAAAGCAGACAGTGACAACGATGGTGTACCTGATTACAACGACAACTGCCCTGATGATTCAAACCCACTGCAGGAAAACACCGATGGCGATGCTCAAGGAGATGCATGCGATTCCGACGATGATAACGATGGCATCACTGACAACTCAGGCGACGATTGCCCTCGCGGTGGCCAAGCCAATTGGGGTTCCACTCAGAATTTTGACGACCCCGCCAATTCCACGGACTGGGACCGTGATGGTTGCAAAGACAACGTCGAAGACAACGACATTGATAACGACGGTATTGAAAATGACCAAGATACCTGCCCCCGCTCCTCCTATCAACCACCACGCCCAACGTGGCAATCGGATTCCATTACCGATGTAGACGGTGACGGCTGCCGAGATGCTGACGAGGACGAAGATGATGACGGCGACGGTTTCGCAGATGTCAGCGATGACTGTCCAACCGTTGTAGGAACATCCACCCTCGGTGAGGAAGGATGCCTTGATAGCGATGGCGATGGGTGGTCCGATAACTTTGATGACTGCCCGACTGAGGCTGGAAACTCCACGCTCGGAGGAAAGAACGCATGTCCAGACCAAGACGGAGACGGATGGGCCGACATGGACGACGACTTTGTGTTGGACCCAACACAATGGTCTGACGCCGATGGAGACGGTTACGGTGACAACTCAGCCGGCACCACCCCAGATGACTGTCCCGATGTCAGTGGCACGTCCACCGTAGACCGATTGGGCTGCCTTGATACGGATAACGACGGTTATTCCGACCCGGACTCTGGTTGGGATCCCGAATATGGCGCCGATGCCTTCCATGAAGACCCAACGCAGTGGTCCGACTTCGACGGAGATGGTTACGGTGACAACTACGCCAACACCACATGGGATGACCGGAACCCTTCCTGGCCCGGAGAATACAACGCTGATGTGACTGTCCAGGACGCCTGTCCGACGCAAGAGGGCACCTCATGGCAAAACGGCATGCTCGGATGCCCCGACCAAGACGGCGACGGCTGGTACAACCTGCAAGACGCCTTCCCCAACGACCCCACACAATGGGCTGACAGCGATGGCGATGGATTTGGAGACAACCCAGACGGGACCGATGCTGACGAGTGCCCAAACCGGGCCGGCACATCCACAGTTGATCGCCTCGGCTGCCCCGATGGCGACGGCGACGGTTACTCCGACCCCGAAGTTTCATGGACACCTTTGCAAGGTGCAGATGCTTTCATGGCAGACCCAACGCAATGGGCCGACCAAGACAACGATTTCTTTGGCGACAACCCTGCAGGCGACCGACCAGATGCTTGTCCAGCGGCTCGAGGAACCTCGTATGTGGATCGATTTGGGTGCGAGGACAGCGACGGCGATGGCATCTCCAACCAAGATACGTTTTGGGCGCTGGAACAAGGTGCAGATGCTTGCCCCCTCACCTACGGGAACTCGAGTGCAGACCGGATTGGATGCTTAGACACCGATGGCGACAACTACTCCGACCCAACACCGGATTGGCGAGCAGCCGATGGAGCAGATGCCTATCCAGAAGACCCCACGCGTTGGATTCTTGAGCCTGAGGTCGAAGGAGCCTTGCTCGCTTCTCCAGCCGTTCTTGTTGGCGGAGGCATCGGTGTGCTCGTTCTCTTGGCCGCCGGGGCTGTGTTGATGCGACGACGAGGAGGCACATCTCCAGAGGCCGAATGGGCCGTAACGCAACTGACCATGGAAGCGCCCGCATTCAGCGCTCAGCCGGCCTACACAGCGCAGATGCAACAACCTGTTGCCGCCCAACCCGCATACGCTCAACCCGTTGCACAACCCGATCCCGCGCGAGATTACTACAACGGATTGCTAGCCCAAGGGTACCCGCATGAAGATGCTGTTCGTTACACACAGCAATATTTTGCGGAATTCCGTGGTTGAACGGAGCGTTCTGCATGGCCACGCTCTGGCAGCAGGCATGGGGAAATCCCGTCGTTCGTGGGCTGGTGCTGTTCTCAGCCTTTAGAGCCGTTTATGGCATGGGTCTTCTGGTGACCATCTACCTGCTCGCAACAAGCGATGCCTTGCCATGGTGGACATCGTTGGTGTTTCTCGGGTGTTCGATGGTCTTTTCACGATGGCTGTTTCGCACCATCAAGAAGCGTTGGCCCAGGCTGTTCACCCCTTCAAACGGGGGAGAGTCCGTCGATCTCACGTAGGTTCAAACCACGCCTTGAGCGATCATGGCCTCGGCAACCTTGAGGAAACCGGCCACATTCGCTCCGAACACGTAGTCGCCTTCGCGACCGTACTTCTTTGCGGTTTCAAACGCATTCTTGTGGATGTTGACCATGATTCCCTCGAGTTTCTGATCAACTTCTTCACGAGTCCACGGCATGCGCTGGGAGTTTTGTGACATCTCGAGACCGGAGGTCGCCACACCACCAGCGTTGCTGGCCTTTCCGGGGGCAAAGAGAATACCGGCCTTCTGGAAGACTTCGACCGCTTCCGGTGTGCACGGCATGTTGGCGCCTTCACCGACCGCAATCACGTTGTTTGCAACAAGCATTTCTGCCTCTTCGCCGTTCAATTCGTTTTGTGTAGCACAGGGGAGGGCAACATCAACATCAACGCCCCACAAGCCGTTGACGGCAGGCTCTGGAGCACTGGCCGTGAAGGTGGCTGAAGGGTACTGCTTGACGTATTCCGAGATTCGGCCTCGTCGGTTGTTCTTGAGGTCCATGACCCATGCAAGCTTCTCGCGATCAATGCCATCGGGGTCGTGAATGTAACCCGAGGAATCGGAAAAGGTCACGGGCTTTCCGCCGAGGTCGAGCACCTTTTCGCAAGCGAATTGTGCCACGTTCCCCGACCCCGAGATAGAGACCACTGCGCCTTCAAACGACTTGCCCTTCGTGGCGAGCATTTCACGGGCAAAGTAGACCAAACCGTATCCAGTGGCCTCAGGGCGAATCAACGACCCACCGTAGGAGAGACCCTTACCGGTCAAAACACCGCCTTGGAATTCATTCTGAAGACGCTTGTACATGCCGAACATGTAACCGATTTCTCGCCCGCCGACCCCAATGTCACCAGCGGGGACATCGCAGTCTTGGCCAATGTGGCGCCAAAGTTCCATCATGAAAGATTGGCAAAATCGCATGACTTCAGCGTCAGACTTGCCTTTGGGGTCAAAATCTGAACCGCCCTTGCCACCACCCATTGGCAGTCCTGTCAATGAATTCTTGAAAATCTGCTCAAAGGCGAGGAACTTGAGAATCGAGGCGTTCACGCTCGGGTGGAACCGCAGACCACCTTTGTAGGGGCCGATGGCTCCGTTGAACTGGATACGGAAACCACGGTTGACTTGAACCGTACCGCTGTCATCAACCCATGGCACACGGAAATGGATCAAACGCTCTGGCTCAACCACGCGTTCCACGACGGAGATGTATTCTGGGTTCGCTTCCAAAACCGGCTCAAGTGACTCAAGCACTTCTTTCACGGCTTGATGGAACTCGGGTTGGTCTGGATCTCTGGCTACGACTTTTGCATAGATTGCATCACTTGCGCTCATTGGCATACCTTCTCACACACTGAAGTGTATTGGCCCGCCCTAATGCAGACCCTTTCTAATGGTTGCCCCAGTATGACCTCCATTCAAGCCGTTCAATGGACGGGTGAACAGAACCTCAATAGGGGCACACGGTCAAGAATCGCTCCAAACGTTCAATCCTTCGATGACCTTGCTCGTCAACCTCGCTCATGGCCCGAATGGCCTCTTCGATCAGTGCGTGTTCGTTTTCTTGCAACCCGATGATACGGCGAAGGTGGTCCAACATAGCCCACTCATCTTCTGAAATGATGTCGTCGTCAAGGGCGGCGATCAAGGCGGATTGGTAGGTGGTCGCATCACCCATTTGGTGGCCTTCGAACTCGCTGCCCTCCTCAAAGGGAGAAGGGAGGTTACCTTCGACGACGGAACGGCATTCAGCTGTGTCCGAAGGTGCAACACCAAGTGCCTGGGCGAGGATGTGGAGAATCTGCGCTTCGTCATCGGTCACGATGCTGTCATCAAACGCAACACGCAACGTCTCGAGATAGAGGTAGAGGCCACGGGTGGGCTGGAGAGTCATGATTCGCTGGACTGAGAACATGTCTTTGAAACTTCTCCATAGCGTTATTCGCACCATGTCGCCCATTTGTCATACACAATATTACATTTTGTCATCATATAGGTTACATTTATATGCTGGGCGTGGCTGTCTATGTTTACGGAGGAACAAGGATGACCCAGCCAACCAGTGCCGTCTCGCTGAGAATCACCGAGGAAGACCTTGCGCTGCTCGATGCCCGCGTGGGCCTTGACGGAGCCAGAAACCGGTCGGACGTCGTTCGCCTGGCCATCCAAGAATTTCTTCACAACCAACCCAAGTTGACCGGCATGAAGTCGATCCGTATCCCTCTGGGACGATACGACCAAGCCCAACTTGCGAAGTCGTATGAATTGCAGGGAATTACCCCTGAAACAGCCGCTCAAGAGGGTTTGACCCTTTACATTGAACGTGCGACGGCAAAGATGCAAGCCGTTGCTTCAACACTCGATTCTGTCGTGGAGGCGTCCAGGGCAGAAACGTTACCGCACAGCGAATACCAACAATAAGTGGTGAGAGAACGGAGGGGATGGGATGAATTGGCAAAACCACGGATTCAACCAAGGTGATGCCACCCTTTGGGCCAAGCAAGACCGGCCAGTCTTGCATGGCTTAGCCTCGCTGTGTCGGCGTGCCCGTCTTGCACGCCTTGGCCGTCTTGGTTCCAACAACCAAACACCCCCACACGCCTCCCTGGAAGACGGCCAGGGAGGCCCAGATTCCACTCCCGTCAGTTGACGAGAGGGTCCCCGTGCTCAGCCCCCCACATTTCTGGGCACATTGACGACCTCCAGTGAAACCTTTCCACCCTATGCGAATCCTTTAGGAGGGTCGCCGTCGGATGCAAGATATGAACGAGGGTGTTGAAGGTCAATTCGCACCCCACATGCAATTCCTCGCTCACGACACACCGCGTCCGGGTCAGCTCGAGATGATTCAAGACAGCCTCAAAGCCCTCGAACAGGGTGACTTCCACCTCGCCGCCGCCCCTACGGGTATCGGAAAGACTGCTGCCTCCCTTGCCGCAGCCTTGCAAGTCGCAAGCGAGCAATCGGTCAAGAAAACCGTTTTCTTTCTGACGTCAAGACAAACTCAACATCGAATCGTAGTGGATACCGTTCGCCGAATCAATCAACGACGAAAGGGGCTGATGCCTGTTCGCCTCGTGGACATGGTCGGTCAAGCAGGTATGTGCGTTCAACCCTTCGCAAAAGAATCCCCGCTTGTCTTTTCCTTAATGTGCAGCCAGGCACGAAAATCACGCCAATGCAAACCTTGGATCACCGCTGCCCCGGGGCTTAAACAGCGAATTCTTGCCTCACCCCTTCACGTCGATGAATTGGTCGGAATATCACGCACCCACACGGAAAACGGGGTTCCTGCCCAAACATGCCCTTGGAAGGCCGCAAGAGAGGCCGTGAGCGGGGCTGATGTCTTTGTGGGCGATTACAACCACCTCTTTGATGACCGTGTCAGAGAATCCAGCCTGAAAGCGATGGGTCTTGGATTGGAGGACATCATCGTGATCGTCGATGAGGCCCACAACCTTCCGGACCGCATCAGGATGACGCTGGAAAAACGCCTCACGCAGACGATGGTTCGCAATGCACAGATGGAATTGGAGGAATACGCCGGCGTGCTTGCACAAGCCATGGCATCACCCGGAGGAGAAGCGCTTTCCATGAACCACGCACTTGCCCATTGGGCGTTTGAAGTCATCAAAGCCTCCCGTCCTGGCTTCACTGCCTTGTTTGATGAATTACGGCGCAAGGTCCCCCCAAAAGACGAGGAGTCGCAAGTTCAAGTTGACACCCTCCTCAATGTGTTCCATCGGGCCTGTGACCAAGTTGACGGCACATCAGGCCAACAGCAGTTGGGAGCGACCTCCACAGGACCCCTCGTGGACCGATCAACCCGGATTCATCAACTTCGGGATGTCCTTAGCAGCGTAGACGTTGACATGGAAGCGGGCGATGATGGGAATCCAATGGAACCCAATGCTCACAAAGTGGCTGAAATTTTGGATTGCATCCTTCGATTCGGTACAACCTCGGCGCTCACGATGGTGTTTGACACCAAGGGCAAAGACGGGCGAATCACAACGCATCTGCTTGACCCGGGACTTGTTTCCAAACCTGTTTTTGAAAAATCTGCGGGTGCGATGCTGATGTCTGGGACACTCTATCCGCCGAGCATGTATGCCAACATCTTGGGACTGCCCCCCACAAGAACGACTTCTGTTGCCTATGCATCACCCTTTGCAGCCATGCGAAGACCGGTTTTGGTCGCCAATGACGTGACCACCAAATACACCGAACGCAGCCATGAAAACACCATGAAAATCCGGCAACATATCCAGTCCCTCATCGATGCAAGCCCGGGCAACGTGGCCGTATTTGCACCGTCCTACGCCATGCTCAATGAGGTGGTGCTTGAAGGGCACTTCACGGGTGTTCGCGTCATGGCTGAACAACGTGAATGGACCAAAGAGGACCTCGACCAGATCGTGGATACTTTGCTCATGGAGAAACAGGCAGGAGGAAAGATTCTGCTTGCGGGCGTCTTTGGAGCCCGCCTCTCAGAGGGCGTGGACTATCACAGCGGAGCGCTGGATGCTGTGGCTTGCATTGGCATTCCAAACTCACCTCCATCCGTACTCTCCAAGGCGCTGAAAACATATGCCGAGGACCGTTTTGGGCGAAGCCTCGCATGGCGATACACCGTGTCTCAACCTGCCATCAACGCCATTCTTCAGGCCATGGGCCGCCCCATTCGAGCGGTGGGCGATCGAGCCCTTGTCCTCCTTCTGGACCGTCGGGTCACGGAACGCACCTACACCTCGTGTTTTCCCGAAGATTTGCGCATGAACGAGGCCAGTGACGCTGAATCAACCAGCAGGTTCGCCCGCCGATTTTTCAACAAGGTGCACCGAGACGTGTCGTTGGACGGAGAGTAAAATGCATCCGAAGGTTCATGTGGGCTCATCCATTCCATTTTCTATGGACGATTGGACACCTGTGGATATTGAAACCCCAGCATCGGGCACGGATGAAGCCCTGCAAGTCAATTTCGAAGGATTAAGCGTTGATGCGTCCACCCTTCAAGCTCGCTTTGAACAAGATGAATCACATCTGGATGAGGTGAAGCAACGTCATCTCGAAGTCTTGGTGACCGCCGGCATGCTGCCCGAAGCTGGGTTGGCAGCAAACCATCCAGAGCGTGCACTTTCTTGGGTCCTCAGCACCATCAATGGAAGAATCGATCCTGACGGTCTGACCATCCCCCTGCTTGGCACCACGCCCGACCGTGTCCATCTTCAAACAAAGGTCACGAACAACGAAACACTCGTTCAACTCAACATTGAGGATGGCGACCTTCCTGCGCTGGTGCGTGACCTTCCTCTTCCGCTTGAGGCTGCCGAAACGCTCCAGGCGACCTTCGTGGAAGGCCACCTTCACCTTCGCTGGTAGGCATCAGCGTTGAGGAATGGCTTGCATCTGAGCGATTTCTCCACTCATCCTCGTGAGGGCTTGGACAGCAACCTCTTGATGCTGAGCGCCCATCTCTTCGCGGCTGTACCGGGCCATTTCAAACGTGTTGTCAAGCGCCGTGAGCGCTTCTTCTGAAACACCTTCAAGGGCCTGTCGGATGGCGAACTCGAATTCCCGAACCGTTTCGAAATCCCGTCGCAGGAAGCCTCGTTGCTGCAGCAGTCCGCACAAATCTTGGTAGCACGTGAAGATGGCCTCACGGATGGCGTCGCCCGCCGCCAACAATTCAGCCGTGTAGGCGAAGACCTCTGCAGCGTCCTTGAGCAAATCATCTGCAGCCTTTCGCCGACGGTAGAGCATGACCCCACCCGCTGCGAGCGCTGCGATCAACGCCACCATGGCATAGGACCACCATGGCGTCTCGACCTGTTCTGCTTCGTAGCTGTATGCAGGTGCAAAGCCCTCGTTGCGGATGAGTTGGAAGGCTTCCAGGGATTGTTTGGAGAGGCTTGGATCTTGGATAATGATGTCCATGTACAATTCGCCCCAGTACGACGTATCCCCGTAGTTAGGTGTGGCGTTGAATCCGATGACAATACGACCGTCACCGTCGGTTTCCCATGTCTTTGAGGTCAATTGACTGTCGCTCATGTTGTAGAGGTAGACCGAGGCACGGATATCGCTCAATCCGTTATTGGTGTCCTGGGCAATCACCGAGATGGTCCCGCCAACCTTCTCTTGTTCACCCTCACGCACATCAAACAATTCAACCGTGATGTCAGCGTTGACTTGCACGAAGACCGATTGGCTGACACTCGCAGCGTTGAGATAGAGGCTTTCGTTGCGAGCCACACCCACGTGGAAGTATTGTGAACCCACATCCAACCAGTAAGGGGCAATGGAGGAGAGGGCAAAGTTGCCGTCGGACCAGGTCACGGTCGTGCTTGAGAAGCATTGTGCACCGTCAAATCCATTCAAACAATCTGAGCCGTTACCAACAACGACGAGGAGATTCTCGAAGATTTCACCCGAGCCACCAACCTCTTGCAGCGAACCGATGTAAAGAATCGGAGCGATGACACTGTCTGAGCGAGTCACAATCGATTTTGAATTGTTGACATCGATTTGGATTTGAACGTCTGCCCAGACACGAACGGTGGCATCTGCAGATGCTGGCAGGTGGGCTTGCGTGCCTGCAAAGGAAACCGAAAGCGTGTGGAGGCCCCGCTCCAAGTCCATCGTTGCAGGCACAACAGCACTCCATTCACCATCCGTGCCCGTGATGGTGCTAAACAACGCAACACCGTCAAGGCTGACAAGCAGTTCCATTCCCTCTAAACCATCACGGTCAACCGTGTCAAAGTCATAGAGCCGTCCGCTGAGCAACCATGTATCGCCACGGGTTGCATCGCTGCCATCG
>Ga0181566_10000922_pt1 | contig 23953 bp, 25 predicted proteins | sample 101ome_15_FD_133762 | JGI IMG/M metagenome (GOLD analysis project Ga0181566, IMG submission 133762) | Coastal salt marsh microbial communities from the Groves Creek Marsh, Skidaway Island, Georgia - 101402AT metaG (megahit assembly) | ecosystem: Environmental > Aquatic > Marine > Intertidal...
ATCAGCGCGGGTACTAAAACCCGGCGGGACATTGATGTCCGGCTTCCTCAATCCACTACATTTTATTTTTGACCTGTCTGATTATGAAAACGGCAAATTCACCGTGCGCCATAAAATTCCCTATGCCGACATCACTGACCTGCCAGAAGCCGAACTGGAAAAACTACTGACCAACGACAACAAACCCGTTTGTTTTGGCCACACATTACACGACCAGATCCAGGGCCAGATAGATGCAGGCCTGGTCATCACCGGATTCTTCGAAGACAGCATGGGCGAAGACGATCCCCTTACCGGCATCATCGATATCCTCATAGCAACCCGCGCCCTAAAAATCCAAAACTAGAAAATCCTTTTATCCTTTTATCCTTTTATCCTTTTATCCTTTTATCCCTTTATCGAAAAGCCCATCGAAGCCGTCGGATGGCGGCACTACGTGCCTTATCCGACCTACCTCTTTGTTCCCTTTTTCCCTTTCTCCCTTTATCGAATTCAAACATACCTCCTCAACACCCGCCGATACCAAAGCACAAACCCCGTGACATACATCACCGCCGGCAACAATCCCAGCACGATCCAGATATAGGGTAGTCCCGGCCATGAACCACGAAAACGCCCGAAGTGGAGATTGACCAGGAAACGCAACCAGGCATCAGGTCTTTCGAAATCGGTGGGGTCGTCGTCTAGGCTGTCGACCAGGGCATCGAAGGGTTCGGGAAAGGCAAAATAGATGGCAGTGATACCCCAGACCAGCATGAGCAGCAGGGACCAGAATCCCACGAAGCTGTGCAGTTGCCAGATAAATGAGTGAGAACTGGCACGCCTGAAACGCAGTCCGTCCGACCAACGCCGTTTACCCTGCCACCAGATCAGGATGCCGCTAAACACCATCACCAGTAGCAGCATGCCGCCAAAGGCATTCACGCGGCGCCCTGTTCCGCGGTCGAGTAACAGGTCATCGTGCAACCGGGTCAGCCACTCCACGGTAGCGACCTGCCACGGATAGGTACTGCCCAGGTCATTACCTGTGTAATGATCAAAATAACGACTGCTCTCCACGCCGTCCCTGACCAGGGAAACATGGACAGCACGCCCTTCACGCGCCGATACGTTGATATTGCTGACAGTGTATTCGGGATATTCGGCCGCCACGGCGGCCTCCAGTTCAGCACCAAGCAAGGGCTCGCCAGTCATGGCCGGCACCTGGCTGTTGATGAACCAGTTATTGATCTGGGGACGCAGCACGACCGCAGAACCACTGACACTGATGACCAGGATATACAGGCCCAGGCCAATGCCCAGCCACAAATGTACCTGGAACAGGATGCGGCGAAAGGTTGTGGTACCGGGTGCTTTTACCCAGCGCTGCCAGGCATTCACTAGGCATCCTTTCCGGCGACAAAGGCCTGGATCATCATGGATAAAAAGTGGTGGTGGATAAACACAAAGGGATTTTATTCCGGCTTGCTGCCATCAAGGGTCTGCCGAACCTGCTTTTCTGCCGCCAGTGCCAGCTTGCTTTCCATGTAAAACAGGGCTGATGGATCAATATCCTGTTCACTGATCAGGGTGGCCTGGTCATGCCACTGCGGACTATACCGGTGACCTAAAGCAATCACCTGCTGCAGCAGTATGAGGGCTGCGAGGAACAGAAATACTTTAGCGGTTTTTATCGTTAATGCCATGGTTTTCACAGACTGTTGGTTATCTCTGGAAAGACCTTGTAGAACATGATCCAGGCCATAAGCAGAGTCAGGCATAAATTCAGGGTCTGGCCGCACAGGTACAGTATCAGGGGTTTACCGCCATGAAACTGGGATCTCAATTCACGAAAATTGGCCGACAGGCCAATGCTGGCAAAGGCCAGGCAGAACAGCCAGCCGCGCATATCGGAAGTAAAATCCAGGACACCGTTTTCCACCAGGACGATGGCCGTATTGTTGTTGAGCACTTCATAAAGCAGGGAAAACAGGATGCTCGCCGCCAGGAAACCCAGGACAAACTTGGGAAAGCGCAGCCAGATTTCCGACGCACCAACCGTACGTCCCTGGCTGTTGTCCACCTTCGTCGTCCAGTAAACAGCCACGCAAAATGCCAGCACGCCAATGAGGATGTTCTGGATCATCTTGATAGTGGCAGCCACGTTCAGGGCGGTATCACCCAGGAAAGCACCGGCAGCTACCACGGCACCAGTGGCGTCAACTGTCCCGCCAATCCAGGCACCACCGAGTACTTCAGGCATGCCCACGGCATTGATGAAGGCAGGCAACGCCACCATCATGATGGAGGTAAAGATCATGGACAGCCCCACGGCGGTGGTCAGTTCCTCTTTCGTCGCCCGGCAGGCCGCTGCCGTGGCAATGGCGGCCGAGACGCCACACACAGACATGTCGGCACTGATGGTGATATTCAGGGTCTTGGAAGAAATCCTGAGTACCTTTTGGCCAAACCAGAAGGTGGAGATCAACACGATGGGGGTCACGATCCAGGCCACGAAGATGCCCGGCAGGCCGATGGCGAGAATCTTGCCAAACAGGACTTCGGCACCGAGCAGCACCAGGCCAGTCTTGATATAGAGCTCCGGTTGCAGGGCGGGCCGCACAAAACCCGGGATGCCGAAGACATTACTGATAAGCAGGCCAAGCAGAATGGCCCAGAAGGCATATCCCAGGCCTATGCTAAGAAATTCCACCTGGTTTGCCAGCAGGTAGGCCAGGATACCGACACCAAAGACCACGCCAAAGCCCTTGAAAAAGTCACTGGCCGAGCGTCCCATGAGCAATATACCGGCACCGAACAAGAACGCCAGGCTGAAAAAGAAAAGCAGGCCGGAAAACAGGAAGTCCAGGGAGAAGGCAGCAAACGGATTGATATTCCAGCGCCCGGGCCTGGCCCCGTTAACGGTATCGGATAAGAACTCAGTGGCAGCATTGCCGGTCTCGTTGTCCGCAGACCAGGCCTCTACCGTGAAATCCGCAGCCGATTGTGCCGCCTGCAGGGACGTGTTGACCTCACCAAAGGGAACAACCAGGAAGGCCGCCAGTGCCAGGATAATCACCAGGAAGCCCAGCAGGATTGCGGCCGTATCTTCAGTCCACTGTGTCATGCAATCCTCCCAACTCGGGCAGACGCCCCGGGGTTACCGGGCTCAGAATTCAAAATCGTCGATGTAATACCGTTCGAATTCAATAACTTCCTTATCCAGTGTACCGGCCAGGATAGCTTGCACATCATTCTCGACCCGGGTGATGTAGTTATCCAGGTCATCCTGGGCAATAGCCTCGACCAGGGCATCGCGCCAGACCGCGGCATTACGGGTATTGAGCAGTCGCACTTCATTGCTTTTAGCCCACTCCGCTCCGATGGTGCCACCCAGGTGATAGAGCCGCTCTATGACACTGTCTGCATAGGCGGACTCAGGGTCTTCGAGCCTGTCGAGCACTTCCTGCTGCAGGTTGAGCCAGCCCGGCGCTATGCTATAACCGTTATAAAACCGGGTCACCCAGAGCAGGTAATCCTCCTGGGTCTGGTATTCACCGGCTGCCGGGTCTTCCAGAAAGGCAGCTTCGAAATACCCCCTGGGGTAGGCTCCGTCCGGCCATTCGATATCTTCTATATTGGTCGCACAGCTCACCAGCATCAACACCATGGTGAGTACTGAAATCGCTTTTCCTGTCATGCCACTCCTGTCAGTCAATCTATTTTCTGGCTATTCAAATAATCGGTCTACCACGTAACCACTGATGTCGCGTATCTGCTCAGGTGATAACGCACCGGTGAATGTCGGCATATTATTCCTGCCCGTTGAGACTATGGTAATCACATCGCGAATATCCGTCATGTTGTTCAGCGGCATGGCATTGTTATGGCCACCCAGGCCGTCCTCGCCATGACAAGGCAGGCAGGTCTGCTGAAACAGGGTTTCTCCGGCACTGTAATCGGGATCACCTTCGGCAAACACCACCGGCTGCCCTTCCCCTGTTGCATTGGTCAGCGGCATGGTATCCCCTGGCGTGGTCTCTTCCATCTGTCCTTCCAGGGAAAACAGCCACAGACTGTCACCTCGGGGCGAGCCCTGGAACAGGTTGCCGCCGGAATAGGCAGCGATGTACTGCGTACCATTGCGCTCAAAACTGATGGCCGGTGCATTCATGCCGGCACCGGTCTGAAAGCCCCACAGTTCCATCCCGGTATCGATATCCAGTGCAGTCAGGCGTCCATCATTGCGCCCTACGAACAACAGGTCTCCGGCCGTTGCAAGAAAACCGCTATAGCAGGCTTCATTCCAGCGGTACTGCCATACCAGGGTATTGGTCGTGATATCCATGGCCGCGATGATACCCGTCGTACGGCGTGTGGAACCGCCAAAGGCACCACCGGTCCAGGTTGCAGTTCCATGTTCTTCGAGAACTTCGGTGTCCTCCATGCGCAGGGCAGCGGAGGATTCCGAGGCACAGATATACATGGTCTGCCGTGTCGGGTCATAGGCACTGGGCGCCCAGTTGGCACCACCGGCCAGGCCAGGTTGCACCAGTACCGGTTCGTAAAGGAAGGGGGTAAAAATACGTCCCTGGTTCACCAGTTGCGTGCCTTCGGGTGCCACGTCGATAAACTGGGGAACAAAAGCATCCCCCACGGGATAAGGCTGTGTCGGGGATGTGGCCTGCTCGGCAATTTGTGGTACAGGTTTTTCCTCGATACCGATCAGTGGTTCACCGGTGAGTCGGTCCAGGATATACACCCAGCCGGTCTTGCCTGCCTCGGCGACACCCTTGCGAATCTCCCCGTTGATTTCCGCGTCAAACAGGATCACCGGGTTGGGGGCATCGTAATCCCACAGGTCATGGTGCACCTGCTGGAAGTGCCAGCGGTATTCACCGGTGCGCACATCAACTGCCACGATGGAATCGGTGAAAAGATTGTCGCCGGGGCGAATGGCACCGTTCATGTCAGGACCGGGGTTTCCGGTTGAGAAATAGATCATGCCAAGCTCGGGGTCCAGTGCCGGTGTCTGCCAGACAGTACCACCGCCGTACTCCCAGACATTGCTGTCTGCCGGCCAGGTGTCATGACCAATCTCACCCGGGCCAGGGATCGTGTAAAAGGTCCAGACCTCTTCCCCTGTGGCGGCATCGAAGGCCTGCACCAGGCCACGCACGCCTTTTTCGGCACCCGAGTAACCGGTAATCACCAGGCCGTCATAATAAAGCGGAGCCCCGGTGATGCTGTACCCGTCTTCCCAGTCAACAGTCTGGGCTTCCCAGGCAATGTCACCACTTTCCTGGTCCAGGGCGACCAGTCTTGCATCAAGCTGACCTACGAACACCTTGCCATCCCCGATGGCGACACCGCGGTTATCCCAGCCACAGCACACCTGCTGCCCGTGACCTTCGGGAAATTCAAACACATATTCCCAGAGCATCTCGCCGCTATCCACATCAAAGGCAAAGACATCGGAGTCACCGGTAGACATGTAGAGTACACCGTCCTGGTAGATGGGAGTGCCCTCGGCCGAGTGCTTGGTTTCCATGCCGGAGCCATTCAGGTGAGCGCGCCAGACAGCTTTCAGGTTGGCCACATTATCCCGGTTGATCTCATCCAGTGGTGAATAACGCTGGTTGGTAAAGGAACCGCCATTGGTTGGCCAGGCGTCGGTTTGCGGCTGTGCCATGGGATCCGAATTCAGTGGGCTTGCCGCAGTTGCAGCAGAACTGGCAACTGCAGCTGCAGGCGCTGATGTCGTAGTGGCTGTCTCACCGGCGGGCGCCTGTGTATCGTCCTGGCCACAGGCTGTGAGCAGAAGACCAAGGCAAAGGGTAGTGATGGTCGTTTTTTTCATGAGAGATCCCCAAATCCGGCTTGATTACCGGTCTTATTCTATGAAGTAGGATTTGGGTTGATTATATAGAGGAGCAGACAGGGATTACCACAATCCTGCTGCGCCTGACCTGCGGAACAGTTCAGGCTACACGGAAAGTGCGGCGCAGGTAGCGCAGGCCGAGAAAGATGAAGGGCCAGACGATGGCGCTGGATAAGGCCGAAATCATGAAAATCAGGTTGGGAGCAGTATTCTGGCTATTGGCCGTGAGCACCCAGAATGACAGTAGCTGGTGAATACCAACCAGGATCAGGATGGTGCTGCTTTGCTGGACGGCGGTAAACATGCGCATACGCTGGTAAAGACTCAGGGCCAGGTAGGCCACAAGCGCCAGTGCCAGGGCATTGAGTCCGAGCAGGGAACCTTCCAGTACATCCATGAAAAACCCGGCAATCCAGGCCGTGAACAGGCCGATCCTGTCGGGCAGCGCCATCACCCAGTAAATCACTACCAGGGCAACCCATTCCGGCCGGTAGGATTCAAGCCATTCGGGCAATGGAAACACGGTCAAAATGGCAGCCAGGACAAAGGTCCCGAAAATGATCCAGCCGCCATGATGTGCACTTAATTTCGTTGCCATCCCGTTTCCCTACTTGAACACCAAGAGTACGTTGCGACTGCGATCGAGTTGCGCAGTGGGCTCTATGGTGACCGTGGCAAAAGGCTCACCCGGGTCATGCACAACACTGCTGACCACACCCACCGGATAACCGGCCGGAAAACGGCCACCAAAACCTGAAGTCACGAGCACATCGTCTTCCCGAACATCAAAGGTATCGGAAATATTATTCAGCACCAGCCTGTGCAGGCTGTCCTGGGTACCCGAGGCAATGGCCCTGTTGCCATTGCGGTTGACCTGAATCGGTGTGGAATGCTGGGGATCTGTAATCATCAGCACCCAGCTGGTAAAGGGTTCCACCTCGATAACCTGCCCCATCAGGCCATAGGCATCGAGGACCGGCTGCCCCACGAAAACCCCGTCGGAGCTGCCCTTGTTGATCAACACCCGCTTGATGAAGGGATCCGGGGATTCCCCGGTGACCTGGGCCAGCACGCCGCGTTCATCAACTATGCTGGAAGCATTGAGCAGTTCATTGAGACGCTGGTTCTCGGCCTCCAGGTGTTCCTGTTTCTGCAGCCGGAACTGCAAGGTCAGCAGTTGTTCCTTGAGCCGCTGGTTCTCACCAATCAGGTAACTGCGACTCTGAAAGTTGTTATTCACAGAATCGGATATAGACCGGGGCGTATCCGCCAGCCAATGCAGGGGCGTAACAAGGTAGGAAGCATAAAAACGCACCTGGGACAGGTAACTGAAACGACTGTCAGCCAGCATCATGATCATCGACAACAAGGCCAGCGCCAACAGACGATAACCCTGGGATGGAGATTGGATGAAAAGCGATTTGATGGTGGTTTAACCTCTACTTGGGCAATAGAGATTCATACTAGGATAAATAAACGACTCAATAAAGGGATAAAATGAGAAACCGATAAAGCGATAAAGCGATAAAACGATAAAGGGGTATAAGGCAGATATCTGGTCTTTATTGGATGCTCAATTGCCCGACATAAATAACATTAAATCCGGATTTGAACGCCTAACGTTTCGATTATCGCTTTATCGCTTTATCGCTTTATCGAGAAACCCAGAGCTTCTGCAAGTCACCCCTACCCGCCAAACCAGTAAGTTTAGTCAATAGTAAGAAGATCCAGATCATGCGCATCCATCAATTCCATCGCCTTGCCGCCGCCGCGGGCTACGCAGGTCAGGGGATCATCGGCGACGATGACGGGCAGGCCGGTTTCCTCGCTCAGCAGCTTGTCCAGGTCGCGCAGCAGAGCACCGCCGCCAGTCAGGACCAGGCCGCTTTCGGCGATATCGGAAGCCAGTTCCGGCGGTGACTGTTCCAGTGCACTTTTCACTGCCTGCACGATGGATGACAGGGGCTCCTGCAGCGCTTCCAGGATTTCGTCCCCGTTCAGGGTAAAACTGCGTGGCACACCTTCTGCCAGGTTACGACCGCGAACATCAATTTCGCGGATTTCATTGCTGTGGAAGGCACAGCCGATTTCTTTCTTGATGCGCTCTGCCGTGGCATCACCGATCAGGCTGCCGTAGTTGCGACGGACATGGGTAGTGATGGCTTCGTCGAAGCGGTCGCCACCAACACGAACGGATTCGGAATACACGACACCATTCAGGGAGATAATGGCAATCTCCGTGGTACCACCACCAATATCCACCACCATGGAACCACTGGCCTGGTCGACCGGCATGCCGGCACCGATAGCTGCCGCCATGGGTTCTTCGATCAGGCGCACTTCACGGGCGCCGGCACTCATCACCGACTCGCGGATGGCACGCCTTTCCACCTGGGTGGATTTACAGGGCACACAAACGAGCACGCGCGGGCTTGGCCGGATAAAGGAATTCTCATGCACTTTGTGGATAAAATGCTGCAGCATTTTTTCCGTCACCTGGAAATCGGCGATAACGCCGTCTTTCAAGGGGCGGATGGCGGTGATATTGCCTGGCGTACGACCCAGCATGCGCTTGGCATCTGCACCAACTGCGGTGACAGTTTTCTGACCGTTGTGAATGCGGATGGATACAACTGAAGGTTCATTCAGCACTATGCCCTGGTCACGGACATAAATCAGGGTATTGGCTGTTCCAAGATCGATCGACAGATCGTTGGAAAACATGCCACGTAACTTCTTCAACATGGGATAGGGTCGCCCTTAAAAATGGTGATAATAAGTAGTTAAAACAGTTTAAAAAAACAGCGAAAGCAGGGAGTTGGCTCTCTTTATGATTATTCCAGTATAATTACCGGTTTAAGCTCGAGCAACTCTAGCAATCACAACAACTTAGAGCAAGAATTAAATCTGATTTGTCAGATTTAGGTCACTTTTACAGCTGGTTTTTGTCCCTTTTTTGAGTGGAGTTACACATGTCTATCGAACTTGCCGATGTGGAAAACATAGCCCATCTGGCCCGACTGCATCTCAGCGATGCCGAAAAGCAGGAAGCCGCCAACAGCATGACCGACATCCTGGGTCTTATTGACCAGATGCAGTCAGTCAATACTGACAATGTAGAACCCCTGGCCCATGCTTTTGATGCCGTCCAGCGCCTGCGCAAGGACGAGGTGACAGAAAGCAACCACCGTGATGAATTACAAAAAATTGCTCCTGAGACTGACCAGGGTCTGTTTCTTGTCCCGAAAGTCATCGAATGACAACTCACTGTTGAGCAACATCCCAAACGATTTTAACCAATAGTTCATGAACTGATCGTAACAACATGCATAGATCGACTGTGCACCCGGAATATTAATGATGATTGATTCAGGCCTGGCAGACATTTCCCGCGCCCTTGCCGATGGCAGCATTTCCAGTGTTGAACTGACACAGGATTACCTCAAGCGAATCGCTGCCGAGAATACCGACCTTAATGCCTACATTACCGTGTGTGATGAGCTAGCACTGGCCCAGGCAAAAGCCGCTGACGAAAAACGCAGCAATGGTAACGCCGGTGTATTTACCGGCATTCCCATTGCCCACAAGGACCTGTTCTGCACAAACGGTGTTCGTACTTCATGCGGTTCGCGCATGCTCGATAATTTTATAGCGCCCTACGACGCCTTTATCGTGGAACGTTTCAATGAAGCAGGCGCAGTGACTCTTGGCAAAACCAACATGGATGAGTTCGCCATGGGCTCTTCCAATGAAACCAGTTTTTACGGACCGGTCAAAAACCCCTGGGACCGTACACGGGTTCCCGGTGGCTCATCCGGCGGTTCCGCCGCCGCGGTAGCAGGCCGCCTGTGTGCCGGTGCCACTGCCACCGACACCGGTGGCTCCATTCGCCAGCCTGCCTCTTTTACCGGTATTACCGGACTGAAACCCACCTATGGACGTGTTTCCCGCTGGGGCATGGTGGCCTTTGCCTCCAGTCTCGACCAGGCCGGCACCATGACACAGACAGCAGAAGATGCGGCCATGATGCTCAATGTCATGGCTGGCACGGACGTTAAGGACTCCACCTGCAGCAATGCCCCCGTGGAGGATTACACAGCCAACCTGGACAAACCCCTGGATGGCCTGAGGATTGGCATCCCCGTGGAGCACTTTTCCGACGGCCTGGACAGCGAGATGGAAAAAGCCATTCGCGCTGCCATTGCCGAATTTGAAAAACTGGGTGCAGTGGTCAAGGAAGTAAACCTGGATAACAGTCACCTGTCAGTGTCTGCCTATTACGTCATTGCCCCGGCCGAGGCCTCTGCCAACCTGTCCCGTTACGATGGTGTCAGGTACGGTTACCGTTGCGACAACCCGGTCGACCTGGAAGACATGTACAAGCGTACCCGCAGCGAAGGTTTTGGTGCGGAGGTCAAACGCCGCATCATGGTTGGCACCTATGCCCTGTCTGCCGGTTACTACGATGCCTATTACATCAAGGCTCAGAAAATCCGCCGCCTGATCAAGAACGATTTCCAGAAAGCCTTTGAGGAAGTCGATGTCATCATGGGACCGACATCGCCGCATACGGCCTTTCCGATTGGCTCCAAGAACGATGACCCTGTCACCATGTACCTGGAAGACATCTATACCATCGCGGTCAACCTTGCCGGCCTTCCCGGTCTCTCCATTCCGGCGGGGCTGGTCAACAACCTGCCGGTTGGCCTGCAGATCGTGGGCAAGGATTTTGCCGAGTCGCAACTGCTGAACGTGGCTCACAAGTTCCAGCAGGTCACGGACTGGCACACCAGACAACCCGGTTAAGCCCCCAGGCAAACCGTAAACAAATAACCAGCAGCAACAGAAGGTATACAGGTAAACAGCATGGAATGGGAAACAGTCATCGGCCTCGAAGTACACGTGCAGTTGTCCACGGCCTCCAAACTTTTCTCCGGCACCAGCACCGCCTTCGGTGCCGAACCGAACACGCAAGCCAATATTTATGACCTGGCCATGCCGGGCACCCTGCCCGTGCTCAACCAGGAAGCTTTGCGCATGGCCGTCAAGTTCGGCCTGGCCATAGATGCGGAAATCGGCAAGAAGTCCGTGTTTGATCGCAAGAACTATTTTTACCCTGATTTGCCCAAGGGCTACCAGACATCCCAGCTCGACTTTCCCACCGTGGGCAAGGGCGAACTGGTCATCGACATGGAAGATGGCAGCCACAAAACCATCGGCGTCACCCGCGCCCACATGGAAGAGGATGCCGGCAAGTCACTGCACGAGGATTTTCATGGCAAAACCGGTATTGACCTGAACCGCGCCGGCACCCCGCTGCTGGAAATTGTGTCTGAACCGGATATTCGAAGCGCGAAGGAAGCAGTGGCCTACCTGAAGAAGCTGCACTCCATGATCCTTTACCTGGGTATCTCCGATGGCGACATGTCCCAGGGTTCCATGCGTTGTGATGCCAACGTATCCGTTCGCCCGAAGGGCACGACAGAACTTGGTACACGCACGGAAATCAAGAACATCAACTCATTCCGCTTCGTGGAAAAAGCCATCAACATCGAGGTGGAACGCCAGATCGACATCATCGAGGACGGCGGCAGGATCATCCAGGAAACCCGGCTTTATGATTCCGAGCGTAATGAAACCCGGTCCATGCGCAGCAAGGAAGTCGCCAACGACTACCGTTATTTCCCGGAGCCGGACCTCTTGCCTGTAGTTATCGATGATGCCTTCATTGAATCGGTGCGTGAAACCCTGCCTGAGCTGCCTGATATCAAGCGCGCCCGCTTCCAGGAACAATATGGCCTCAGTGAATACGACGCCATGGTCCTGGCAGCCGACCTGGCCACTGCCAACTATTTCGAGGAAGTCGTGGCAGGTTGTGATGACGCCAAGCTGAGTGCCAACTGGGTCATGGGTGACCTGCAGGCCGTCCTGAACAAGAACGAGACGCCCATCTCACAAAGCCCCGTTGCCGCAAAAGACCTGGCCGGCCTGATCTCACGCATCAAGGACAACACCATTTCCTCGAAGATTGCCAAGACCGTCTTTGAAGCCATGCTTGCCGGTGAAGGCGATGCCGATGCCATCATTGAAAGCAAGGGGCTCAAGCAGGTGACTGACACCGGTGCCATTGAGGCCATGGTCGATGAGGTTATCGCCAACAATCCTGACCAGGTGCAGCAATACAAGGATGGCAAGGAACAGGTTATCGGCTTCTTCGTAGGCCAGGTCATGAAGGCCTCACAGGGCAAGGCGAACCCGGGCCAGGTCAACCAGATGCTGAAAGAGAAATTAAGCAGCTGACAAACTCGTGGAAAAAACGAACCGAACATCAACAGAGACATTGAAATGAAATCAGAAAAGAAGAAAGGTGCTGAGAGAGCCCAACCCGCTGTACGTGACGAGTGGTGGAGTGACGAAAGGGTCAAATCCTTCCTGGAACTGGAGACTTCTCAGGATGAAGCACCGGATTTCCGTATCCTGCAAAAAGCTTACCGCGGCATGGTCCCCGAAGCGTTCAGCCGCTTTGTTGATTTTTTCAATGAGGCCGGCAGGAATATCAACGAAACCAATGCTCGCGGTGAAACCATCCTGGCCATCGTCTCGCAGCACCGTAATTCCGGTGAATACGCCGAGATCCTGAAAAAAGCCGGCGCCAAATAAGCACCCTCGTCCCGCCCTGCCCATGATCAATGGCAGTTTGTTCATTGCAGTGACAAGACATATGGCAAGTTGCAGGAAGGCAGTTCTTGTGAACTATAGTGTGTAGCCTTAATAGCTACCGGAACAATCTAGAGGTCTCTGGTCTAGCGATGGCGACTTCTGCCACCACCTTTACTGCCACCGCGACCGCCACCACCCTTGCCGCCATGGGATTTACCTTCCGCCTTGAATTTTGACGGTCGACTGAATGCCGGCGGGCTTGCCAGCAGGGCTTCCAGCGGATGCTCACAGGGCAGTTTCATGCCAATGGTTTCCTCGATTTCCGGCAACAGGAAGGAGTCATCTTCGCAGGCAAAGCTGATGGAGGTGCCCAGGGAACCGGCGCGGCCCGTACGACCAATACGATGGACATAGTCCTCGGCTTCTTCCGGCAGGTTGAAATTCACCACGTGGGTGATGTCATCGATATGCAGTCCGCGGCCCGCCACATCGGTGGCTACCAGTACCTGCAACTCATCGCTTTTGAATGCCTCGAGGGTTTTTACCCGTTTCGGCTGGGAAATCTCGCCCGATAACAAACCGACACTGACCTCGTTACGGTGCAGGTTATCGGCCAGGCGCCTGGCCTGGTCACGACGGTTGGTAAACACGATCACGCGCTCACCCTCATCACTTTGTATCAGGTTATAAAGCAGGGGATATTTCTGGTCCGTGGTGACCAGGTAGACCAGCTGGTTGACGTTGTCTGTGGTCAACTGCTGGGATTCCACTTCTATGCGAACCGGGTCCACGGCCCAGCGATCAGCCAGCTCCAGGATATCGTTGGTAAAGGTGGCACTGAACAACATGGTCTGGCGACAGTCTTTCTTCGGTGTTGCCGAGACCACCTGGCGCACCTGGGGAATGAAACCCATGTCCAGCATGCGGTCGGCTTCATCCAGTACCAGCAACTCCACCATGCTCAGGTCGATATTGCGGTTGCGAACAAAGTCCAGCAGCCGGCCCGGTGTGGCTGCAACGATATCAACCACGTCGTTATCCAGTTCCCTCTGCTGTTTCTGGTAATCAATACCACCCACCAGTGTCGTCACGCGCAGGTCCGTATACTTGGTCAACGCGATCGCATCCTTGGCGATCTGCATGACCAGTTCCCGGGTTGGTGCAATAATCAGCGCACGCGGCTCACCGACAAAGCGTTCATCCTCGATGGGATTGTTGAGCAGGTCATTGATGATGGTGGTCAGAAAGGCTGCCGTCTTGCCGGTACCGGTTTGTGCCTTGCCGGTGACATCATGGCCTTCCAGGGTGACTTTCAGGCTTTGCGCCTGGATGGGCGTGCAGAATTCAAATCCCAGGTCATCCACAGCCTTGAGAATGGCTTCGTGTAGATCAAAATCCTGGAATTTTACTTTTTCGCCTTCGTCCCCTTTCTCTTTATCGGTCGATACAATCTCGGGAGTCTCGGCTTTTAATTCTTTTGTTACCTGTTCACTTTCAGACTGCATTGAAGTTTTTTCTTTATAATTCAGAATATTGGGTGCGTATCATAACGAAAAGCCGTAAACCTTGAAATGAAAATATGTCAGCAGTGCCAACAAACCTACCCCGATCATGCCAATTACTGCATAACCTGTGGCTCTGCGCTGGTTACAGCTCCGGAAAAACACGGTAATAATCCTGCCGAAAACGGCAAGGGATGGAATATTTTCTGGCTATCCCTGGTCGGCAGCCTGGTGTTGACCTGGCTGCTGGTGGCGGTTTTTCACCTGCCGGTTTTTATTATCGGCGCCTTCCTGCCCCTGCTCTGGTTCAACAGAAAGTAATACGGACCGCTTTTTACTCCGTCATCACTGGCGGCAACGATAGATCACAAAAGTCTGTTCGCCATCGTCCACGCGACTCGAGGCTACAATTGTATCGCCGCGATCCGCAGCCCGGTTACGTGCCAGGGTACGCAGTTCAAGTGCCACTTTTTCATCATCGCGGTCAACCACGACACGGTCCCTGACGGAAACCGTTGTCGTGCCGGTACGTGTACAGTTGGCCACTTCGGAGGCAGTCAGCACGGCCACGTTTTCCCCTTCCGGCGTCAGCTTGACCCATGTACATGAGGAAAGGATCACTGTAGCCATCGCTATTACTGTAATTTTAAAAGTATCCATAAACGTATTATCCAATTCCAATTAATCCCTGTTGAACTTCACATTGACTTCAATACTGACAAGTTCTTCTGCCATATTCAGGTACTGGTCCAGGCCAAAATCGGTGCGGTCAAAACTGCCGGTTGCCTGCATACCGATGCTGCTACCGGTCAATTCGCCATCACTGCCCGGGTAAAACTGCACGTGCAGAGTCCAGGGCCTGGTGACACCGACAAAAGTGAGGTTGCCATGAAAATCCGCCGTCATCTCGCCGGTGACATCCACGCTTGTCGTCGTGAACGTTGCTTCCGGGTAAAGCGGCGCATTGAACCAGGCACTGCTGTTGACCAGTGTTTCCACGACATCCCCGTCTGCCATGTCCAGGCTGCCCATCTGCACGGTTGCCGTTAATCGGGAATTGCTCAGGTCATCAAAGTCCATGTCCAGTGTAGCTGAATACTGGTCAAAGCGTCCTACCAGGTTCAGGTATTGCTGCTGCATTACCCGGAACAGCACACTGCCATACTGGCGGGTCAATGAGTAGGACACGGTATCGCTGTCTTCAGCGGCGTGGAGTTGCCCAACTGCGAGGCAGGACAACAGTGAAGCGATGATCAGTGGACGAATTCGATGCAGGATACTGCGCATGGTTACTCCGGAGGACTTAAAGAATCAGACAGTCAATTCTTGCAGGCCTGCAGGAGCAGGTCAATCAAAGCACCGGAGCGGTGGAAACCGGTACCGGTTTCCACCCCCGGGATCATGCTTTATTTGATGGGTATCTGCTTTTTAGCAGGGGGTACTTCACCTTTTGGAATGTCCAGGGTAAGCACACCGTTATCGAATGCCGCCTTGATACTGGCCTCATCGATATTCTTGCCCAGGTTGAAACTGCGCGAGTACTTGCCCACGCGGCGCTCCTGGTAAATCACCTTGCCGCCATCTTTTTCTTCCGCCTCATCCTTGTGTTCAGCTGAAATGGTCAGGACGTTATTATCGACGGACACATCAATGTCATCCTTGTTCAAACCGGGAAAATCCGCCTTGACGGTGTAACTGGTATCAGTTTCCTTGATATCCACGGCGATATTACCCACATCCATTCGGGATTCGGGTAACAATCTGAATGCAGGCAGGTTTCTGCCAAAGGTGCTGTCGTTGAAAAAACTGTCATTGAAAAAAGAATCCAGCGCACCAAAGCCCGGACGTTTTGGTATCAGGTTCATGGTCATTTCTCCTGTCTGGCCCTTTCGGGTCGTTTATTGTGAATGTCGGAGAATAAAGACGCTCTCCGTTGGGAGAGATGTGAGGTCAATCCAAGCCGGCTTCAAGGCAAGGACGGGTTCCAATACGTTCTGCTTGATGCAGATCAAGTCGCCAGGCGAGGCCAGTTACAAGGCAGAACAGGCGGGACAGCCAGGGTTTTTCTTCAGCTTCATTTCCCGGAATTGCATGGTCTGGGCATCCAGGAAGAGCAGACGCCCGGTCAGGGTCTGGCCAATGCCGGTAATCACCTTGATTGCCTCCATGGCCTGCAGGGTACCAATGATACCCACCAGCGGGGCCATGACCCCGCTTTCGGAACAACTGAGTTGCATGTCGTCACCCTCCTGGTAGAGACACTGGTAACAGGGGCTCTCACTGTCCCTGGCATCAAATACACTGACCTGCCCTTCCAGGCGAATGGCGGCACCGGAAACCAGGGGGACCTTGTGCTTCACCGCGGCCGCATTGATGGCAAAGCGGGTGGTGAAGTTGTCCGTACAGTCCAGTATCACGTCCGCCGCGGAAACAGCCTCTTCCAGGTCCCGTCCTTCAAGACGTTGATCCATGACCGTGACCTTGATGGTGTCATTGAGCTTTTCCAGGGCCATGGCAGCAGAGCGCGTTTTACTCATGCCAATGTTTTCAGTGGTATGGGCGATCTGGCGCTGCAGGTTGGACAGGTCAACCTTGTCGTCATCCGCCAGCACCAGGTGCCCGACACCACTACTGGCCAGGTACATGGCCGCCGGCGAACCAAGTCCACCCAGGCCAATAATCAGGACAGTGGCACCCAGCAAGGCTTCCTGACCCGCCACATCCATTTGGGGGAGCATGATGTGGCGACTATAGCGGAGTAATTCTTTATCGTTCATGAGGGCTTGGGTACCTAGCTATGGATAAGTATGTCGGGTTTTCGATAAAGGGATAAAACGATAAAGCGATAAAGGAGTAAACTTTCTAAAGTGCACGTTGCTCTGCATCCAGGATTCCTTTTCTTATTGTCTTCCATCAAACCAAGTATACGATTGTTTTCCCATTGACCTGAACCGCTGGCCCTTTATCGCTTTATCGTTTTATCGCTTTATCGTTTTCCCAATAGTCACCCTCTCATTCCCCCCCAAATCCCTATGCGTCACCACATCAATGAAACCGACTTCCGTAAACAATCCTCGAACTGCCTCGCCTTGATCAAAACCGTGTTCAATCATCAACCATCCCCCTATTTCGAGGCATGCCGGGCTTTCGGTGACGAGTTGGCGTATGGCGTCCAGCCCATCTTTGCCTGAAACCAGTGCCGGTTTGGGTTCAAAGCGTACACCGTCCCGGGACAGGTGGGGATCGTCTTCAGCGATATAGGGCGGGTTGCTGGCGATGAGATCAAAGGTCAGTCCTGACAGGGGGACAAGCCAGTCACCCGCCATGAAAGTAACATTATCAATGCCAAGGCGTTCGGCATTTTCACGGGCCAGGGCAAGCGCGTCACTGGAAGCATCAGTCGCCACGATACGTGCCTGGGTTTTTTGCGAGGCCAGGGCCAGCGCCACCGCGCCGGAACCTGTGCCCAGGTCGGCAATACGCGCAGCACTGTTGTCAGCAAGTACATCAAGCACGCATTGCACCAGGGTTTCGGTTTCCGGTCGGGGTACCAGGACGTGGTGATTGATTTTCAACTCCAGGCCAAAGAACTCACGGCGATGGGTCAGGTAGGCAACAGGCTCCCCGCTCTGGCGTCGCCGCAGCAGGTCCAGGTACATGTGCTGTTCGGGTAAGGAAGGAATATGTTCAGGCCAGGTATAGAGCCAGGTGCGCGGTTTCTGCAAGGTCAGCGCCAGCAGTATCTCGGCATCCAGGCGGGCACTGTCATTCTCGCTTTCACTATCAACAAGAGCATGGGCACCGTCAGCGAGTAATTGTTTGATCGTGGCCATGTTTGAACGCCCCTGGAATCAGCTGGCCATTTCCGCCAACTGGTCAGCCTGGTGTTCGGTAATCAGTGACTGGATGATATCGCCGATATCCCCGGCCATGACATCGGCAAGCTTGTTCAGCTTCAGGTTGATGCGATGATCAGTAATACGCCCGTCCGGGTAATTATAGGTGCGTATCTTTTCCGAACGGTCACCGCTGCCCACCAGGTCGCGGCGGGTATCGGACTGTTCCTGGCGCTGTTCTGCCTCGGCGGCAGATTGCAGCTTGGCCTGCAGCAGCGACATGGCACGTGCCCGGTTCTTGTGCTGCGAACGCTCGTCCTGGCATTCCACCACGATACCCGTGGGAATATGGGTCAGGCGAATGGCCGAATCGGTCTTGTTGACGTGCTGACCACCGGCACCACTGGCCCTGAAGGTATCTACACGCAAATCGTTCTTGTTGATTTCAATTTCTTCAACGTCTTCCACTTCCGGCATGACCGCCACCGTGCAGGCAGACGTGTGCACCCGGCCCTGGGTTTCTGTTTCCGGAACGCGCTGGACGCGGTGGGCACCGGGTTCAAACTTGAGCTGACCGTAAACATTCTTGCCTTCAACCCTGGCAATCAGTTCCTTGTAACCACCGTGTTCACCGGGTCGCTCGCTGATGATTTCCACTGTCCAGCCCTGGGTTTCTGCATAACGTGAGTACATGCGAAACAGGTCGCCGGAAAAGATAGCCGCTTCATCACCACCGGTGCCGGCGCGTATTTCCAGGAAGACGTTGCAGGAATCCTTGGGATCCTTCGGTAATAGCAGTTTCTGCAATTCAACATCCAGGGCTTCCAGTTTCTCCTGGGCGCTGGTGACTTCCTCTTCTGCCATCTCCCGAACATCCGGGTCACTGTCTTTTTGCAGTTGCCTGGCTTCTTCCAGGTCTGAACATGTACGCCTGTAGTCACCGAAACATTTAACAACCGGCTCCAGTTCGGCATATTCCTTGGAATAGTTGCGGAATTTTTCCTGGTCGCTGATTACGTCGGCATCACTGAGGAGCGCTTCGAGTTCCTCGTAACGTTCATTCAGGTTTTCAAGCTTGCTGATGACTGATGGATTCATGATGTGTACTGCATTCTAGCCGGGTTAGATCCTGGGCGGATCAAGGCTGATTGTGTGTTTCGTCCTCGGGGTCGAAGGCGCTGACTTCTTCATTGCTGGCTTCCAGTTCAAACAGCTGCTCGGCCAGCTGAATAAGTTCACTGCGACCATCGGCACTGGCCTTTTTCATCTGGACGCTGGGTGCATGAATGAGCTTGTTGGTCAGCAGGCGTGCCAGGTTGGCCAGCACTTTTTCCGGTGCCTCACCCTTGTCCAGTTGCTTGAGGGCCTTTTCCACCTCGGTATCGCGTATCTGCTCGGCCTTCTGGCGGAAATTCTTCAGCATCGGCACGATGCCAAGTGTCCGTTCCTTTTCTTCGTAGGCTGCCACACCCCGAGCGATGATTTCCTCGGCTTCGGCGGCGGCCTCATGGCGGCTTTGCATGTTGGAGTCGATCACTTCTGCCAGGTCATCCACGCTGTAGAGATAGACATCCTCCAGGTCAGCGACCTCCGGCTCAATATCCCGGGGCACGGCCAGGTCCACCATGAACATTGGTCTGTGCTTGCGTGCTTTCAGGGCACTTTCCACCGCACCTTTACCAAGAATGGGTACCTGGCTGGCGGTGGAGCTGACCACGATATCGGCCTTTTCCAGTTGCTCCGGAAGGTCCGCGAACAGGACCTCGTCGACACCATACTTTTCCTTCAGCTCCAGGGCCCGCTCCAGGGTCCGGTTGGCCACCGCCACGTGGGCAACGCCAGCCCTGCACAAATGCTGGATAACCAGTTCGATAGTGCGGCCCGCCCCGATCATCAATGCGTTCACTTCACCCAGGTCACTAAATATTTGTTCAGCCAGGGTAACGGCGGCAAAAGCCACTGAGACCGGGTTTTCGCCAATGGCTGTATCCGTTCTGACCTGTTTGGCCACCGCAAAGGTATCTTCAAACAGGCGGCCCAGGTTATTACCCACAGTGCCGGCTTCCCGGGCCACAGCATAGGCCGATTTCAGCTGTCCCAGGATCTGCGGTTCCCCCAGCACCATGGAATCCAGGCCACTGGCCACCTTCATGGCGTGACGGGCCAGGTCGGTACCGCTAAAGCCATATAGACAGTCCTGGAGCTGGTCTTCCTGCAACTGGTGGTAATTGGCCAGCCACTGCTGCACACGGGCCTGGAGCTGGTCCTGGTTTTGTGCGGCTGAAGTACCACCACCGGATTCACAGTACAGCTCTGTACGGTTGCATGTTGAGACGATGACGATTTCATCCAGGCCAATATCGGCACAGGCCTGCTGCAGCGCGTCGTGCATTTTTTCCGGGGCAAAGGCAACCCGCTCGCGTACATCGACGCTGGCCGTGTTGTGATTGATGCCCAGAAGAAAAGGTGCCATAGAACGTATCAGATTGGTTGCCAGTTAACCGGCAATCCTGAATTTCCCGGTGGTAAACGGTCTATTTTACTCAATAGTGCCTGCTGTGCCTATTTATTGGACAATTCGGATGTGCTCATAGATGAAATATGTGCCATTGCCGGGCTTAACCCGGGAATAATCCATCAGTTTTCAGGGTGGTTTTCGCTGTAGTTGGCAATTCCACTGACTGCAGGGGAACGAATCCATTGATTTCCGGGTCTTAGGAAACACTATTGATATTACTGATCTTACCCCCCATCTCATTGAGATACAGACTCCTATGTCGCTATACTAAAGGCCTTATGATCAATCCTACTTCTCCCGTGAGGATGACAGGCAGCCGCCGCATCCGCACTCATGCTTCATCGCTGCTGGCCCTGTTGTTTTCCAGCCTGCTCACTGCCTGCGCCACGGTTGAGGAAAGTCGCGACTCAACAGGCAACAGCAGCGCCGAAAACAAGTCGGAAAATGCTGCCAGCCAGGTGGGTGAAGTAGAGGTTGTTGCCCAGCCCCTGCCTGAACCCGAGGAAATCGAGTACGGCAATTTTTCCGAAGACATCCTGACCCGCGTCATCATTGCGGAAATGGCCGGCCAGCGCGGACTCAACCAGAAAGCCCTGGCGGACTACCTGGAGCTGGCACGGGAAACCAAGGACATCAATATCATCAAGCGCGCCTCGCGCATCGCATCATTCCTTCGTGATGTCCCTGCCGCACTTGAAATGAGCAACATGTGGCTGGCCAAAGAGCCCGAGTCCCAGGAAGCCCTGCGCACGCTCACTTTCCAGATGGTCACTCTTGGCCGTTACCGGGAAGCCCTGGAGCACATGGAAAAACTGCTGGCACTTGGTGAGAGTATTGATTTTCGCCTGATTTCCAATCGCACAGCACTGGACAACAATATTGCGCTCATCATTGATGCCCTGATTGCCGATTTCAGGGACCTCAGTGAGCAGTATCCGCAGGAGCAATCGCTGCGCCTGGCACTGGCCCACCTTTACCAGCAAAACGGCCAGATCAATGAGTCCTACGAACTGGTTCGCGTGCTTTCCGAAGAAATGAATGACACACCGGAAGTGGTCATCCTGGAAGTGGAGTTGCTGGAGCAGATGGGTGAGCCCGCACGGGCCAGCCGCCGCCTTGAGCAGGCACTGGACAGCAACATTGAAAACAAGCAGCTGCGTTTTCAATACGCGCGCAAGCTGGTAGATGAAGAACGCTACCGGGACGCTCGTGAGCAGTTCAAGATCATTGTCGAACAGTACCCCGATGACTATGACATGCTGTACTCGCTGGCACTCATCAGCATGGAAACCAACATGCTCAGTGAAGCCCGCATCTATTTCCAGCGCATGGTCGACAATGCCCAGCGTCTGGATGATGCCCACTATTACCTGGGTTATATCAGCATGCAGGAAAACCGGAGTGATGAAGCCATTGCCCACTTCTTCAACGTGAATGGCGGTGGTAATTTCCTGCAGGCCCAGCGCAGCCTGACCGAACTGATGGTGCGTGCCGGTCGCTACGAGGAAGTCAAATCACGCCTGCAGAATATTCGCTTTCGCAACCCGGACTACAATATTGCCCTGTTAACCATGGAAGCCAATGTGCTGATGGACGAGGGCCGCCTGGACCAGGCCGGCCTGGTGCTCAACAACGCGGTCGGCGCATTTCCCAACAATATCCAGTTGTTATTCCTGCGCTCGGTATACAGCCAGGACACCAACGACCTGGAGTTGATGGAAGCTGACCTGCGCAAGATCATCCAGCTCAACCCGAACAATCCCGTTGCCTACAACAGCCTGGGCTACACGCTTGCAGACCGAACCGAACGCTATGATGAAGCTTATGAGCTGATCATGCGTGCGGTGGAGCTGGCTCCCAACGATCCTGCGATTATCGACAGCCTGGGCTGGGTTCAGTATCGGCTAGGCATGTACGAGGAAGCCCGGGAAAATCTGGCTCGTGCCTATGAACTGTTTCCCGATCATGAAGTAGCTGCCCACCTGGGCGAGGTACTCTGGGTCATGGGTGAGAAATCCCGTGCCCGCAGCGTCTGGCGCCAGGCCCTGGAATCCCAGCCAGACAGTGAACACATCCGCAGCACCATGGAGCGGCTCACTTCTGACTCTTCCAGCTAAAATCTGCCTGTCGGGACTGCTGATGCTGTCCCTGATCTCCTGTACATCCCTGTCCACCGACAGTGATTTCGACAACCCTGATTACCAGCAAGTCCTGAGACAGCTGGATTCCTGGTCGTTGCTTGGTCGGCTCAATATAAGAAGCAGCAACAGCAATGACACCGTCAATATCAACTGGCAGCAAAACAGAGAGGCCTTTGACATCAACCTCAGTGGCACGCTCGGACTGGGTGCGGTCAGAATCAGTGGTGATGATCAGGGCGTGCTTATCGAAAAAGCCGGCGAGGAATCCTTTCGGGCACCCAGCCTGGAAGCGGTCGGGTCAGAAATTCTCGGTTATGCCTTTCCGGCGGGCGAATTGCTGTACTGGATTCGCGGGCTGCCCGCCCCGGGGCCGCGTCCCGGTATCACCTACAACCCTGACGGCCTGATCGCCACCCTGAGCCAGCAGGATTACACGGGCAGGCGCTGGGAACTGCAATATGATCGCTACGCGGATATCGACGGCCACTACCTGCCCGGCCGTTTGCGCCTGGAACAGGCCCCCTATCGGCTGACCTTCCTGATTGCCGAGTGGGAAATCCCGGACGGGACCGATCAATGACCGGCCTGACCCTGCCGGCACCAGCCAAACTCAACCTGTTCCTGCATATTACGGGGCAGCGTGAGGACGGTTATCATACCCTCCAGACCGTATTCCAGCTCCTGGATTACGGTGACTCCCTGACTTTTACCCTGAATGACAGCCAGGACCTGACTTTAGACTGCAACAGGCCAGAGCTTGCCACCCCCGACAACCTGGTGATGCAGGCAGCAGCCAAACTGGCGCAGCACACTGGCACCTCCCGGGGTACCCATATCAACCTGGATAAACGCTTGCCGGCAGGCGGCGGCGTGGGCGGCGGCAGTACCGATGCCGCCACCACATTGCTGGCCCTGAACCGGCTCTGGGAATGCGGCCTGGACACCGATTCCCTGGCGACCATCGGGCTGGAACTGGGAGCCGATGTCCCTGTGTTCATTCAAGGCCGCTCCGCCTGGGCCGAAGATCTTGGCGAAAAGCTGCAACCTGTTGATTTACCTGAACGTTGGTACCTGGTCCTGACCCCCGATTGTCACGTCTCAACACGGGAGATTTTTACCCATCCGCAATTGACAAGGGACACTCACCCCATCAAAATAGCCGCCTTTCCGTTTTCGGGTAGCAAAAACGACTGCGAAATGCTGGTCACAAGCCTTTATTCACCAGTGAAAAAGGCGCTGGACTGGCTTTCAGGTTATGCCGAAACACGGATGACCGGTACCGGAGCCAGCGTATTTGCTGCCTTTGATACGGAAACAGAAGCCCGCAATGTCCTGGAACATCTTCCCGAAGCAGCACTTGGGAAGGTCACTGCCTTTGTCGCTCGGGGAGTCAATATCTCCCCCCTGCATAAGACGTTGGGTCTGACTGTTTAAAG
>Ga0181566_10000926_pt1 | contig 23936 bp, 17 predicted proteins | sample 101ome_15_FD_133762 | JGI IMG/M metagenome (GOLD analysis project Ga0181566, IMG submission 133762) | Coastal salt marsh microbial communities from the Groves Creek Marsh, Skidaway Island, Georgia - 101402AT metaG (megahit assembly) | ecosystem: Environmental > Aquatic > Marine > Intertidal...
ATCCAGTGCCCCCTCTTGTACCTCGAGAAATTTAGCCTCGATTTCTACCTGTTTAGCAGAGGTTTCATCAATCTTGGACAAAATCCTAGATATTTTGTCCAATGATTTTCTGTCGTGTGTAACGATAAGAGAATTTCCGTTAAAGGTCATTTTATGACCCTTCGATTCATCAAAATTAATACCCACATTTTGAAGGAATTGTTTGATCTTTTTGCCATTATCACCTGCGGCTTCGTCATTACCACCAGGTGCAAAAGGGTCCGCTTCTGCTTCAAAGCCGCCATCGCCTCCTGTAATTCTTATAAGTGTGTTTTCCAGTATGTCAAAAAACTGCGTTTCTAAGTTAACTCCCGCCACTTCCCCACCCGTTTTTGTGATGACCACTGCATCATCACGAATCTCCCAAGTCCAACCTACTGTTTCTAAAATAAACTCGAGCATCTTGCCTAGAGACAATGACTTTAAGGAAATATTCACCGTGGGCTCCTCGTCCCCTCCTATCATCGGTATAATGTTTACACCTTTTTTCCCAGGATCCTGCTCCGTTAGATCCATCAATCGGGCCAGACGAGTTAGTTCATTACATGCCTCAGACAATGGTGATTCAAAAAGGTTTATCTCTGGAATTTGGATAAGTTTTAATTTATTTTCAATATTACTTGGTCCGGTTTCGACTTCATTCGCTTCTTCGATTTGGCGATCAAAAACCTTAGGCCTTTCCCATTCTCGTTCGATCTCCTCGAGCATTTCTTGACGAGTTTTGATGTAACCTAGATAACTTTCTTTTTGTCTCATTACAGAAATTCTTTTGAGCATTTCTTTGGCTTCAAAATTATCACTGTAACGAGTTTCAACCACTCGGTAGGTCTCCGTTGCACCAGTTAAATCTCCGTTGATAAACTGAACCTTGGCTCGCATGAGTAGTTCCTTGAGTTTTGCCTGGTCTTCTTTCCAATTGGGTGTGAATTCAGAAATGTCTCTTTTGAACGGATCTAGTTTGTCTTTTCGAATTTTTTTAAGTTCTTCATCGGCTAACTCAAGTTCGTCTTTAACTGCAGACTCTCCTTTGGTTTGTCCGAGTCCAGGCCGACCATAAGAAAGCGTATCGCCTTGAATATTTCGGTCGGTATAGAATCCTGTACGAAATTCATCGAGGTAGGAGTTGGCGGCGTCCCAATCTTTTGATTTCCGTGCGTCATCAGCCTTGGCAAGGTTGATACGATTTTTAACCAACGATGCCTCAAGAATCAATGGCCAGGTTAATGTGTTGGGCTCAAGAAAGTTCGAGATTTTGAGAAGTATTTTTTCAGCTTGGTCATATTCTTTATCACGAATGAGTTTTTTGGATTCAGAAAGCATTTCTTCAGCAAAATTGGCTTGTTCACGATTTTTTTCATTTGCCTTTTTGATCTCGGCGTCAAAGTCGATTTCTGCGGAAACACCCAATGTGTTAGTTTCAACTTTTCTTCGAGAGTCTTCCACTTCACGATAAGCAATGGTGAGTTCTTGTACCTCTGCAACTTTTCCCTTAAGCATCGCTTCCCCAACCTGGTACCAAATTATTTGCTGTTTTGCTTTGTAAAGATCGCTGATCATGGCGATCGTTCCCGCACTAGGATTTAGAAGGCCTAAGGCTTCATCTAATTGGTCGTCTGCCAATTTATACTTCCCCTGTGATGAATCATTTCTTGCTTTTCTAAGCAGATTCTCGGCCTTCATTAATGATGAATCCATCTTTGCTTTTTCATCAGCGACTAAACGATTTAAGTCTGGTAGAGCATCATCCTTAGGAATACCCGTCTGTGCTCTAATTTGAGCCAAGTCCTTCTTGGCCTTATCCAGTTCATTTACCAATCGTCCGACCAGCGAAACATCTTGTTTTTCCTTAAGCTCCGTTTTAATGGACCTGCGGATTTTTCTGTCCTCTAATTCACGAGCAACGTTATTACGGTATTTCTCGATATATTGACTTGCGAGTGAATATTTTTTTTGGAGCATAGCTTGATTAGCCAGCTTGAAGTATAGCTTTGTTTCTTCGGACTTAATTTGCCTTAGATAGAATGCATTCTGCTCGTCTTCATCAAGTGATTTAAGAGCAGATGAAGCCAGCATTTGAGCTTTTAAAAGATCACCTTCTTGAGCCAAATTCCGCACTCGGTCTAGGATAGTAACCAGATTTGTATTAGGACCGATTTGAAAGGATTGATTATCCGGTGAGGTCACACTCAAGGAAGGTGGGGGCTCTTGTTGCGGTAAATTGTTATCATCAAAAGTTTGCGACCAACCACAATGACAAAAGAGAAATGTCACAATTAGTACAATAGGCGACATTATCGTTTTACATTGTGAATGAACGAAAAACATGAAGATTTGGGCTAACTTCTGATTAAAAATTAAATCATTAATTCCATACAGAAATCAGCAAGGGTCAATACATAAAACCTTGATAACAAGAATGTAGAGACCAAGTTATTTCAAAATTGAAATATTCTCGAAATGTTATCTGGAACCCGTGGGTCTTTTTTGGTAATCGATACTCTCCTTGAATCTAAATCCAAGGAAGTTATTTCGAAATCTCGACCGCTAAAAGTATATGTTTTTCCAAGGTCTACACTCGTAAATCTTAATTTCTCTTCTGGTATGCCAGGAAAACTGACACCAAATGTAAAGTGGAAATCTCCTGCGGGTGCATCGGTATTAAGACTGTTGATTTTAAAGGGAGGTCGGTTTGAAATATAATCTTTAACGGTCGCAATACCAACGGGCTTAATACCCCCGGTTTTGGCGTTTTTGAAGGGTTGAACTTCAAAACTTTCAACAACAAACCAAGCATCTGAATCGTTGTTATCACATGCAACGAGTTGAGGTTGGCCTGGTTTGGGGTTTAATTTTCTCTTGTAATAAGTATTGGGGATAACTCGATTTCGAACAATTTTCTCGGGCAATTCTGCGGATTCATTTTCGAGTAATTGAAAATAAGGAATCGAACTCACCCAACCCACCAAGAGCAATGGATAAGGTGTTTTGTTGGCACTGATTAGTTTGAGGCCAAAAGGCTCAAGGTCTTCTTTTTCTTCTTTAACAGAAGGGACCCGCGTGGTTAATTTTCCTTCATGAATATAGATTACAGGTGGGGTAAAAAGGTCATAATCTGAAGAATTTCTATCCGGCCGCTGTAAAGTCCATTTGGGTTTTTCGCTTATGGAGTAATCAGCTGTAACATCGAATGTTCTTTGGTATGTTGACCACAAAATATTTGTTTCGGATACTGGTAAGTTTTCATCTTCAACCTGTATGCTCGACTCTCCGAAAATTAAGCTTATGTCCGAGACTTGCACGGCTACCGTCTCACTGGATGTCTTTAAATTGACTAATTCCCGGGACTCCGACCAGTTTTTGTCTATCGTAAAAGATTTTCTCAATGTTCCACTGACAACACCTCCTTTATGAAAAATTTTTAGCTTAGTATTTCTGTAATAATAAATCGATAAAACTTCAGTGTTAAAAGTTTCTTTTTCATCGACTAATTCATAATATAAAAAGTCACCAGGCATTAGTGAGCTTGAAGTATTTACAGCGTAATACTTTTGATTATTTATTTTTTTGCTACTTAATACGGAAAATGAAGTTGAATTATTATTTTCATGAACTTTAGATTCTTCCTTAATAATTAAAGCAAGGAATGTAAAGATTGATAAAATCAAAAATAGAAAGATTTTCTCTAAGTGTGATTTCAAGAAATTACTCATAATTCTATTCTATTTAAGCGTTATATAGTCTTCGCTAAAGAATCTTTCTAAGTCATTTTGGCCATAACTAGATAGATACTTAAATAAATCCACATTTGCTTCAGTTATATATTCTAGTTGAATAATAAATATAGAATCAATATTGCGGATGATAGGCAGGATATTTTGGTCCGAGGTCGTCTCTTTTGATGCAAAAAAGCTTGCTTGTTCAGATAGTTCTGAAGTCGTGCCATCACGATTAACAAGGATTGATCTAAGACTAAAGGGTGCCCTAATTTGGTTAATGAATGAACGAAGATTATCCGTTTTACCCATAAAAGAAATTTCAAATACCTGACTGTCCAAAAACTTTACTGATCTAAGCAGACTGATTCCAGTATTTAATGTAATCAAATCATCATTAATATACTTGCGGTCGATTTGCCCTGCCGCTTCTCTCTTGATGGAATATAGGGTTGGAGATTCGTGATGCTTAAATGAATTAAGGAAAATTTCAACAATCTGTTTTATAATTTTCGACTGAACGGAGATTCGGTTCGCTTCTTCTTTTTCAAAACTAGGCCAAAATCCATCGTAACCAGAAAAACCAAAACTGAAACCGCTGGTTTTTTGATCGGTTTCGAGAAAGGGTGATGGAGTATTGTTTTCCGAGATAAAATTTACATTCGACTTTTCACATTCTCGCAAAAGTTGAGAGATTAATCTAGTAAGCTCTGTATTAATAGAAGAGGAGCTTTTATTCGATTGATTAAAATAAATATTGTTACTTTCATCTAGATAACTACGCCAAAAATTAGATTGGTTTTTTGAAAGCTTATTCCAATTAAACCACTCATTCTTGGCTATGTTTAAATCATGATTTAATAAATCGTGAACCACACTTTGTGAACTTAAATCTTCTTCTTTTCCAGATAATATTTTGAGATCACTGAGCAAATCTTCATAATCAGATTTTTTACTAAAGTAAAGAATTAGTAATGCAGTTAATATGACAACGCAAATGCCAATCCATGTGTAAAATAATTTCATTTTACAAAGTCAATTTCTAAATCAAATTCAAAATAAGTAAACTGTCTATTATAAAGATCACCTTTTCCTTCCGTTGAGAAAACTTTATTAACCACAGAAACAACCTGCTTAATGCCGTTCAAAGAATTAGTTAGCGATTCTTGCTTGTGACCATTTGAATCAATCAAGGCCATATGTTTTTGGTTGATGTCTTTGATCTCTATATTTGGATCTAAGGCGACCAAGTATCGGCCTGATATATTGGCGATTACTTTATTGCTTTTCAGAGATGCATTTAGGTTGCTAGGAGTTTGTTTTGCTGCATAAAAGCTTACCGTATCAATCCAAGTATTTTTATTGTCTGGATTATCAACAACACCTTGCAATGAATTTAGGAAATCTTGGACGCAAGATGTCTTTTCAGAGTTTTCATGAAGAATGTTAACAAATCCTGAGGAATGTTTGTTTAGTTGCTGAAGCGAAAGAAGTTCATCACTGCATTCTTTATTTTTTTGGGCAAGGCTTTCTAGCTTTTTTATTTCCGATTTTTTCTCACTTAAATGTTTGTTTAAAAATGAAATTTCACTGTTTATTTGGAAAAGCCAGGGCACAGGCAGGAGTGCGGTGAGAAGTCCAGTTAGGGCAAGCCAGGGTAACTTTTTCTTTTTCTCAATTTCTCTTACTTTACTTTTAGGCAATAAATTTATGAGAGACTCATGCGAGGTGCTATTTTTAATCTGCTTTGCAAGTCCAGCAGGCTCACTGATTAAGTAAGGTAAGTCGACCAGAGTCTCCTCATCAAAACTCTCAGTGTCCAAAGAAAAAAGTTCATAAGGATTAAAGTAATGCAGAGGAAGTCTTTGGCTGCTTGCTAATAAGTTGAGCAGGCCCTTAGTTTTTACCCCGCGGCCCGTTACATAAATACATTGGGGGGTTTTCCCTTTTTTGATTCTTTTGTAAGTAACAACGGATCGAGTTAACTCTTGGGCAAATTTGTTATGAAATGTTTGGAGTACTTCACTAAAAATTTGTTCATTGTTAGCATCATTGATGTTAGCACCCTCTCCTAAATTGTCTAACTTTAATCTCTCAGATTTAATCAATGATGTAGCCAGTTTTTCTGAAATTAATTCGGTTAATGTGATTCCCCCCAGGCTTAGCGTTCTCGTCAAAAAACCATTAGGGTTTTTGAATATTACATTCGTACTTTTGGCTCCTACATTTAAAAACAAACACTCTTGATTTGCCGTATTAGGGAGGCTACAAACTGACTCATGATCTAGAATTGCGGCTGGAATAAATTGGGTGGGCAAAAACCCGCACCTGTAAACAATTTGGCAAAGTTTTTGAGCAGTTTCTGGTTTTATGGCAAAACTAAGAACTTCTTCCTCAATGCCATCATCATCAATGGTCGAAAAGTCCCAAGAGAGATCCTTAATGGCAAAAGGTAGTTTTTGCGACAATTCATACTCAACGATCTTTCTTTTTTTGCTCTCCTCAACCTTGGGTATACGAATCGTTTTGGATAAAACCAAGGATCCTGGAAGTATGAATCGGGCTGTTCCGCTCAACTTATTTTTTTTGCAGAGCTCAGCGAGTACCTGCTCAACAGACGCTAGCCATTCGCTCTCAGAGAAGTTCTCAAGTTCTATGTCTTGAAAGAAAAATTCTTGTAATGATATCTTTTCTTCCAGAAAAAAAATGCTCACACTGATGTGTGAGCTGCCAAGGTTAATAATTAATTCCCTTTTTTTAGCCATTAGGACGGCCGTTTTTACTGATGTTCTCTTTTAACTGGCCCTAAATTATCCAAATAGTTTTGGCTTATAAAGTGAGCCGGTATCAATATACCTTCGTTTTCGGAGGACTTAGATAGGGCTTCTGAACGAAATTTACTCAAAATATCCTCACTTGAATATCTTTCGAACGCGATCCCCTTTGATACTTCTAACAAAGCACCATTGACGGAAAACTCTAAAACATAGCCAATCAACTCTGGTGCAAACCCTAGTTCCATTTTATCGGCAACTATTTTTGGAAATAAAAAGTTCACTTCTCGCTTCGAACTACGATCTACATCTATCGTGATTAGTTCAGTTTCTGATGAAAAATATTCAAAAAATTTGATGTCCTTCTTTGCTCCACCAAGTTTCTTTCTGGAGTAATCATTGCGAAAACATATGGTGACTTTAATCTTCAAATCATCGAGGTAGTCTTCATGGATTAATTTTGCTGGATCCAGAGAACTATTGCCCGAGGTCGAGGCTAACGGGTGGTCGAGCACTCGAAATGGAATGGTTAATTTATACCATGCGTTGGATTCTTGTCGAAAATTAGGCTTTCCATCTAAGGCAACAAACTGATCAGGCTTGGCAATTACAGTATAATGGGTGAGTAAGAGGTTTAGGAAAATGTACAGTGAAAATAATTTAAATTTATTCATTTTAAAAATTTACGGTAAAAATCTACATTTTAGATAAAACAAACCATGAACAAGCCTTTTTTACATGAATTTTAAGATTTCTTGCCTTTTGTTTTTTCATGATCATTCAGACCGAATTCTTCTCATCAAGAGGCGCAAGCCTCCCAACGATAATTATTGGAGCCCACCAGGTGGGAAACTAGAGATGGACCTGGGAGAATCGCCCTTTGAATGTGCAAAGCGAGAGGCACTTGAGGAAGTTGGTATCGAACTAATGGATGCGGACTTAAACCTTTTTGGGTATGTTTCCGAAAAATATTATGAAAACCGTTCTCACTGGTTAATGTTTCTTTTCGAATGTAAAGTTCTACTTGATTACATTCCTGATGAAATGGAAGAGGGCTTCTTTCAGTATTACAAGCGGGAAGATATAAAACACTTAGCGATTCCACCCTCTGACCATGAATTAGTCTGGCCATTTTATGATCAACGAAAAGAAGGTTTTTGGGGAATTAGAGCGAATTGCTCAGAGGGAAAAACTAATTTAGCGATTGAAGCAAGCCCAACGGGCTTTATAAAGTAGATCCTTTATTCGGAGACATTTTATGGAAGGTATATACCACGACGCGGATCTAGCTAAAGAAGACGAAATGTCTTCGGATACTCCGGTTGGTGAACCTCATCCGTCTAATGGTGAGAACTGGCTTAACCATCCAATAAACAAGAATTTATCAGCTGAAGATAAGATAAGCCTTTTTTCGCAAATGCTTCGAATTCGAAGGTTTGAAGAAAGATCTCTAAGGGCTTACCAGCAGGGTCACATTGGAGGTTTTCTTCATTTATATATTGGCCAAGAAGCTGTGGCGGTTGGGGCGGTTTCCGTTATGACTGAGGAGGATCATGTCATTACTGCCTACCGAGACCATGGGCATGCCATTGCTGTCGGAATGGATATGGATGAATGTATGGCTGAATTATTTGGAAAACGCACTGGGTGCTCCAAAGGTAAGGGGGGCTCCATGCATTTCTTTGCACCGGATAAAAATTTTTGGGGTGGACACGGTATTGTTGGTGGGCAAACCCCCCTAGGCTTAGGCATTGCCTATGCGATCAAAAATAAAGGTGCTCAGGGGGCATGCCTCTGTTTCATGGGGGATGGTGCTACAAACCAAGGCCCTTTTTATGAATCTTTGAATCTAGCTTCTCTTTGGAAGCTTCCGGTCATTTATATCATTGAAAACAACGGCTATTCCATGGGCACTGCTGAATCCAGGCATTCTGCGGGTGAGCCTCTCGCCCGCCGGGGAGATGCATTTGATATCAACTGGTCAGTACATCACGGTCACGATTTATATGAGGTTAGAAGTGCAATTGATGATGCTCTCAAACTTGCAAGATCTGACTCTAGACCATCCGTTTTAGAAATTATAACTTACCGATACCGCGGGCATTCCGTTGCTGACCCCGATCAAACTTACCGCAGCAAAGAAGAAATAGAAGAATACAAAAACAACAAAGATCCAATTAACTTATTCCGAGATAAGCTTTTTTCTGAAGACATTCTTTCCGAAGAAAAGTCCAAGGAGCTCGATAAATCGGCCAAAGAAGAAGCTGAATCAGCAGCTGAATTTGCACTTGCAAGTCCCTTTCCAGAAATTTCAGACCTTATGGATGATGTTTATTGGGAGACCGATAACCCGAAAGAAAAGTCCTCCAGCGGAACGATGTTTTTCGAGACTCCTACTAAGGAATAATTGACCAAAAATTTATGGCTCTAATTACATACAGAGAAGCTTTAAATCAAGCTTTGTCCGAAGAAATACTAAGGGATCCAAATGTTGTTCTTATGGGAGAAGAGGTGGCTCAATTTAAGGGATCTTACAAAGTATCAGAGGGAATGCTTGAAAAATTTGGTCCTGAAAGAGTTATCGATACACCAATCAGTGAGGCTGCTTTTTCAGGTCTTGCCGTTGGGGCTGCCATGATGGGCATGAGGCCAGTTGTCGAATTTATGTTTTGGAGTTTCTGTTATGTGGCTTTTGACCAAATCTTTAATAATGCTGCAAGCATAAGATACATGTCAGGAGGGCTAATCAATATTCCTATTGTTTTTAGAGGCCCCGCCAATGGAGGTACAAATGTTGGCGCCACCCACTCCCACACACCTGAAAATTTTGCCGCAAACACTCCTGGCCTCAAGGTAATTTGCCCATCCACACCCGCCGACGCCAAAGGAATGATGAAGTCGGCGATTCGAGATAATGATCCGGTTTGCGTCATGGAGAACACCATACTCTATAACCTTAAAGGAGAAGTGCCTGAAGAAGAGGACTTTACGATACCTTTAGGGAAAGCCAGATTGGCTTGCGAGGGTAATGATTTGTCCATTGTTGCTCATGGCCGGTCCGTTCAAGTCGCCTTGCAGGTTGCTGAAACTTTAAACGATAAACATGGCGTTTCTGTGGAAGTGCTCGATCTGCGCTCAATCCGCCCACTTGACCTAGATGCTATTTTGGCGACTGTTCGAAAGACCAACCGGGTTCTCTTGGTGGAAGAAAATAAACCCTTTTGTGGGGTAGATGCTCAAATTGCCTACCTCATTCAAGAACACGCTTTTGATCATTTAGATGCTCCTGTTAAAAGAGTTTCAGCCATCGATGTGCCCCAAGCTTATAGCAAGGCACTCGAAAATTTTCAAATACCTAATCACGACCGCGTTCTAGCAAAAGCAATGGAACTAATTTAATTCATATCATGAGTGTCTTAATAGAAATGCCTAAATTAAGCGACACCATGACAGTTGGAACTGTTGTGAAGTGGTACAAAAAAGTTGGTGATACGGTTGAAAATGGAGATGTTCTGGCTGAAATCGAGACCGATAAAGCCACCATGGAATTAGAAAATTTCGATGATGGCGTTTTGCTCAAGCTCCTTGTATCCGAGGGAGAGGAGGTTGAAATTGGCAAACCACTGGCTGTCGTAGGAGAAGCTGGGGAAGATCTTTCTGATCTTGAATTAACCGGCGGGCAAACCGTTGCACCCCCCCCTGCCCCTGAAGAATCTGTGGAAGCACAAACTCCACCCAATCAATCTTCTAAAAAAGAAACTGAGACCGATTCCTTACAAGATATAAGTGATGAGGTAGTAAGTAAAGGTCGTGTATTAGCGTCTCCTCTTGCTAAAAAGATTGCCCTAGAAAAGAAAATTGATCTGTCCAATGTAAAGGGCTCAGGCCCGAACGGCAGGATCGTGAAAAAAGACTTGGTTTCTATTGATGAGACGGCACCTAGTGCCGACTCAATTTCTAAGTCAACTCAACCACCTAGACCTTCGGCCCTGACCACCCAAACAGTCCCAGTGACCAAAATGAGGTCTGTGATCGCAAAAAGGTTACTCGAATCGAAGACCACCATACCGCACTTCTACCTTCAGAGAGAAATCAACTCCGAAGCACTCCGTTTAGCCAGAGAATCGATTAATGAAACTCTTTCAAGCACTTCCACTGATTTAAAAAAGGTAAGTGTAAACGATATGATTCTCTTAGCTTGTGCAAAAGCGATACCCAGGGTTCCTGAGATCAATTCATCATGGTCTGAACATGAAATTACTTACCATGGAGGGGTTCACTTGGCATTCGGTGTTGCAGTAGAAGATGGGTTAGTAACTCCAGTGATTAGAAATGCAGAAAGTTTGGACCTTCGCTCACTTTCTTTAGTCGCCCAGTCTTTAATTACTAAATCTAGAAATAAAAAACTTACCCCTGATGAGATGAGTGGTTCTACATTCACGGTAACAAATCTCGGTATGTTTGGGGTCGATTTCTTTAGCGGTATTATCAATCCACCCAACGCAGCCATCCTCTCTGTTGGGGCGAGTATAGTAAAGCCTGTGGTTGACAGGAGTGGTACCATCCGTACCGGTGAAACGATGACCCTGGGGCTTAGTTGTGATCATAGATTGGTTGACGGAGCGGTGGGAGCTCAATTTCTTGCTGCCATAGCCGCACTGCTTGAAAATCCTTCAAGCATGCTTGTTTTATAATACCCTTTTATTTAGCTTGAGCTCGCTTTTGAGCATCCTCTACCAACCAATCCCCTATTGCTGTAAGCTGATTGGCTACCTCTTCCTTGGTTTTTTCTAAATCTATTGGATTAGGGGCACTGCATCCAAAAAGATAAAACTTTATCTTTGGCTCCGTTCCACTTGGGCGGATTGCAATTGTAAAGTTGTTCTCTAGTTGAATTTGAATAAAATTTTGTAGGGGTAAACTTTCTTCATCCTCATCAAAAAACCCCTCTTCAGAAAAATCTTTGGACTTAGTCACTTTGATGTCTGCAATCTTATCGATTACATTTGTTCGGTAACTTTGCACCAAACGGGAAATCGTAGCACTGCCTTCCGCTCCCTCAAAGTAAATATTTTCAGTTTTTTCTAAATGATAACCATATTTTTGGTAAATTGTATCAAGGAATTTTATCGGGTTGGTGTCGGTTGATTCCATAAATGCAAAAGCCTCTGCAATAGCCAGTGCGGATGCATTTCCGTCTTTGTCCCTAACTAAATCTAATGGCAGATATCCATAGCTTTCTTCTGCCGCTAAGACAACGCATGTAGAATATCTAGATAAGATTTCCATTCTTGCAAATAGCTCCGTTCTGTCAAAATCAAGCCCAACGCCCTCCTCTTCAAGCATTCGTAGTGTTGCCATTTCTTCATACTTGTCGATCTTTTGTGCCATCCACTTGAAACCTGTTGGTGTATTGAGGCAACGAATGCCAAATGCTGCTGCAATCTTTTCTACCAAAGGAGAGGTAACAAAGGTTTTAAGCAAGGCAAAGCCAGATTCATTTCCCTCTCGGATGATTTGTTGGGACTTTAGGGCTAGTAGACGATATTCCGCTAAAATACAAGCAACCTGGTTACCACTTAGGCAAATAAATTTTCCCTTCCCGTCAGAAACGGCTACTCCGATTCGGTCACAATCAGGGTCGGTCCCAAAAACATAGGATGATTTTGTTTTGCTTGCTACTTTAATACCCATTGATAGGGCTTCTGCATTTTCGGGGTTTGGGGATTTGACGGTGCTAAAGTTAGGATCTTCAGCACTCTGCTCATCAACTAAAGCAACCTGCACCCCATGATCCCAAAGGGCGGGAACAGAAGAGATCGCCCCGGTGCCATGAATTGGGGTTAAGACTATTTTAGGAGAGATGCTTTTTAACAGTTCAGGGTTAATCACAGCATCCTCAAGGCACCCTTTGTAAGCCATGTCATCCTGGGTGGTCAGTGTGATGGGCAAACAACCTTCAAAGCTATCTTCACCTAACCATGTGGTAACCTCTTCTAGGCCTATTTTAATGTACTCGGCCACTACCCCTTTGTCATGTGGAGGTACCAGTTGTGCTCCATCCCCAAAATAAGCTTTGAAGCCATTGTCATGGTAGGGATTATGACTCGCCGTAATAACAACCCCTGCGTGGGCATATCGGCTTCGAACAGTAAAGCTTAATTGAGGGGTGGACCGGGGACCATCATAAAGCATGGCGAATCCGCCCATCTTTACCCAGGCCTGGGCAACCAGGTGTGCAAATTTTTTAGAAAAGTGACGCACATCATGGGCCACAACAAGTCGTGGTTGCTCGAGAACACCTTCACTATGCATCCATTTTTCCAGATAGACATAGAGTGCCTTGGTCGCACGAAGTAAGGTTATTTCATTCAGAGTATTACTTCCAACAGCAGCATAATGAGGAGTTTCACCCTCAATTGCCTCACCTCGCTCTGCGTTTGTAATTACTTTCCCTATAGTCCGCCCGCGCATCCCTCCGGTTCCGAAAGCTAGGTTACTATGAAAACGATCGTTTAGTTCCTCCCAATTTTTATTTTGAGTGAGTTCAGACAAGCTATCAAAAACCCATTGGGGTAAATTTTCTATTTCAAGCAGTTCGAGGATATTCTGACGAGCAGACTCTAAAAGGCTGCCATCTTTTACTGCAGATTCGAGAGATTCAGTGATCATTATTTGTGGTGTTTAAGTTTTTACAATCTTTGGGCCGGATTTTTCGAAAATTATTTTCTCATTCTTGATGAGCTCGGGATTTAAAGAAAGTTTTGATATTTCTTCTTTAAAATAGGTAAGTGAAGGAGCAAATTCGGGTGAGATTTCCATCTTTCTAGGCGGTTGATCGATGCCTACTTGCCTTAACCATTTGCTCGATCTTAATAATTGCATTTCGCGTGATGAAAATGGGGAATCTTGCCCATCGGCATTTTTGATTGGTGCAAATTCTTCATTTCGGTCGACTTCCATGAGGGATGCATTCTGGGCCAAGGGGATTGCATCAAAAACGAAAGTCTCTGCTTTGATTGCATTTGCTTGGTGAGGTGTAAGTTTATTACCGCTATTGTCAAGGTGGTTGGCTTTTTTTAATGCTCCATGATAAGAAAGTCGGTTTTCATGGGTGTTTTTCGCTGTAGCAATCCTCTTGATAAAGTCTCTTTCAATCAAGTGTATAGCAATGTTTCCTAGATTGTGAAACAGTTCGCCATCGTGCGTTTTTTGTGCCGAAACCTCTAAGGGAATGTCACTATATTCCAACACATGTAGCTTTTTGTTCACCTCAAAAAATGTACCCACTTTTTCGTTTGATCCAGATTTTTGAACCACCTTCGACGACATTTCAGAATTTTGGTGTTTGTGGTATCCTAAAAACACAGGATCTAGACAATGCACGAGGGGGTTATCTACCTGAAAATAGCTCAAATGATCTATTCCCTCTTCTTCCATAATTTTCAGTGCACCCGAGTTAAAGAGAGCACGAAAAGAGCCTCCATGGCCATTGGGACTCATTAATAAATAATTTTTTTCACTGAGAAGTATTTTGCCTTCTTGATCGAAGACGGGCATCATCCCTTGTCGTAAAAGATGAATATGATTAACATTTAACCCAAAATATTTGTTTTGTGATAAAAAGCTCTCTGTTTCCAGATGGTTTTCTTCACTTGTCATAATGAACCACTGGGGTGAGTGACCAAAGCGTTTGGTGATAAATTTTAAATTTTCTGCAAATTGCTCAAACAAAGAAATTCCTCTTATCGGTGTACATTTGAAGGTCCCCTTGGGTCCCTTGTGACCAAGTCGAGTTCCCTGCCCTCCAGCTACCGTGAAGGCGGCCACCTTGTTCTGGCTCAAAATATCTTCCCCAAGATCTTTGTAAAATTTTGTTAAGTTTTCTCTCGGGTTTAATGGTAAAACAGATTGGGGTTTTTGAAGGCCACTTAAGGGTTGCTTGGTTCCATTCTGGATGTCACGCCAAGAGCAAGTTAGCTCATCTAAGTCGACAGTTTGAAGCTGGCGAATAAAGACCGCCCTCTCTTCATTGTTCAGTTCTTTCCAGAATTTAAAAACATGTTCTTGTCCTACTGAAGAGAAATTTTGCCTCAGTCCTTCTGCCAATGATAGATGATTCATCTATTTTTTTGCGTGGGTTCTTCAGGAAACCGATAGAGCCACTCATTAGGTTTGCCGTATCCCAATTCTTTTCTGGCTACCTCATCTTGAAAATCAGGGTTGCGTCTAAGTCTATCAAGAAACTGCTGGTGTAACTTGGCTTCCTCTCGTAAAACTTGAAGCTCTTTTTCCAAAACGGATTCCCTTGTTTGCCAGTGCTTATACTCTTGAAGTGCTTGATTCACCTGTATGACTAGGTAGAAGAGGCAACTGCTGGATATTAACAGCATACATGTGAGATATATTTTTTTTCTGATCATCTTCAGGGTGCCAAGATATCGTGTAGTCTTAGAAGACCCAAGAGGGTTCCCGTGTCAGGACATACCACGGGAAGTATAGATACTGGAGTTGGGTTACCTTGTTCCATGAATTTAAGAGCTTCACCAAGGCTTTCATTTGGACCGATTGTTTTGGGTTGATGACACATGATTTCTGTCGCTTGTAATTCTACGAGGTTTTCCGCTTTTTGTAGTGCTCTCCTTAGGTCACCATCGGTTATTATGCCAATTAGCTTGTCATTATTGAGAATACAAGCTGCACCCAATGGAAATTTAGACATTTCAATGACCGCTTCTTTGATCCGGGCATTTTCGTTTAAACAGGCTACTTTTTCTTTTAGATGGAAAACATCTTTTACTCTAAGGATTAAGTTTCTACCCAACTGACCCGCTGGATGCGTTTTTGCGTATTCATTCTTGTCGAAGTTTCTTCGACTCATCAATGCCGAACCTAAAGCGTCTCCAAGAGCTGCGGCTACTGCAAAGCTTGCCGTTGGAACAATGCCTAGCGGGTCCGCTTCTTCTTTCACTGAAGCATCTAAGAGAACATCTACTTTTTCTGCTAATGGGCTTTGGGGGTTTCCTAAAATTCCTACTATTTGAGCTCCCCTTGAGCGAAACACAGGCTCCAAATATAGTAACTCCGGTGTTGTACCACTATTTGAAAGAAAGATTACAGGGTCTCCATTTTGATGAATACCAAGGTCTCCATGAACCGCTTCTGATGGGTGAAGGTAGGCTGTTGGAGAACCCGTACTACAAAGCATCGCTGCCATTTTTTTTCCCACATGTCCCGATTTTCCGATACCAGTAACTACAATTTTCCCGTTTTCTCTTTGAAGTATATCAATTGCACAAGTTAGGTCTTCATTTGATATACGATCTGCCGCTTCTTTAATAGCTAATGCCTCTTTAAGGAGAACCGATTTTGCATCATTTGCTTCTTTTGATTCGTTTTTCATATATCCCTTTAAATAACTTTATAACATCACTTTGTTTTACGAGAAGTCATAAATTGATTATCGTTGTTTCTTTAAGTTGCATTGTTGATGGCGCTCAATTAGCTGGTTGTTTGTGAGACAGATTACATTTTCTTCGCAAAGCTTGGATATCCTTTCGTCACTTCCCCAGTTGGAGCAACTCAACCTTGTAGAGCAGTTAAGTGCCTATTCAAGTAATATTCTTTTGGAGAAAAGTGCAGATGTCGGTAAGTTTGTCCGTAAAGGAATGACATATTACAGAATCCGCATCGGCGACCTTCGTGTTTATTTCGAGCGTTGTGACACGGCCCTTCATTGTCAGTTTATATTAGAAAAAAATTCGTTTCAGGATTTCATGATTCGTTGCAACTTACCCGCTTCCGAAGAAACGGTAATAGAAAACCACCAAAGCTTTTGGGATTACCTCGACTCGATTAGAAAAAAATAACTTCTCTACAACTTTGTAAAACATGTGGATTTCCTTAAGTTTATCGACAGATGAAAGTTCTTAAGAATATTTTAGTTTTTTTATTCACATTAAAGGGTTTTCTATTTTGTTAATTTTCAATTACTTACAAAAATGTTAATCTTATTTGTAAAGTATAATATAATTAAGATTTTATTTTTTAATTCTTATCTTAATAATTAATTGTTGTTTAAACATCGAAACCAACCCAAAACATTTTAGATGAATTTTAAAATCAATAGAGATCACTTCAGTTCAGGTTTACAACTTGTTTCAAATGTTGTTGGCTCACGCAAAACCATGCCAATCCTGCAGAATGTTTTACTCGAAGCATCTGGAGGCAATGTTTATCTATCAACTACGAATCTTGACCTTGGAATAAAATGTTCGGTAACGGCAGATATCCAAGAAGAGGGCTCAGTCACTCTACCCGTTAAAGAGTTACTCAGAATCGTCCGTGAACTTGCAGATATGGAAGTAAATGTAACTACTTCAGGTTCTCCCAAAGCCACGATATCCACCCGGGGATCCATTTTTAATATTATAGGTATGGAGAGTAAGGAATTCCCGCCTCTTCCTGAGCTAGAATCAAGTAAAAGTTTCGTTTTGGAGCGAGAAGAACTTACAACTATGTTAAAAAGTGTTTCCTACGCTCAATCAGTTAATGAAGAGCGCTACATGTTAAAGGGGGTCTTTTTTCAAAAAGATGAGGAAAATATCTCACTCGTAGCAACAGATGGAAGGAGACTAGCAGTAACTAGTAAAAAAGAGAAATCGAGTGGAGAAAACAATGGAGAGTTTATTCTACCTTCATTAACGGTTACAGAATTGGAAAGATTACCAAATGTAGCAGATAAAATAGAATTGAATTTTACGGACAGACAAGTTTCTCTCAAACTCGCAGTTCGAGTAGAAAAAGATTCGAACCATGGTTTTAGCCAGTCTATCTATCTAATCTCCAAGGTGGTTGAGGGAAAATACCCAAACTTCAAACAGGTTATCCCTCAAGATGATTTTAACTTAGCCACAATCGAAAGAGAATTAATGCTTGAATGTGTCCATAGAGCAGCCCTGGTTTCAGATGAAAAAGTAACCCTCAGGTTAAAAAAGAACGAAATGGAAATCTTCGGTCAAAGCACTCTAGGGGACGCGAGTGAATCTATGCCGATTGAATATAACGGAGATGATGCAGTTGTTTCTTTTAACCCTAAGTTTCTACTGGACCCCTTAAAATCAATAAACAGTGACAAAGTAGTCTTTGAGTTTAGGGATGATATGAGTCCTGGAGTTTTCAAGGTTACCCCGGAAGACTCCAACAACTCGTCCAAGTTCCTTTGTGTAGTTATGCCGATCAGAACCGATTAATGCACGGATCTATTCTGTAGAATGATAGATAAAAGTTTTTCCCTCAAAATTTCTTAGCTCCCATGCAGTACCCTTTACCTCATTGATAAAATTTGGATTTATAGGAATTTTACCGCCACCCCCCGGAGCATCGATTACGAACTGAGGAACAGCATATCCCGTGGTGGTTCCCCTTAAGCCCTCTATAATCTCAATACCTTTAGTTACTGGAGTTCTAAAATGTGAACTACCTGGCACAAGGTCACATTGATATAAATAATAGGGTCTCACTTTCATCATTAAAAGTCTGTGAATCAAACTTTTCATGACATCTAGGTCATCATTAATTCCCTTAAGTAAGACAGATTGATTGCCAAGGGGTATCCCTGCCCTAGTAAGTTTAAAACATGCGTCTCTTAATTCAAATGTACATTCCTTGGGGTGATTTACATGAATACTCATCCAAACATTGGGGTGTTTTTGGAGTGCATCTATAAGATTACCCGTGATTCGTTGAGGTAAAAAGACTGGCAATCTGGAACCAATACGAACAAACTCCACATGACTAATCTCGGAGAGTTCAGACATTAAGTACGACAATTTAGCATCAGAAAGTAACAAAGGATCACCTCCACTTAGTAGAACATCCCTAATCTCTGTGTGTTTCCGAATATAATCTAAATTTTCTTCAAAATTTGGGTGAAACCCGTATCCTTGTGCATTTGAAACAAGCCTGCTTCTTGTGCAATATCTGCAATAAGCACCGCATCGATCGGTGGTTAAAAATAAAACCCTATCAGGGTATCTGTGAACCAAACCAGGGACAACCATCGAGGATTCCTCTCCAACCGGGTCAGGGTTTTCATAAGGTAAAGTGTTCCCTTCCTTACCCGTAGGAATAAGTTGCTTTCTAACTGGACAATTAACATTGTCCGGATCAATAAGATTAAAAAAATGGGGAGTTATCGAAACCAGTAGTTTATTTTTGGAGACATCAAGACCAATGCATTCGTCGTCAGTTAAGTTGATAAATTCTTCAATTTGTTCCTTAGATGATAAGCGATTCCTTAATTGCCACCCCCAGTTATTCCAATCATCGGAATTAATATGATTCCAGCAACCTTGACCGGAATGCCACTGATCTATTTTGTCCGTGGGGTACATATTTATCGAAGTCTAAAGATTAATTTTAATATGGCAACAAACATAGTACAAATTAAATTAATTTAATTGAAAAAAACAAAATATCCAAAAGCAGAAATAGTAAGTTAATATAAAACCTACACGCATTCTAATGCTTATTTTGAAGCAGAAAGAAAAAATCAATAAAAAAAACAAAAATAAATGATAGAAAGAATGAATTTCTAAATGAATTTCTTCATTAAACCCAAATAAATTTGTAAGAAAATACGAAAATCTAGCTATATATTCAATGATTTGATAGAAAGCGTCGCAAAGAAAAAACAAAAATACCGAACCAAAAGAAAAAAACACTAAAAATGCGAATAAATTAATTGTGTAAAAAACAAAAATAAAGGGAGTAATCAAAACATTTGTAAATACACTTAACATGGGAAAATAATTAAAATTATCTAGTAAGAGAAGTGCGGATCCTGAGGCAGCAGATAATGACACAATAAGTAAATTGTATAAAGTATTTATAAAAGACTTCTTTTTATTTAAATAATAATTTTCTATAGAAAATAAAATGAATGATACCACGGTAAAAGATAATTGAGCACTTAAGTCGAAGAGTGAACTAGGTTTTATAAACAAAATCAATATTCCTGATAGGCATAAAGAAACAAAGTTTTTATTTTTACATTTTATAAAGCAAACAACCTCATAGCACAAAATCATAATGAATGCTCTTAGCCCAGAAGAAGGAAACCCAATTATATATAAGTATGCCGAACCGAGGGTAATTTTCACAAGAAGTGATACTTCAGCAGGCAGCCTTAAAGGTCGTAATAGGAAACTTAAAATTAAGTATAGAAACCCCATATGCAAACCACTAACAGCAAACAAATGTAATAAACCGGTTTTTTCAAATACATGGAAAATATCCTTATCAATAAGGTATTTCGAACCAGTAAGCATTCCCCAACCAAAACAAAACGCCTTGCTTTTATCGAAACTTTGAAAATCTTTCTCAAACTCCTTAATAAGATGTAAGGTTTTATATGAAAATTGAGGGCATTCTCTTATATTCTTTAATGCAACAAATTGGCTTGATCTTTTTAATTCTATTTGAGTTAAAATATGAACGGGATCTAAGGTATTTAGTTTAATGTATTGAATATTTTCAATTTCTACTTTTCGGCCAAGTATTGCATCATTATTTGGTTCTATTTCAATTATCCTACCGAAGGATCTATTTTCACTATCTAAAAATCCTCTCTGAACTGGAAGTAATTTAACTTTATATTCTTTTATTCCACAAAACCCACTAATGATGTTTTTATTTAAGCTTTTGTATTCTACATTAATTCTCAATAAAAAAACACCACTAATAAGAACTAAAAAAATAATTTTCTTCTTTAAAAAACTATTTTTTAATACATAAATCAAAGTAAAACAAAAAATCAGAATAAATGAGCATATTAAGTTTGCGTTTTCAAAATAACTAAAAATTATTATAAATGAAATGATTATAAAGAATAAAACAATCAACGATAATTCACTTCTAAAAAAATTAATCACATTTTTGTTTTCAGTTGATTATTAATCATATAGAGAAAAGATAGATAGTACAAAATGCTCTACGATAGAAAATATATGCAATCCCCGCAGGCGATATTAGAGAGATCGGTCTGTGACATAATCATAATCTTATTGATTACTATCTTTCTAATAGACTCCTTGGTAAATCTATTTCTTTATCCATCGCCCCTTAAAGAGATGCTCTCATTTAGTTGGAGTCGTTTCTCCAGTGGTTCTCTGTGGACAATGATTACCTATGGGTTCTTACATGAAGGGCCGTTTCATTTGCTTTTTAATCTACTGGGAATTCATTTCATTTGCCGGCCCATCGAACATCTACTTGGTTCACGCAAATTTATACACTTCATCATAGCTTGTTTAATTTGTGGGATCATTGCTTGGGTTCCCTTCAACTTTGAGTCGAGCAGGTTTATTATAGGAGTTTCTGCTTTGGTTTTGGGGGCATTGTGTTTTTTCTGTCTTGAAAAACCAAATAACCCCATAACCCTCCTCCTTTTTTTTGTCTTACCAGTAAGTCTTAAACCTAGGTGGATATTATATGGAACTCTCGGTTTAGAATTATATGGATTCGTAAACTCTGAGCTACATGGCCTTGGAGGTATTGCTCACTCGGCTCATTTGGGTGGCATGTTTTGCGGACTCATTTTTCACTTAACTACCAATGGCTTGATTCAATTTCCGTTCAAATTTGTGAGCACCCCAAAATTCCAGAATCCTTCAAAAAATTCTAAACAAAGTAATTTCTTGAAAACAAATTATCGTGTAAATTTTGGCTCCAGCAGTTCTATCCGCGAAGAAACTGACCGTATTTTGGATAAAATCAACTCAAAGGGTTTTGGTGCTCTCACACCCAGAGAAAAAGAAACTTTGGAAAAAGCCAAGAAAATGCTAGATAGTTAATCTACACACTGTGTTCATTTGAAAAAACTACATAAAACTTTTTTGACCTTTGTCTGCCTAAGCTCTTTCGTAACTCGAGGGGAGATCATTGATGAATCAATTTTAATTTCTTCTGGTTTTGCAGAGAAAAGCAGTTTGATTGCTGTTAATCCAATAAAGCGACTGGCATCAAGCACGGATAATTTTGAAAAAGACCTTATTAATTTTGCGGATGCATCCCCATTGGTTGCCACTGACATCATGGTAGATGAAACCAAATGGTTGCTAAGTGCACTCGAAAAAGCTCATTTCAAAAAACTATCTATTTCAGAACTTGATCCAAATCTGTTTATCAAAAATTACCTAGAAAACCTTGACAAACAGAAGCTATTTTTTACTCGTGATGACTACATTGATTTTGTTGAAAGATATAAACCAACACTGATCACTTACTTAAAACAAGGTAACTTGTTTCCAGCTTTCGAAATTTATGATTTATATCGAAAAAAGGCCGTCAAAAGACTCAAGCATACCTTGTCACAATTAGAATTTGCACCCAATGTAGATTCCAATATGTCTTATTTCGTTGATCGCTCTGATGCAGAATGGTCAAGTAGCCAAAAATCTCTGGATCATATGTGGAGTCAACTTGTAACCCACGAATTTATCAACGAAGTTCTTTCGCAAATTGATGAGAATGAGACCCAACCCAATCCTTCCAATCTGATTAATGAAAAGAAAGGTGAAGTTTTAGCTAAAATCCAAAAAAAATACCAAAGATGGTTGAAGAACATTTTGGCATTCGAGGCAACCGATGTGCAAGAATTGTATTTAACTACTCTTACTCAAATGTTTGATCCACATACATCTTTCCTTAACATTAAAGAAAAAGAGAAGTTTGACCAAGCTATGAATAACGAGTTTGTCGGAATTGGTGCTGTACTAACGGACGAGGATGGATTTTGTACGATTAAAGAATTGCTGCCTGGGGGTCCTGCAGAAGCATCTCGCCAATTAGAACCTGAGGATATTATATTACAGGTCGCCCAAGAAACTGGAGAGTTTGTTGATGTTGTGGAAATGAAGCTCTCCAAAATTGTTGAGTTAATAAAAGGACCCAAAGATACGATCGTAAGACTAAACATCAGACCCTCCACTAACCCTTCATCGAGTAAAATAGTTAAAATAGTCAGGGATAAAATCAAACTTACTGCCAATCTTGCAAGTGCTACCTTGCACCAAGTTGACAACGGGGGGGAAAGTCTACGATTGGGTGTGGTTGAGTTACCTTCTTTCTACGGATCTGGAGATGAGGGACACAAATCAACGGATGATGTTGAAGAGCTAATCAATCATCTTAAGAGAGAATCTATAGATGGCTTAGTATTAGATTTACGAAGAAATGGAGGTGGGTATTTAAGTGAGGCAGTTAATCTTGCAGGCTTATTTATATCTAGAGGACCCGTCGTTCAGGTTAAGAGTTCGGATGGTAAAGTTAGAAAGAAGTTCGACTTCAACCCCAAACTAGCTTGGGATGGGCCGCTCATCATATTGGTTTCTAGGTATAGTGCATCGGCCTCTGAGATCGTTGCAGGGGCGTTGAAAAATCACAGAAGGGCGATCATTGTCGGTGATACCTCAACACATGGCAAAGGCACTGTCCAGTCGCTAATTCCCATGAATATGCCATTTTTAATGACACCGCATAATGGCAAAAGAAGTGCGGCTAAAATAACTATTCAGAAATATTACCTTCCATCAGGAGAGAGCACCCAATTGACAGGAGTGAGTAGCGATATTTCGATGCACTCAATTAACCAGTACTTACCCATCGGCGAATCGGATTTGGAAAAAGCCCTTGCTTGGGATAAAATTGAGGAGGTTAATTTTCGGCGACCAGCAGCAGAATTTAAGTACAAAGATACGACTATTAATAACTTGCTTAAGTTGAGCCAACAAAGGCAACAGGTTTCAGAAGAATTTAAATATCTTGAAAAGCATATCTCTTGGTTTAGGCAAAAACGGGAACAAAAGACAGTTTCTCTGAATTTAAATAATCGCTTGATAGAAAAAATTTCTGACTTAAACAAAACGGAATCCCTGTCCAAGGAGTTTGACTCTCTTGCCGCACTTTCCTTTCCCCGTCGTGAACTTGTTTTAAAGGTTGTGCAAGATCAAAAAGAGAAATCGCTAGCGGTTAGAGGTTTAACCGGTGACGAACAGAATGCTTCAAAAGATTTATACTTAAAACCGGAATCTCTTGATATCAAACTACACGAAAGTCTCAGAATTATGAAAGACTGGGTCAATGAAATAAGTTACATGCAATTATCTCATAACAAGCAAGATCAAGGTTCGGGAATTTAACTTTATTTTTTAATAGCAAAAGCAAATCTTCTTACCAAAAATTGATCACTTAATATTTCAACATCAAAGCTTTTTTCCATTATTTTTTGGATGGGCTCTAGGTGGTGTAGTCCAAATTCTATTGCAAGGTAACCTCCCTGATTAAGTGTATTGGTCGCAATCATTGTAACTCTTTCAATATCTGCAAATCCATCATCTTTCGCAACGAG
>Ga0181566_10000927_pt1 | contig 23933 bp, 23 predicted proteins | sample 101ome_15_FD_133762 | JGI IMG/M metagenome (GOLD analysis project Ga0181566, IMG submission 133762) | Coastal salt marsh microbial communities from the Groves Creek Marsh, Skidaway Island, Georgia - 101402AT metaG (megahit assembly) | ecosystem: Environmental > Aquatic > Marine > Intertidal...
ACTTAATTTTAAATTTGTTACAAAGCGGACAGCAAGAGGATTTTTCTAACTTTTCTAAGAATGCAATGATATACGATAGATTAGAAAATATGATAAAGGATAACGAAGCGGAAATAGAAGAGGTAAAAAGTGATATGGATAAATGTGAAAAGCAAATAGAATTATTGAAGACACCACAAGATATCTGTAATAGATATGTCGAATTGGAAAAATCATTACCATACATGAAGAATAAACACAGGAAAGCAGGTGAGAGAGAAAAAACGCAATTGCTATCAGAATATCGGTGGTTAGAGAATGATATGATAAGTGTTAGAAATCTTACAGAGAAACGACATAAACATAAATGTCTAATGGAAAAACACCATGATTTGACATCATACATTAAAAGTCAAACGAAAAAGGTGTGTGATATAATGGAGAAACGAGAATTCATTATGAAAGATGAAGAAGGAAAATATAATCTCACGGAAAAAGGAACCGTAAGTACTCACATAGCTGAAGTCCATCCATTAATAATGGGAGAGATAGTGGTAGAGACGAACTATTTCAAAGAAAATACAATCCAAGACATTATTTGTTATTTGAGTATATTCAGCGACGTAAAGGTAACAGAAGAGAATAAATTGTACGTCGCACCAAATAATCGGTTGGTAATGGAAACTTCTGAAAAATATGATTTATATGATAGTATAGAGGGTATGGTAAATTGTAATACCGGAATGGAATATACAAATGTGTTATCGTATGATTTATATGAATATATGGAAGAATGGATATCTTGTGAGGATGAAACCCAATGCAAGGTGTTGATCCAGAAAATAAAAGAAGAAAAAGATATCAGTATGGGCGATTTCAATAAAGCGTTATTGAAAATGAGTAACATAAGTAGAGAAATAACATCAATGGCAAAAGAGAAAGGACATACGGAACTAGATAATAAATTGTCTCAAGTAGATGGAATGATATTGAAATATATAGCCACGGCACAGAGTTTATATGTGTAGTGTAGAGTGTAGTGTAGAGTGTAGAGTGTAGAGTGTAGAGTGTAGTGTAGAGTGTAGAGTGTAGTGTAGAGTGTAGAGTGTAGTGTAGAGTGTAGATATATAGAAAAGAAAATACAAGAAAATTGAAAGGGATATAGAAGTAAAGTATGTATATTAGACAACAATATCAAATAAAAATATGGAAGAAGATGAAGAATCAAATAGTGTTACAAGTTCATGGTCTTATGATAGTGATGAGGCAGAACAAATAGATAATGTTTATTACGAAGATGAAGATTATCAAGAAGAAGAGATCCCGGATGGAGGATATGTATTGGGATTGTGTAAGTATTATGGAGGGAATACCAATGATTATATATTAGTTAATAAAGTAAGTGTGCGAAGCTTCTTCAAATTCTTGTTTGAAGATGTGATGGCATTTTTGAGCTCTTATTCGTTAATACATATGCGATTCACAGAATTAGACCTGATAAAATTACAATATAAATATGATGAAGAAGGAAATATGATATATCGTTGCATTATCAAGACGCGATATATTCGAATAATACAACGGGCATGGAGACGAGTGTTGAATCGTCGGAGAGAAATATGGAAAAAAAGATGTTCTCCGAAATATCTAATGGAAAGACAAATATATGGTAAGTGGATTTCACCTCAAGTGACAGGTTTACCGTCTATCTATGGAATGTTAGAATGTTGAGTTGAAATTTTTTTATCTTGACAATATAAATGGGTCAATACAATGGATTTTTGTTCGGTTTTATTGATAACGCAATAGTAGCAGTATCTGCATTGGTAGGTATACAATTAGAGCAACAATTTGATGGATTGGGTGCATATGGAGCATTATATGGTGCGATGATAGGGCATACTATATCCGATATGTTAGCAGGATATATGGATTTTGGAACAAAAGTAGCAATCAATATGGGACTAGGTTGTTTATCTGTTATAATAATAGTAAAAATATATTTATCCATATTTGATACAGGCATACAGACATAAAGACATAAATAGTGGTATTAGTAAGTGTATAGTAAGTGAATGAGAAGAAAAACTTGGTTGTTTGTACCGTTGATTTTTTTACATTGCATGGATGTGGTAAGTGGATATATAAATGTGTATCGCAGTTACATACGAAGTTTGGAAAGAAATCGTGTCAAAAAAGATTTGATAAGCTTGAGCGAACAAGAAAAATATGATTTACAATGGTATGTAATAGGTGAAAAGGACGAAATAATGATAAACAAGCCAGTAAAAAAGACAATATGGAATAATAACTATGTAATATGGAAGAATCGACGCGGAGAATATATAGCTTTGGACGATGCCTGCCCTCATAAAGGAGCATCGCTATCTGGAGGAAAAATTAAAAATGAAAATGTAATGTGTCCTTATCATGGGTATGAATACGATAACGAAGGAGTATTGAAAAAAGTCCCGGGATTGTGTTATAGACCGTCATCAATATACGATGCGACACAATATGATATAGTAGAAAGACAGGGTTGGGTCTTTATGAATACATACCCAAAAGAAAAGTATAATTATAAGAATGGTTCAAAAATGTTGGATACAACAAGACCCGTTTTTGAGAACAATATATTTACAGAGGAAGATGCTGAGAAATATAAAGATGTAGTATATCAAAATATGGAGTATGATTGTTATTCGAGAATACTAAGCGAGAATTCGTTAGATGTGATGCATATAGGTTTCGTACATACATTTGGTAATGCGAAGAATCCAAGTCCAACCTTTGAAGAGCCACCGAAGAAAGTAGGAGAGAACCATTTTAAAACGAGTTACAATTATGTATCAGGTGAAGATTCATTGGCAAAAAGATTATTTGGAGTAGATAAACTACAAATAGAAAACGAATTTATATTGCCACATACAACAATTGCAAGAGTCCATTTTGGGGATTATGTGAGTACAGTGGTAACATTTGCAACACCGATAAGTAATGACAAATCTAAACTTTACGTGAAAACATATCGTAACTTTTGGAAGAATCCATTGGGTGATATAATAGTAAAGTATTTGATGCATACTACTATGTTACAGGACAAAGGAGTGATAGAACAAATAGACTCCAGATATATGGATGGCAAATTTAATATGAAATATGATAAATTGCAAAATACCTATAAAACCTTATACAAAAAGTTGGTAAACGATCGATAAAATTGAAATGAATAAGTTTATATTGTGTATATTAAATATACAGAATATACAAAACATACAAAACATACAGGATATCCAGGATTATGATGTTGGTGTATACAAGATATCTATATAGTTACGAACATGTAAAGATGTCATTTATAATAAGTTTGTTAAACAAAGACTTAGACCAATCCTATTATTGGATTTACGAAATATATTATTCAGGTTTTGAAACATTAGCATTCGAACTATGTTTGTTATTATTTCGTGAAATATATAGTTATAGAAAGCAAATATATGAGAAAATGGTAGAAGAATATAAATCTTGGAAGATGACGAATGATCCACTATATTTGGCAACAATAACTAAAAATTTAGTGAGTCAAAATATAAGTATCGCCAAATTTGTCAAAGTGTTTTGTAAAGAGAAAGGTGTAAAGGATGAAAAGCGAAAGAATGCCACAACAAAATTTATGTATGCATCAAATGAAGAAATTGCAAAATTTGAAACATGTCCTAACACAGGAATTTACACATTTAAATTACTACAGAGTGTATTGAAGTATGAAATAAGACATGAATTGAATGAGATATTTAATACGCCTTCAAATTCACATAAATTCCTAACAGGTAATTGGTTATATTATGCGAGTAAGAGTCCAATATGGCAAGAAAGGATCGCAAAATATAATGGATATATTGACGAGGAGCAGAAGCAAGTAACATTTCAAAATGTGAATAATGAAGATGAGTTTTATGAACTATATGATTATGAGCCAGACGAACAGCCATTACATGTGAAACGATTCTTACTAGGAAAACAAGATGTGAATTATTTGGATAAATATTATTTATGTAAGCTGTACGGTGGGATTTACAATGGGTTTGAGGAGTCTTGAGGAGTCTTGAGGAGTCTTGAGGATTTAAGAAATGGTCTCATTGCCGGAAGAATCTAGAGGAACCATGTTAGGATTTTCAGTATTATCAGTATTATCAGTACTGTCAATACTATCAGCACTATCAGCACTATCAGCACTATCAGCACTATGATTATGTATATTTGCAGTTGATTTGGTGGAGACTTCATATTTTTTTATGTTAGTAGGGGTTTGTAGAATATTACTTTGTTGGATATAATAAAGACCAATTTTATGGATATTCGAAATGAAACTTACCATAGAATGATACGACATGTCAATACAAATATTGGATTTGTCTTTGTATACAATACAATAAAGACAGTTGGAAGGAATGTAAATAATATTACCAGTTTGAAGAGTACATTTTTCAGTGGCAAGTGATATAATATCTGTATTGGAAGAGAATTCATATTTTACAAAATCAGAAATAATCTTAGGTGAGATGGATTGCTTATGAGAAAGGAAATAGATTTCAATAGAACCAGTCTCTACGTAAATGAATTTTCGATAGTAGTTATGTAAAAACGTTTTGGTACAAACGCCATCAGAGCCACATAATACATTGTACCCAGCAAACACAGAGGAAGGTGGTAAAAATGAATTGGCAAAAGAATGATTGAAATCAACGTAATTACTAGAACTAGAGTTGTTAGTAGACGATAAGAAAGAATCGAGTTGGGAATATGGAACAGATATATCAGCAGACGCATTTGACGCATTTGACGCATTAGTTGTATCATTCATGTTACCATTACTAGAACTCGTGAAGACAATGCTTTCTTCCGAAACAAATGGTTCTCCAGGGTAGTCGAATATAAAAGGCTTTTTTAGATCGCATGTTTTTTGCAGGGAGTGATTGTTAATAAATTCTAACTCATAAATATCAAGATTTTCTGGATATAAATTCTGGTTATAGAAGTGAATATAAATAATGAGTACTGCTAAAAATAAGAAAAAATGGATAATAGATGATGTCATATAGTATATTTGAATAGATATTAGAAGAGTGTAGAACGCAAATGGATTTCTAATTTTCAAGTGAAGGTGCGAGGTAGAAGGATAATGAATTCATAGTGTTGCTATCATCGTTGAAATAGTAGGTGATTCTAATAGGATTATTTTCAATGAGATAAATATGAATATCCTTGGAAAGCTTGTTGAATAATGAAATATTAGATAGATAAAGGAGTGTAAATGACAGTTCCACAGTGGCCCCTTCATCAATGGAATACTCAGATATGTCATTAATATCAATATTGACTTCCATGTTACCAGAGTCTAAACTATTAGAACCTAATTTGATAACTTGTTCGTCACAGTAGATAGAACCATTTTCACCAAATAGTTTAAGCTGTTGAATAATATTATGAAATTTTAAGGATGGCAATGCAAATTCAGCAGTATCCTCACTTTTAGGAATCTGCATTTGCTCGTAGTCGATATCAACTAAAGGAATGGTGAAATCTTTGTTATAAATGTCTTTATCATCACTATGGAAAGAGATATCAATACTATCACTCTTTGATTTGGAGAAGTGAATAGAATGGCCTTTTTCACGAATACTTAGTAGTTTGGATAAGATATTTGTATTCAGACCAATGGTAATATCTTCCTCAACATCGTATTCATCAAATGTAGTTTTTTCAAGATTGATTTCAAACAACATAACATGGGCCTTATCCATGGATTGGATGTAAAGAAATTCCGGATGGAAGACAAAGTTAATAGTTTCTGCAAATATCTTAAGATTTTGAAGAAGGAATGAGAATTTGGAAGCAGTTTGTTCGTCACGGATGGTGAATTGCATATTAATAGATATATGGATATGTATTAATAATTGTATTTATATTTGTTTCAATTTTTTATGAAATCAGCATATTCAGTATCTTTTGGAAATATTTTAATTTTATCGTTGACAGATTTATCCATGAAGGGTTTAACTACAGGAGTAATGATATTGAGGATAGATGGAGAATTATATATACAGAGAACGTCTAGTTTTTGAGAGTATGGAGTGGAATTAGCCAAGCAATATTGACATATATCCTTAATCAACTGTTGATGACGGTGAAAATCACCCAACATAAACTTATCTAAATTGATATGAAGTTCAAATGAAGAATAAGATGCTATCATAAAATTGATGTGTGCCATGAGGAAAGCAATTATATTATCATAATTATCTTTGTGTAAAACAGGTTTGATATTTTGAAAGTTAATGAATAAATGATTACGATTAGAAATAGGATATATCGATGTATGTAAGTCCATATATCATTAGAGGTGATAATGTTTGAGTGAATAACTTACGAGAATGTTGGCGCTTCATATTCTTCCGAAGATTTACTAGGAGACGACAATTCAGTAATTTCTTGTGATTGAGAGTCAGATTCGTCAGCGTTTTCAGATTCGTCAATTTTGAGGTCTACATCAGATAATATGCGAATGCGCTCATTATGTAATTCTTTATTGATTTCCATACTAAATGATTGTAATTTGATTAATATATCTTTGATATTAGCAATTTCTTCAGCAAGGATAGTGAATCTGGACTCATATTCGTCAATGACACCATTGGTATGTTCTTGAAGACCAGTAACTCTTACATCAAGATCCTTGATAAACTCATTGATAGTTTTTGGTTTTTCTCGGATTGGTTCAGGTGCAGAAGAGGATATAGAGGATGTTGTGGAGGATGTTGTGGATGCCATAGAATCTGAAGATGTTGTGGTATTCATTGTTCTATTATTGTTTTCTTGGTTGAATGCTCTTCTTCTTTTAGCAGCAGCGATAGCACTTGACATATAGATATATTTGGTATAATAAAACGATAAATTAGACGAATCAAGGCCCTCATCACCCCTTTTATTGCAGGATGATACTGATAGTCATGAATTTTAAAATCTTCAACAACATAATCATTAATACTTTGTCTCTTGTTTAAAATTTTTAGTGTGGGAAATGGGTGCGGAGTTCTTGAAATTTGCTCTGTAACTTGTTCGAAGTGGTCGTTATATATATGACAATTACCACAATATAAAATAAATTCAAAAGGCTCTAAATCACAATGTTTTGCCATCAAGTGTGTAAGGAAAGCATAAGATGCTATATTAAATGGTTCTCCCAAAAATACGTCAAATGGTGAACGTAATTTTTATTGAGATGAATACCATTTTGTATTTAATAAAAATTAAAAATTATATAAAATGTTTTCTATTATATAGAATATCATAATGGATTATGAGGAGAGAATAAAAGAATTAGAAGAAAAGAATACTAAATTAGAAGAGGAATTACAGGCAACCAAAGAGCATCTCAAAAAATATACTGCACCTGCTAGGAATAGAAACAGATATAATCCAGATAAATCAAAAGAATACCAATCTAAAATTACTTCTGAAAAAAAGAAAGAATATGCAAGACAAGCTTATTTGAATAAAAAAGAAAAATTAAAAAAAAATCAAGAAAATGAAAATATTTAGGAGTTTTATATAAAATGCGTGTTTTTATATAAAAAAGAAATCTTTAGGGAATATATAGAAATGAAAAAAATCATTGGTGTTTACAAAATCTCAAATACTTTGTGTCCCGACGGGAAGTACTATATAGGATACTCTTGTGATATTCATAAAAGGTGGAGAACACATCGCTCAACTCTAAAATCAAATAAGCACTGTAATATTCGTATGCAGCGAGCATATGAGAAATATGGATCGGAATGTTTTGATTATGAAATATTACAAGAATGTGAAACAGAAGAAGAAGCAAAAAATGTTGAACTTTCTTACTTGGAAGATTTGACTATACGAGATAAATTATACAACTTACATTATAATAGTAGTGGTGGTGATTTATTGACCTATCACCCGAATAAAGAGGAAATTATAGAAAGAAGAGCAAGAGAACAAAAGAAAAGAAATAGTGAATTAACACCTCAAGAATATAAACGAAGATTTTGTACGAAAATTGGAGAAAAGAATGGCATGTATGGAAGAACTCATACCAACGAAGTTAAACGTTTTTTTTCTAATTTACACAAAGGTAATACATATAATCTTGGATTAAAAATGTCAGTCGAACAGAGAAAAAGAATGTCGGAAGCTAGAAAAGGTAAAAATACAGGTGATGACAATCCTTTTTTTGGAAAACATCATAGTGAAGAAACGCTGAAAAAAATTCAGGAAACTAAACAAAAGAACATAGCAAAATATGGACGAACGATGCCAAAAACCACAAGAGAAGTAATAATAGACGGGAAAAAATACATATCCACAACAGAAGCAGGAAGACAATTAAATGTATGTACTGCTACTATTTTACATCGTATAAAGTCACCTAATCCCCTATATATAAATTATTCTTATGTAGACAATGAACCTAAAATCAATACAACAATAAGTGCTGAAACGAGAAAAAAAATGTGTGAAGCAAGAAAAAAACGAGATTCGCCAAATTCTAAACCAGTTATAATAGAAGGTACACAATATAAATCAATATCAGAGGCATCACGACAATTAGGAGTATCTACTAATATTATCCGTAATAGATTAAAATATAATATCCCTATACATGGACCACCAAACAAACAAGAATCTCCTATGTCTAAGAAAGTAGTAATAGATGGTATATTATACAAATCAACCGCTGAAGCATCACGACAATTGGGAATAAGTAAAAATGTTATTTTTAATAGACTACATAATAAATTTCAGATATTTGATAATTATAAGTTTGCCGACACTATTCAAGACGAAGTTAAGCCCTCATCGTCGCTTTAATTTGGGGATGATGTTGGTAATCATGAATTTTAAAATCGTCAATAATATAATCATTAATGTTTTCTCTCTTGTTTAAAATTTCTAGTGTAGGAAATGGGTATGGAGTTCTTGATATTTGCTCTGTAACTTGATCAAAACAATCGTCATATATATGAGTATCGCCTCCAAAATGTATAAATTCATATGGTTCTAAATCACATATTTTGGCTATTATGCAAGTTAACACTGAATATGATAAGCAATTTATAGGAATTCCCAAAAATTCGTCACAACTTCTTTGGTAAAGAATACAACTTAATTTATTTTCTTCTGTTACAAAAAATTGGTATAAAATATGACAGGGAGGCAATACACCTTGATCTAATTGTTCTGGATTCCACATTGATACTACGTGTCGTCTTGAGTTTCTTGTTTCAGGGTTTTTAAGGTCGTCAATCACTTTTTGTAGTTGGTCAATTCCTTGTCCTGTATAATCCGTTTCACAACCTGTATATTTTGCACCAAAGAATCTAGCTTGCCAGCCATAAAGTGGTCCCACCGAACGTCCAGGTTCATAGTCTAATCCACGTGTTTCCAAAAATTCTTTTGTAGTATTTCCTTTCCATATTCCAACTCCTTGGTCGGTAAGAATTTTATTATCAGTTTGTCCTTTAATAAACCATAATAATTCACGAATACCAGTTTTAACCGCAGTCTTTTTAGTAGTAAATACAGGAATTTTTCCACCTTCTAATGAAAAGTGCATAGCACTCCCTACACCCCTTTTAGTTTTTCCATTCCGCCCTTCTTCAAGAGTGCCATGTTGCATCAAATCCTGAAGAAGATTGAGATATTGGTATTCTTCATGAAATTCTTCGTTGGTGTCACGATTTTTAAATTTATTTAGATGGAGAGAGTATTTCAACATATTATAAATGTAATACGATAGTCATTTTTATATCATTAAGAATGTATTTTCTTTTCTAAAGAGAAGATATACATGGAAGAATTAAACGAAATTCGAGTAGAAGAAAAACCAACATTTTTAAAACACGTATTTTCAGGAACAGAAGAAAGTAATGCTGAAATATTGAATGCCATCCAATATGCCATTATGGGTGTCACGCCAATTATTGCATTAAATAAATTAGTTCAAAATTACATTCCAGATGTAGAGGCTGATAAAGGAAGTTTAGAGATATTATTAGAGATTTTTATCCAAATTGCTATAATGTTTGGTGGTATTATCATAATTCATAGAATGATTACATACTTCCCAAGTTATAGTGGATTTAAATATGATACATTTTCCGTAACTACAGTTATTCTTGCATTCTTAATAATCATGTTAAGCGTCCAAACCAAATTAGGATTAAAAGCAAACATCTTATATGAAAGAGTCTTAGAATTATGGAATGGAGAACCATCTATGCGCGAAAACATGGAAGAAGGACAAGGAAAAAAGAAAGTGCGTGTAGGACATCAACAACACCAATCCCAATTTGATGAAGACATTGCCTTACAAGGACCACCAGCACCAATTAATACTAAACCACAACAATCACACGCACAAGAAGCAGAAATGGCCGATTTTGGTGGAATGAGTTCAGGTCCAATGGCTGCAAATAGTTTAGTTGGCGGAGCATTTGGTTCCATGTTCTAAATGATGGATAATGAGTTACTGAGTTAAAGAGATTTTAATGTGTATAACGATATATACATGAAAGTATTCGTAGATGATGCGATTAACCTACATAATTTTGAAGTCAATCATGATATGGCAATAATAGATTTGAAGGAATGTATCGAAAATAATGAATTCATACCAACCAATATGATATCCTTGTCATATAATTCAAGATTACTTCATAACAATGAATTGGTAGTAAATGTATGTGAAGATGGTGGGATATTGGATTTCAGATTAGAATTATTTGGTGGGATGCGACGTAAATGGCGCAAAAAGCGAATGCGACGAATGAAGCGTTTGAGACGAAAAATGAGAGCAAGGGCAAAATAAGGTGAAATAGCAAGTGATAATTACAAACATATAGATGTATTTATTACTTTCTTATACATTTAAAAGTTCTGTTACGAGAATATCCAGAATGACAGCGTTTGTTACAACGATTTGTGAAAGGATTTAACTCTTTTGATTTCGGGCATTTTTTAGAAGTTTTATTGACAGAACATTTGAATTTAGAATTACGTGATTTGTTTGGAGAACATTTTTTAACACACCGATTCGTGATTGGATTACGGATTTTAGAGTCATCACAGTGGGTTTTGGATTGTTGGATTAAAGTTTTGGTCGGTATTTTCATAGTGGAGAATAAAAGGTTGTTTGTAGTGTTTGTAGTGTTTGTATTGGTCGTAGAAATGGATGTTTTGCTTCTCAGTGTTGCTGTTGTAGGAGAAGCATCAAGTTTATGTTTTTTCAAAAGGTTTTTATACGCAGTAACGACTTCCTTGATTTTGATATGTTCGAAAACATTGCAATCCATCATTTGGAAGGATAATCGGTAAGCTTCATTGATGAATGTCTTTGACAATACACCTTTTAAACGTTTGACAATATCAATAAGAGTAAAACCAATATTAAACATATCTATACAAGGAAGAGCTTTTACCATAAATTGGGAAAATTTGAAGTGAGGAATATTTTGGTATAATTTCTCAATACCAGTCATAAAAACTTCATATCCGCTTTTATCATCAACGTATGTATTATGGATAATATCCATGAACGATGCAAAATTTTTATTCGTTTTCATATTGTCTCTGTAACTTTGAATATATACACTAACATTGTCTTCATGAATATACTCATAAATACGACGATTGAAATTGATACAAATAGGAGAAATAGACCACCATAACTCATCACCCATCCAGTATTTGTTATTCCCAGAATCACGAATAACCTGTTGAAAGGTTGTCATGAGACCAAAATCAATAACTTTCATCACACCATTATTGTAAACAATGTTAGCATCTTTGATATCTCTATGCGTAATACTCTTACTGATGAAGAATTGGACCGCTTCTATGATTTGTAAATAATCTTGAAGTACGATTTTGGATTGGTCTTTAATAACAGAAAGAGGATTGTTTTTTACAAGAGATTGTAAGTAATTATGGAGGTCAGGTCCACCATCTTGCATGATAAGTAATTTATTTTTATCGATATCTTTCATGAAGTTATCCGAATGTTTGCATTTTTCAATTTCAGAGACGTTTTCATCATTTAATTCAGGATTGCAATGAATTGGTTTCCCTAAATGGTAAGTCTCATTTTTATCATATTTGGATAACAATTGAAATTCTTCCATTTCTACTTTGGCATGTTTTTCAGAAAGAATCTTAGAGATTTTGTCATCATAATTATCTATATTTTTATCTTTGCAAGTAAGGGCAGGTTTGTGGACGCAACCATAAGCTCCTTCACCAACTACTGGCATATATAATTTACCTATATATTATCGGTCCATGCGGAAATCAACACTGTTGATAAGATCAAGTTGTCGCAATGACTTTTGAATACTGTTTTGTTTAGTAATGTTGGAAAACAGATAATCAGTGTTAGGACTATGCTCGTTTTTCTTGATTTGTTTATATATCATTTGAATGTTACCAATAACAGTTTGCACGAGTTCTTTGTTACCGAATATATCCGAATTGCGTTGGAGATCTTGTGTAAGTAAAGATACGCCAAAATACAATAGAAATCGTCGTTTTTTACAAGAGGCAGTAGTGTATTTAATACAAAATATTTCCAGGAGAGCATCAAGAACACTTTCTACAAATTTGTCGGAGCGTTCATTTGTAATGTGGTAAAAGATGTCCCATATAATCCAAACAAGGTCTACAGAATATTTATCTAAAACATTGTAGCGACGAACATGACAAGTAGGTTTTTGTTTTTTCCTGCGACATAACAGGTCAAATTCGAGGAGCCATTCAATCCAATAAGAAGCCCGACGACAGTCCTTATTTTTAAGGTTATAAATAAATTCATTAAATGGAATAAGCAATTCCTTAGGGTCTTTCTTTTGGAAGATAGGTTGTATAAATTCGGTGGTTGTAGCAACTAAATGCTCTTGCATATTGGTAATATCAAATTCTTCTTTGCGGTTGATTTTGACAGGCTCAATCGCATATTGTTTTTTAGACAGACATAGCACACACACAATTTCCGCAAATAATTGTCGTATTTTGAGGGAATTACGACTATGAAGTTCAGTAATAAATTCTGAATTTTGAACGAGGTCTTTGAAGTATAAGAAACGTTTTTGTAAGTAAATAAGTATCTTTGGATTCCCAACATGGATATGTTTCCCGAAAAAAAATAGGATATTTTCCCATAAATCTCCATAATGTCCGGCGCAAATATATTCGGCAGCCCAGTAACAAGATGGTTCAATATTACCTTTTAATAAATTTTTTAAAAACTCTTTTTTAATATCTGATTTTTTAAATCCAGAGAAAGAAATACCTTGAAAATCTTTGGATACACGGATGTCATTAATTTCGCTAGGGTCCATAAAGAATGTGGTTATATTTTACTCACAGATAATACGAGGAACCACGTTGATTGATTGTAATTCCTGAGATAATAATTTGTATGAGTAGGGCATATTAACTTTGGCGAAATCGTTGATGTTACCACACGTTTTACATAGATGTATTTTCACGTCATTATTCACATACATCTTATTAGCCGTTCCATCGTTATAGCAGGCATTCATACCACATTTTTTACAAACAAATACACTGTATTTATCACTAACGTCGTATAATCGGTCTTTGCAGAAACGTGTCATTCCATGGGCGATCATAACATCCCTTTCCATTTCACCAATACGGAAACCACCATCACGACTTCTGCCTTCAGCTGGTTGTCTAGTTAAATTTACCATAGGTCCAATGGAACGACTATGTTGCTTATCATTTACCATATGTTTGAGTCTTTGATAGAATACCGGTCCGATAAATATATTGGTTTCGAGTTGTTCTCCAGTCAACCCGTTATATAGAACTTCATTGCCATTGCTTTCATATCCATTTTTTTGAAGTTCTTCGCAAATTGTTTTGACATCCAATTCGCTAAAACTGGTTCCATCCCCAAACATACCTAATTGAAGAAGGACTTTACCAAGAAGAGTTTCTTTGAGCTGTCCGATAGTCATACGAGAAGGAATAGCATGAGGATTAATAATAACATCAGGTTTAATACCAGCGCGACTATATGGCATATCTCGTTCAGGGATGATATTACCAATAGTACCCTTTTGTCCGTGACGACTAGACATCTTATCACCTAAAACTGGTTTTCTTGTAGCACGAATACGAACTTTGGCAAAGTCATATCCATCTCCATTGCGACCATTGTAATTTTTATCAACATAACATTCTTCGTGGGTTTTGATAGTTTTACTTTGGTCTTCATACTTGATAGTCTTGGTAGGGTCATTACGATTTTCTTTGATAGGAATGATTTTGGAGATGATAACATCACGGTTTTCAAGTCGGGTATTTTCAGGAATGAACCCATTTGAATTCAATTTATCGTAATTTCCATATTTGATGTTTTTAGTTTTGCTCTTATCGGGATTGCATCTAATAATTTCATCACGAATAATGTTTTTATCTTCATCTTTTTCTGTATGATAGACAGTAGCCATAAATAGACCTCTGTCTATGGACCCTTGATTAATCAATACACTATCTTCTTGATTATATCCAGTGTGAGTCATGATTGCCACGTGAATCTGAGTACCAGATGGAATTTTATCAAGATGAATATAATCCATAATACGAGTTTCCACAAGTGGCCTACTTGGATAATTAAGAACGTAGGTTGTTTTATCCATGCGCTTATCGAAGTTAGTAGCATATATGCCAATGGCTTGTTTACCCATAGCACATTGATATGTATTACGAGGAGCTTGATTATGTTCTGGGAAAGGGACACAAGATGCCAGAATACCAAATATTGTACTAGGATGAATTTCACAATGCGTATAATTGAATTTCATGTTTCGGAAGAATATCTGTTTTGATTTCATAGCAATCATGGAATAGTTTTGTTCTTCAGGATCAATATATTCCAGTACAGACTCGTTCAGTTTACAATTGGTTAGGAGGTCATTCCATTGTAACTCACCAGATTCCAGTTTGTCTATGACATCTTTATCAATCAACGCCTTATTGTCTTTTACACGATACAATGGTCTTGTTAGACGACCAGCATCATTACAAATACGAATTTCTTTTTTGAAATAATCAAAGACGATGGAAACATAAATATTGATAATGCCTTTGTATTTCTTGCTTTTAATATCCTCATATAGTTGAATCGGGTTTTCAGCAAGACCAATCCAGGCACCATTGATGAATACCTTGGTGAGTTGAGACATTCTTTCAAAAGATAAATCTTGAAACTTTGTAATGAATGGTTCAACGTATGTATATAATGTTTCACTGTAGGTAGGGATGGTTATATGACACAAATAACTAATATTTTTGACAACACCTACTGATTGACCTTCTGGAGTTTCTACCGGACAAAGGAATCCCCAAGTAGTGCTGTGTAACTTTCTAGGGGCAATAAGCTCACCACTTTTCTCTACTGGAGTATTGATTCTTCTAAGGTGACTGATGCTGGAAATGTAAGTAAGACGATTAAGAACTTGTGCGACACCAACCTTACTACTATTAGATTGTTTGATACTAAAATCACCCGTGGATAAAGCACGGTTAATGCCATTTTCAATAGTAGTAGATTTGACAATTTTATAAATATTTGTCATGCTTATAATGTGTTCGTATTCGTCACGAGAACGCCAAGAACCGTTATTAATTTCTTTTGTAATCTGTTTTTGCATTTCTTTGACAAGTTTATTGAAATAATTGCGAAATAAATTATTGAGTAATGTACCAGTAAGTCCAATACGTTTATTCAAGTAAGAATCTCTATCATCATAAGGAGATTTTTTGAGATGAGTCATAATTAATTTTTTACACATATAACCAAGTAAATATAATTTGTATTCCACTGTTTTACAATGAGGCAATACATCATTCATAAGAATTTCTTGAGTAAATTCATGCTTACGTTTATCAGCAATACTTTCATTCGTATCTGTAGAAATATATAAAACGTATGACATAATATGTTTGAATGCGTCTTCCTTTGTAAGTATATGATTAGCCTCTACAATAGATGCTTTGAGGAAGTTCATGATTTCAACATTGTCATCAACATCAAGTGCGATGTATTTACAGATATCCTTATCACTAGTAACACCAAAAGCACGAAATAATGTAAACAACTCAATAGGTTGTTTGATACGAGGAACGTAAACGAATATTGGATTACCAAAACCATTGTTTTTAGAGGAAATCATCATATCGAATTGTTTAGGAGAAATGCATTTGAAGTCAGGAACGGATTTGATTTCTGCGACGTCCGACCATTTAGAAGACGATTTGTTATCAAAGCAATATATGCGATTTTCAGCAACTCTCTCTTGTCCTAATACCGTTTTTTCTGAACCTTTAATAATAAAGTAACCACCGCCGTCCATAAAACATTCACCACTTAAATTAGGGTGGATAAATTTATTTTGAGTAAGAACACAAGCACTAGAATTAACCATGATAGGAATACGTCCAATATTGATTCGCGGTAAGATTTTTTCAATAATGGTAGGTGTTTCCATATTCATGTCGTTGTAGATAATGTACTTAATGTGTAAATCAATATTCATAATAGATGCATATGTAAAATTACGTAATTTGGCTTCTTGAGGAAACATGGTTTTTGTAGCGCCATTATTTTCATGTATTTGTGGGGATAATATTTTTAGGTTTTTAAAATTAATTTCAATTTCAAGGGAGTATTTATCTTTATCACGTATGTAGTCATTATCAGAGTGGATAATTACAGGATTAAACATATTAATGGTTTGTTCCATTTGATAGTTCATGAAATGATTATAGGATTCGAGTTGATGACGAACAATGCGTTGTAAGTGTTGTCCTTTAAAGTAGGATTCAATCACATTGTAAGGTTCTTCGATATATTGCCCGAGATGGGATAGAATTTCACTGACATTTTCTTCAGTTTTATGTTGTAATAATTCTTTTTCACATTCTTGTGTGATGACGTCTCTGAAAGAGACACTTGGAGAACCATTTGCATAACCTTGAGTATTTTGTTGTGAAACCGTAGCCATATTATTGAATGTATGAAATATCTAATATGTTTTAAGAACAATCAATTTTTTGTAAAAATGAAATTATATAGAGAGAGCTTCCGTATATAATTGAAATGGAAAAGATGAATTTTATAAAGTTTTTAGATGATTTCAAATCCAAACAAGAGGTGTTAAATAATGACTATTTGAAATTCATTCAAACAGCAAATGCAGAGTTCTATGGAAATAATTACGGAGCCCCAAAATTTGTAGGATATTGTCCGCCATTGACAGATCAATACGCTTTATGGAAACAGAATCATGAAATTACATTATCACAAATTGAAGATAGTCGCCCAAAGAGACATATTGATGTATCTATCAATGAAATAGGTGACTTGTTGAAGATTGTAAAAGAAAATCCATACGACGAACAATATCAATATAACATAGATTTGAAAGCGCTACATAATATTCAAGAAGAATTAGAATCATTGGAGAACATGGTAGGGATGAAGAACATTAAAGTAAACATAATGGACCAATTGTTGTATTTTTTACAGGGATTGCATAATGTAGGAGAAGGAGATTACAAACATACGATACTATACGGACCTCCCGGTACTGGAAAAACTGAGATTGCCAAGATAATGGGTCAAATGTATAGTAAGATAGGTATATTGAAAAACAATTGTTTTCGTAAAGTTACACGAGGTGATTTGATAGCAGGATATCTGGGACAAACTGCAATAAAGACTAAAAAAGTGATTGATGAATGTAGTGGGGGAGTATTATTTATTGATGAAGTATATTCGTTAGGTTCTCAAGTCGATGATGACAATTATTCCAAGGAATGTATAGACACATTATGTGAGGCATTGAGTGACCGTAAAAATGAGTTAATGGTTATTGTAGCAGGATATCAGAAAGAAATAAATGAAAGGTTTTTACAACGTAATAGTGGATTATCTTCAAGATTCATTTGGAAATTCAAAATGGATACCTATGATTATAATGATTTATTTGTAATATTTCAAAAAAAAGTGGAGAAGAGTAAATGGACGATGGATCAAGAAGAAATTACGAATATATGGTTTAAGGAGAATGAAAAAGAATTTATATCGTGTGGAAGAGATATTGAGAAGTTGTTTTCGTATGCCAAAGTAGCTCATGGAAGGAGATTGTATGGTTCCTCTGACATAAAAAAATATTGCATAACATTGAGTGATATAGACCGCGCAATGATTATATTTAAGGAAAATAAAATGAAGGAGGAAGAGAATAATTTACAAAAGCATATTTTACAAACATTGTATTGTTAGATGATGGTAGAATGATGGTAGAATTATGGTAGAATGATGGTAGAATTATGGTAGAATGATGGTAGAATTATGGTAGAATTATGTTTATTGTATCAGAATTAAATATATGATACTATCAAATGAGTCAAAAAACAATATCAGTAAATCCAGAATTATTTAATTTATCGGGGAATAGCAATACAAGAAAAAAGAAAGAAAAATCACCGAATGAAATTAAAATGAAACCAAGAACTGTAAGGAAGAATGATACATTGAAGAAACAATCATTGTTGCGAATGATTCGCAAGCATCAACAAGATAAATATCGTGAAAATGTCAAGGAAAGCAAGGATATTCCCAAGGATAATTTTTCTTTCGAGCAGACAAAGGCATTCCTTAGTTCATTAAATAACAAAAATAAAACATTAAAATCCGATACAGACACATTCGCACGGACACAACAATCTTCTACTTCTTCTTCTACTACTACTACAGACATTCTTCAACAAGAGGTGGATGAAATGAATGGTGGTTCTAATAATCCATCCGTGCATATGCATGTTTCCGCACCAAATTTAAACACACAACCAAAATATGGATGTTTGAAAAATGGAAAGTTGCCTACTTATAGAATGACAATGAAAAACAGAGAAGTGGTACAACAGCCTCAACATCACGTACAAACTCCGTCAACACATGTAGCAACTACATCCTATCCATCTTTTCAAACACCATCTATCCAAACACCATCTATCCAAACACCATCTATCCAAACACCAGTCGTACAATCAAGTATCCTGTCGAATTCTAATAATCAAATACCTCGTTTGGTAGAACGCCAACTTATGAATATCCAATCTTCCAATCCAAATGAATCAAACGCTCTTAATCGTTTTAACGAGCAGTATCAAGCAAGACAGCGACAAAAAAAGATTCATAGAAGGACATACAATGTTGGGAAAAGTAAGACTGCTCCTGAAGTGTCCGTACTGGTATCCAATAAAAAAATACGTACAAATGTTACCATGAAATTACAGTGCATTAAACAAGAGCCAGTAGAGAAAATACGTAAAGAATTAATTAAACGGGGATTGATACGAGTAGGTTCTCTGACACCAGAAAGTCTTTTGAGAAAAATGTACGAAACAGTAGAAATGATTTGCGGTGATGTAAAAAACCATAATCCAGATAATCTCTTATACAATTACTTTCACATTGAAGAATAAACGATATGTAATAAATAATAAGAACAATATAATAGTACAATAGACAGCATGTAATTTAATGCTACCTAATGATTCCGCGTTAAATAATGGATCAGCTTGTATGATGACGTTATTTATTTGAGTAATAATAATTGGTTTTCTAGAGAAACTGAAAGTCCTGTCAATTACCTTGATAGGGTCAGTATTTTGGTCGTCAATGTCATAAAACTGTCCGTAGTCATTCATAGTTTTTCGTTGAGTCGTAATGATTGGTTTTATATACAACAATTAGGTAATTTCAAATTCAATTTTATGTATTTATAAAGCTATATAAAATAGAGAACACGTAATAGCTAATGAGCGGAGAACCTTTATATAAAACATATTTTGATGAATCCGATAAAGTGAAACAAAAATATGGACCGCGTAGTGTTATATTTATGTTAGTTGGTTCCTTTTATGAAATATATGGGATACGATACAGTGATAATACCTATAACACAAATATAGAAGATGTTGCAAAGATATGTAATATTATTTCAAAGAAGAAGTCTCATTTGAAGACTGAACGATACAAAGGAGATATATACGGAGCAGGGGTCCCAGAACACGCACTTGAGAAGTTTTTAAATTTGGTAGTAGAAGCAGACTACACTGTGGCGATATACGACCAAGTCAAACAAGGAAACAAATTAGTACGATGTTTGACAAATGTATATTCAAAGGGAACAAAATTAAGCAGTATAGAGACAACTGAAACATCAAATAATATTGCTTGTATTTGGTGTGAAAAATACGAGAAGTTAGCTACAAAAACACCTCGTATTGTATTTGGACTTTCAGTGATTGATATATTAAATGGCAAAACCACTGTATTTGAGTACGCATCTACTTATATAAATGACCCAACAGTTGTAGATGAATTAGAGCGCCAGTTAACAATACACGTAGCAAACGAATTTATATTTATATCAAATTTAGAAGCAAATGAGGAAGCTAAGATTTTACATTATATTGGATTAGACAATCGCTATATCCATAAATATCATACAACTGATGATTCTGTGAAAAACTGCACTAAAACGAATCACATAAATCATTGTCTGGAACAAGTATATGGGAGTGACGCGAAAAAGGTGTGTATGGAATTAAATACGTATAGTATGAGTTGTCAAGCATTGGTATATTTATTGGATTTTGTAAGCTCTCATAATCCACATTTGGTAGAACGTATCAAACCACCGTCGTTTGCTTTTAACTCAGGTTATGTGTTGTTAGCAAATCACACATTAAAACAATTAAATATGATTCAGGATGAAAATGGAAAGGGGAAGAAAAGTAGTGTATGTGGATTTTTGAATAATTGCAAGACAAAGTCAGGTATAAGGCTATTTAAAGAGTATATGTTAAACCCTACGACTGATAGTAATTGGTTAAATACCCAATATCATATTAATGATTATTATCAAAAACGTTTTTATAGTGATATGTGTCGTAGTGAAGTGGATAATATAAGTGATATTGAGTTGATTTTAAGACATTGTCTAGACCATAGATGTACGCCACAAATGTTGTATTATTTGTACTTGTCTTTGAATAAAGTAGTACATATTGTAACAAAATATCATCCTGATAAAACAATGAAACAGTATTTGGAAATATCGAAGAAGGATTTACTTGATTCTTGTATTGAACGTCTTACAAACTCCATAGATATTGATAAGTCATATGATATTAATCTAATACAGCAAGTAGATAATAATGTGTTTAAGAAAGGTGTCTATCCAGAGTTAGATTCATTGATTGATGATTATAACCAGAATGTGAGTTATTTCGATGATTTTGTTAATGCATTAAATTTTCAAGTTGGTTCTTTTGATAAAGTAGATTATTTCAAGGTCAATGTCAAGGACAAGACAGGTAGTTCTATTGTTATCACAAAAACTCGTGCTGATAAATTCGTGAAGAATGTAAAATCATTCAAATTTCGCGGAAACAGGATACCTTTGGGGGACATCCGATTAGAGACTGTAGGTAAGTCTATTGAAGTACGTTATGGACCATTACAATCATCTATACTAAAGACGCAACAATTGAAAGATGAATGTATTGCAAAAATCAAGAGTTGTTTTGTTGATTTTGTGAACCAATTAATTCAGGATTATCATGAGAATATAAGAGATGCTGCTAAGATTGTATCGAAATTAGATGTGTTACAAACAAGAATATATAATGCATTTAAATATAATTATTGCTTACCAAATTTGGTAGAGAACGAACGGTCATTCCTACGGGCAAAGGATATGCGGCATGCATTAATAGAACAATTACAAGAAGATGAAATATATGTACCAAATGACATAGAATTGGGTTTAGACACTAACGGGATATTACTTTACGGTACAAACGCAGTAGGAAAGACCAGTTTTATACGTTCAATAGGGATTTGTGTAATTTTGGCTCAGAGTGGTTGTTATGTACCTTGTAGCAGTTTTGAGTATTGTCCTTATACATCAATATTCTCAAGAATACTAGGTAATGATAATATATTCAAAGGATTATCTACATTTGCAGTAGAAATGAGCGAGTTGCGTGTAATAACAAATTATGCAAATGAAAAAAGTCTTATATTAGGGGATGAATTATGTTCGGGAACAGAAATCCAATCCGCATTGAGTTTATTTACGACTGGTTTGGAGCATATTTCAAATAGACAATCCTCTTATATATTTGCAACACACTTTCATGAAGTATTGGGGTTTTCTGAAATTGATGCTATAAATGGACTAAAGATTAAGCATATGGATGTCTATTACGATAATGCGTCAAGGGCATTGGTATATAATAGAAAGCTTTGTGATGGTCCAGGGTCCAAGACATATGGTTTGGAAGTATGTAAATCAATGTTTATGGATGATGAGTTTTTGGAAAGAGCATATCAAATAAGAAAGAAATACTTTGATAACAAGCATAATATGTTGGGAGCAAAGCCAAGCACATATAATGCAAAAAAATTAAAGGATAAATGTGAAATATGTGGCAATCCAGCAGATGACATCCATCATATGATGGAACAAAATAAAGCTGATGAAAAACAGTTTATCCATCATTTTCATAAAAATCATAAAGCGAACTTGATGTCGATATGTAAGGAATGTCATGACAAGATACATGAAGAAGGTATCGTGTATGAAAGGAAAAAGACAACAAAGGGTTATATATTTGTAGAGAAGCGTCCTCAAAACCTTGAATAATTTAAACAATCGTCTGGAGTATGGTACTCAAAATTCGTATTGGTAATTGTTTTTTGTGACAACATAACTTGGTCTTCGTATGATGGCACATATGCGGCTCCATTATCTTCATTAAATTTAGTTGTGGTTTGGGAGATTCCATTATCAAATCTTCTCAATTGTCCTTGTTCGTTTACTGTATGTATCAATACTTGTGGATTTTGACTTTCACTGTTGTTATATTTGGTAGAAATATCATATGGATCATACGATAGGTTAGATAATGGTTCTTGGAAGTTAATATCAATCTTGAAAACATTAAATAATTTCCATATGTATAATCGAATTGTTAGTAGCAAATCATAAAAACTTTGCATGATAGAAGCAATCAAATTAGACATTTTATCTCCAAAAATCACAAGTAAGAAAGCAAATGTACTTAATATGGCAATATAGTTAAAATTAAATGTGTATATTAATACTGCTGCAAGAAATAATGTATTCAATGTAGCACCTTTGACATTTGCTTGGGTTTCAATTAGCGAGCCAACTATAAGCGCCAACACCATAATAACAACAGAAAGTAGATGTTGGAAGATGAATGCAATTGATTTGTTTTTCATTGTACTTAATGTCTCAATAGTGAAGCAAGATTTAAGTTCTGAATTATCCATAAAATTGATTTAAATATATACTAGTATTATATATTAATCTAACAATGATAATTCCAGTAAAATGTTTCACTTGTGGTAATGTTCTTGCTAACAAATATGAATATTATTTGAGAGAAGTAAGACGTCGTAAATTAAATGATAGTACTCCGGTCAATAAAGTAACATATTTGACGAAAGCAATGACGCAAAAGACTCACGAAGGATATGTATTAGACGAATTGAAATTAAACAATATGTGTTGTAGACGTCACATGTTGACCCATGTCGATATAGAATAATTTATATGTATTATATATATGTCAAAAGGAGGTTGCGGTTGTAGCAAAGGCGGAAAAACCCGAAAAATGAGAGTATTAAAAAAACATAAAATTGTAAAGAAGAGACGTAATAAAACATCTAAAATAAGAAAAACAATGAAGAAACTTCGCATGAAGAAAATGAAAGGAGGTTCTTTTTTATTGGA
>Ga0181566_10000933_pt1 | contig 23884 bp, 21 predicted proteins | sample 101ome_15_FD_133762 | JGI IMG/M metagenome (GOLD analysis project Ga0181566, IMG submission 133762) | Coastal salt marsh microbial communities from the Groves Creek Marsh, Skidaway Island, Georgia - 101402AT metaG (megahit assembly) | ecosystem: Environmental > Aquatic > Marine > Intertidal...
CCAATGATTTACTAGATCCTGGGACAACAGAAGTAACTCCAAGAACAGAATTTCCAATTGTTTTATATCCAATTGAATATACTGCAAATGTTATTGCAACAAATAGTTCAACTGAAATTGTTGTTGATACTTTAGAAATTTTTGAAGGGAATGGTGCTGATGGTAGAGATTTTACTCTATTAACAAATGGTGGTTCTACTTATGATGATGGTACTGGCGAAGACACTTTCTCTGCCAGTAATGTTACAACCACAAACACCAGTGGAACTGGAACTGGTTTGAAATTTAGTATTCAAGTTGTAGCGGGAGTCATTACCAATGCAACAATCGTTGATAGAGGAAGTGGATATCAACCAGGAGATACTGGAACCATTGACGCTGCTCCAGGTGGTACTGTGGGTGTAGGGAATGAGGCGACGTTCTTAATAAAATCAATTGACGATTCAACTTACGCAGGTTTGAATTGGACTCTTGAAATTATAACCACACCATCTTCAGATAACTTCTTCACACTTGGAGACAACTGGACAAATCCATCTATTTTGTCATCTAAGACTCAGGTAGAAGTAAATACTATCACTGAGACTGGAGGACAATATACACTTACTTTATCTAAACCTTTAGTTGGTGCCATAACCGGTTCTGAAGTTGCATTCTGTTTCCCCAATGACTTCAGAAGATTAAATGTTTTCGTAAAACCTTCCAATAATTTTAAAGACATCAATGCTGAAGCTGCTATTGGTGCTGGATTAGTTCCAGCAACTTCTGATGCTTCAATTACATTTTCTGGTTATGGATATGGTAAAGGTGATATTTTAACTCCAGTAGAAGTTTTCAACTTACCGGCAAGTATCAGCACTGCTGTTTGGACTAGAGATACAGAAATTTCCCAGGAAGGGTTTTTAGTTACTGGTCAGTCAGTTGGTACGGGAGGACCATTTAATATTATTAATGTAGATGGAAATTTTGAGGGAGAGGATGCGTCATTTGAAATTACACCAACTCCAATCGGTTTGTATAATGTTGTACTTACAGATCCCGGTTCAAATTTCCAAGTAACTGAATCCATAGTAATTGGAGGATACTTGTTAGGAGGTTCCAGGATTCCTACGTTTGCTTTGACATCAGACAGAGTTATATCAGCAACCTTGACTGACCCAGGAACAGGATATACTCCATCATCATCTTTGACTGACGTAGCGACTACTCCAGATTTATTTAACAATAACGGAGATGGTACATTATCTTTTAATTTTACTACAGATGCAAGTGGAATTATTAATAGTGGCCTTACAGTTAATAACGGTGGTAGTTCATATGAAGTTGGCGACACCGGAACAATTGATGGTGGAACTGCTACATATGAAATTACTGCTATTGACCCAGTTGCTAATACCGGTGCTGGATATACTCCAGATTCAGTATTTACAAATCAATCCACAACAGTTCTTACCGGAAGTGGAGATGGTACACTAACGTTTGACTTCGAAACTACTCCTGGTGGTTCTATTGATATCAATACTTTATCAATCAACACTCCCGGAGATGGTTATGAAATTGGAGACCTTGGGGAAATTACCGGGGGAACTACAAATGCTATTTACGAAATTCAAAGAACAGAAAACGATTGTGTTATCAAGATAACTGAAATTATTGACAACTCTAATGTATTGGTAGAAACTGTAGATCCACATGGATTTGTACCAGCGTTAGGTAGAACTACAGTTGATATTTTGGTAGAAGGTGTAGTGGCAACTACATCTGCAGGTAGTTTTAATGGGAGAAAAGTTGCTGAAATTATAGATGGCAGTACATTAAAATTTGATCAAGCAGTTGATCCAGGAACATATATTAGTGGTGGTACAATCTTCAATGTATCACCAGATGTTGTTAACGATACTTTTGCTTCATTTAAAAATGAACTATTTTTAAATATTAATGTAACTCCAAATAATCCATCTTATCCAAAAATTGTTTTTATTGATTCAGTTTCATATGCATCACCAACTGTTACTGTAACTACCTCAACAGATCACAAATTTACTAGTGGCGAGAACGTACAAATTTCAGGAATGAATTTTACAAGAGTTGGTGGCGAAGAATTAAATGTGGGTAATGTTGAAATTACTGTTACTGCGTCAAATCAATTCACTTATGACCTAAGTCCATTCCCATCAGGAAACTTAGGTAATCACATTCCCGGAACTGGACAAGCTACAAATCCATTTGCTAAAGTTCTTGGTGGAGTATACACAAAAGATTTCTTTAGAATTGTATTTGTTAATACATCAAATGTTAATGTTCCTTTAGTTGATGATAATTTAGATCCAGTTCCAGGTGAATTTATTGAACCAGATAAAACTAGAGATTTTTTAGTTAGAGATATTAACTTTAAACAAATTTCTAATGACGGTAATGAAGTTACTGATGGACCTAAGCATGATTTTTATATCACCAACTCAAACCAATTAGCGATTATTGCTAGGGGCAAAAATAATATAAATCCGGTTGTGTTTACAAATATAGATTATCTTCCAGAAACTTTAGAATTTGAAGTTACCACTAATGTAGATCACGGACTGTGGCCAGGAAATTATTTTGATATGATATTTGATGGAAACAATCAAGTTGGTGGGGTTGGTTTAACCGCGACAAGAGAGCAAGAGTACATACCAGGAACTAATGAGTATAACGAAGTCAGTCTCAGATTAAGTAGCACAGTATTCAGATATAAAGTATATTCTGCTGGAAGAGATGAGACTAATTATAGTACCGCTCCAGGTGGAGATCCAAGAGATACCAGCGACATTACTGATGGTGGTGATGGACTAGGAAGACTAGAAAAATTTGTTGATGTTGGAACCGGTGATTTTGACACATTTACAGATCTTGATGGAACTGTTGCTACTAATTTAATTAAATTTAGTGGTCTTAAGGGATTTCCTGGGGTTCAACCGGATGAAGCATATTATTTGGTAACAACTGATGATGAAAGAACTGGTGGGGAAGCTACTCAAATAAGATTACAAATTTCCAATCAACGCTCTGGTAGTCCAATCTCATTTACACTAAGCATTGTTGGTGCTACTTATAATAGATCCACAGAAGAGGCAAGAATTGATGTGAGTGGTTTAACTCCACATGGACTTGTTGCTGGAGACACAATAAGAATTAATGGCGTATCTTCTAATGACTATAATGGTATCCAAACTTTAGCATTCGTTGTTTCACCAACTAGTTTTACATATTCATTGCCTGCTATTTCTGGTATTGCTGATACAACAAATGATACTTTTACAAAAGATATTATTAGTGGTACTACAGATCACAACCAAGTATCCAAAGCAATTAATGGAAATAGCGGTACTAATATTATAGAAATAAGAAATAGAAATAATCGCACAGGATTTGATGGGGACCTCATCGAAGGTATGTTAGTTGATCCCAGCAATAACCTTTCCGCAATACCAGTAGGAAGTTATATAACAGATACTACACTTTTAGCTAGTCAGGGACTTATAGAAATTAGTCAAAATCTTACTGGTAATATTGGTGGAGGAAACACTCAATGTTTATTCCAAGCTGGTGTACCTATTACAGTTCCTGGTGGGCAACAAGAATATGGTGCTATTGCTTTAGCAAACACAGGAACTTTCCCAGGGGCAGATAATGTGGTTGCTGGACAAACTGTTAGTGGAACCGGAATAGGAACAAATGCTAAAGTTTTGAAAGTTGTCTCTTGGGATGATCCAAATAATCCAGGAATTAAAGCTTTTGCTGTGGTTGATAAAGTACATACACAAGCATTGAACTCAGCAAACACTTTTACATTTGAAGATAACCAAGCTGGAGGTAGAAGTGTTAGGGTAAGAGATGTAACAGGAGGCATCCCTCAAGTAGGTGCTGAAATTGAAACTGATGGTGGTTCAGGAAATGTATTCTCTGCTGGAACACTGATTATCGATGTAACTCCATACAATATAGGAGGAGTAGATGGTTATGTGATTGGTGTAGATAGTGATTTACTTGTTCCATTTACGAATCAAACACTTAAAATATATCCAGATGAAAATCCTACTGTTAGTAGCGCAACAGTTAGTCCACTCACAACAGAATTTACTCCTGATGGTGTTAATCCGGCAACTCAACCAAGTGCAGAAGATTATATTTTAGACCCAACTGCTATATCAGGTCAGTTGCAACTTACTGCTGATGTTGTTGGTTGGGACCATGTAAGTCTTGCTAGAGAAACTGGTGGTGCTATATTCTTCCAGTTAGGATTCCCATTACTTTGTAGTGGAACGGTAAATCAAAACACAATTACTATCGCTGGTGGGCAAGACTTTAGTGATTTAACTGCTCTAGTTGGTAGTTTAGGTGCTGATACAGTTGGTGTTTATGGTGAGGGTATTGCTCCTGGTGCTACCATTAACAATATAGCAGGAAGTGTAATTACTTTATCTACCGGATTTAATAATGTCACCACTTTCACTAATGAGTATGTAGGGTTTGCTCGACCAAATAGTGTTTCTGTCTTCCCTAAATATACCAGTGAGTTCGGTAGAATTCTAGGCAAAACATTTGCTGAATGGTTATTTAAAATTGCTTGATAAAACTATGGAAACATCTAAATTGCGTGAAAATTTTGAGGCGCAACTAAAAAAAATTAATGATACAATTCTAGGTATCGAAAGTGATCTAGAACGCGCCAAAGAGTACAAGGCGAAACTTGTAGGTGGCATGGAAACTCTAGATTTGTTGGAAGGTAAGGTTCCAGAACCTGAAGCTTCAGTGCCAGCGGCAGAAGCAGCAGAGTAATATCCACCCTTCCTAAATAGTTTGGGAAGGGTATATTTTCTATGGCAACTGCAGTACCAATTAATCTGACCGTAGAACAGGGAACAGATTTTAGTGTAGAGTTTAATCTCCGTGATGAGAACGGGGATTACATTGATTTGTCTTCCTATACCATTGAGGCATACTTCGCTAGAAGTTTTACCTCAAGCAAACCAAAGTATAGTTTTGATGTCTCTGGGTCTGGTGCAAATCCAACTCAGGGACTGATTGCTTTGTCTTTATCTAGAAACATCACAGTTGTAGGAACAAACCAACCATCAACAGCAAGTTTGAAGGCTGGTCGTTATGTCTACAATGTGTTCATCACATCAGGTGGGGGTTCAAAAGATAAAGTATTTGAAGGAGTTCTAACTGTTAATCCAGGAGTTCTATGAGTAAGTATCAAGTCACACTCAGTAGTACTAGCAAGTATAATGTAACATTCCCTAGAACAGAAAGGAAAAAAATTGTTGAAGTTGATGATGCCCCTAGCATACTAGAAGCAAATCTAGCAAATCTAGATGATGTGGATGCAACAAATAGAGCAGATAATTATGTTCTAATTTGGAATGCTACTACACAAAAGCACGAATATGTACCAACATTTGAAGTGGTAGATCGTGCTGATGGGGTAGATGATGATGCTATAGACTACGGAACTTACTAAATAGTACTAGAAGTATTGTCTATAGGGTCAAGTAGATGGCAGCACCACGTTTACAAATTCGTAGGGGTACAGCAGCCCCATCTGGAGCAATTGGTTTGGCTGGAGAACCATTTGTAGATACAACTAATTCCAATATGTATTTCTCCACCTCCGGTACGGTGGGTTCTCAAGGAAGTGCCTTCGTTCATGTTGGCGGTGCTACTTATACTGCAAGAACGGATGAATTTTTAACCGCTTCAGTAGCATCTACTTCTGTTGGTAGTGTTACAATCAAAGACGCTCAGGCGAGCCAAAATTCAGTTACTATTGATGTTCCAGCAACAGTAACTACATCATATAACTTTACTTTACCAGCTGATGATGGAACAAGTGGATTTGTTCTACAGACAGATGGTTCTGGAAATACTTCTTGGGTATCACAGACTGCTGGATATACTGGTTGGAATATTAGTGATGGATCAACAACTGAAGCAATTACATCTGGAAATACCCTAACAGTAACAGGAAGCACTGGTATTGATGCAACTGTAACTGCTACTGATACTCTTACAATTGCTATCGATTCCTCAGTAGCAACATCTTCTTCAAACTTAAGTTTCTTTGCTGCCACAACATCGGCACAACTTGCTGGCGTAATTAGTGATGAAACTGGTAGCGGTGCTCTCGTATTTGCAACAACACCAACATTAGATTCACCTTCTGTTGATGATGTTATCTTTAATGGTTCCACATCTGGTACTACTACTGTATTAGCAACAGCAGTTGCAGGTACAACAACACTAACTCTACCAGCAGCAACTGATACTCTGGTTGGTAAAGCAACCACAGATACCTTCACTAACAAGACATTTGATGCGAACGGAACTGGCAACAACCTCTCTAATGTAGAGGTTGATAACTTTGCTGCAGGTGCAATTACTGACTCCACTGATACTATTGCATCAAATGATAGTGATACTCAACTTCCAACATCTGCTGCTGTTATTGATTATGTTGGATCACAAATTGGTGCAATTGACTTAACTATCACCACAGCAGAAGGTACAAATGGTACTGGTGGTGGAGGAGGTTCCGTATCAACGTCACAAACAATGACGTTTGCTGGAACTACAAATGAGATTGATGTAACAGTTGCCGGTCAAAGCATTACTTATGGTCTTCCCGATAACGTAACTGTTACTGGTGATCTTGCCGTTAATGGCGCTGATATAACAACTACCGCTACGGGAACTGCCACTGTATTCAACACAAATGCTACAACTCTAAACATTGGTGGTGCAGCTACTGCAGTAAGTATTGGTAACTCTGCCGGTACAGTAACAATTCCAGGTAACCTGACAGTTTCTGGTACTACAACAACAGTAAATTCAACTACCGTTACAATTGCGGATCTCAACATCACTCTTGCTAGTGGTGCTGCTGATGCTGCTGAGGCAGATGGTGCAGGTCTAACAATCGATGGTGCTAATGCCACTTGGACATTTGAAGACAACTTTGTTGAAGGTGGCACTGAAGATGCCTGGGTAACTTCTGAGCACTTAGCAATTGCTGCTGATAAGAACTTCTATATGGATGGTGGTGCAATTATTGTTCTTGATGATACAACAGCAACAACTACTGGTTACGTTTCAATGCTCAACACAATTATTGACGCTGGAACATATTGATAAATACATTTAGTTATGATTATGTGAATGGAAATTCAACTTGACGCACAGACCTTGATCTCTGTTTATCAGAGCAAGGTCTCTTCTTTAACTAATGATAACATTATGCTTGAAGCAAAAAATCTTATTTTGACTAAAAAATTAGACGAAGCTTTAAATAAAGTTTCTGAATTGGAGTCTACTAAAACAACATCCCGTAAAAAAGCAGTAGATACTGCCAAGGATGCTGGGACATACTAACCTACATAGGACACACCAATGGCAGCACCAGTAGTACGCTTAAGGCGTTCAGCTACAGAAGGGGCAGTACCTACAACTGCTCAACTCGATTTAGGCGAGGTAGCAATTAATACTTTCGATGGGAAGATTTTTCTCAAGAAAGACCAGAGTGGAACAGAAAGTATTGTAGAAGTATTAAGTGATAGCATTACAGAGTTTAGAATTCTGGATGATATCTCTAGTGGATTCAATGGAACCACAACTAACTTCACTCTGTCTTACAATTCAGGAACCAACTTTGTTAATACAGAGATTACGACAGCAGCAAGATTGCTAATCTCTGTTGGTGGTACGATTCAGGAACCATCAGCAACTAGAGGTTTCCAACTTTCAGGTGGTACAGATGCCACCACAGACCCCATCGTAATTTCATTTGTCACTGCTCCACAAGCAGGACAAACATTCTGGGGAATTGCTTTTGGTGCTTCTTCTGCTCCTACAACAGGTGGTATCAGTGAAGAACTAGCAATCGCTTACGCAATCGCACTTTGAGGTATTAGATAATGGCACAGGTAAAAGAAGAACTATACAGATTTGTTCCAGTAGATAATTCACTGGCAGCACCCAACACGGGTAAAGGTAGTATTACAATTCCAGGTCACAGAGAGACTAGGAATGTAGTAATGATTGTAAATGCCAGTCGTGGCGTTATTATTGCTAGTCAATTTGATCCAGCAAAAGGATGGACTAGGGAACACGGGCACGTCTATCCAGGAGACCCGGATTATCCAGATCCTTTCTTCCCCAATGCTCTAGATGGTACTTGTAAGTATATTCTAGACTACGATACATCTGGTATGTCAAGAGACGACCAGTTATCTATTTTAATTGATGACTACACTCAAGGTGAGAAGTTCCGTCCTTGGGATTTTGGTACTGACGCAATTGAGCGTATGCGTGTATCAAACCCAGTGTCATTGATTGATGCTGACTTTGAGTATGGTGTTCAAAATACAAAATGGCAGAATCATGGATCTAATCGTAGATATCCTTCATACTATGAAGTTGCTGGACCTCCAATTACAGCATCCGCTATCACTTCTGGAGGACAAACACCATATTCAACAATCACAGTAACAGCAGCAAATAATTTTAGTGCTGGTGATGTAGTTTCAGTTACGGGAACTACAGATACTAATGCTGATGGTTTGTTTCTAATTGAAACTGCTAGTGGTACAGCATTTACATACAAAGCAAAAGGTAGTATTACATCAGGAAGTATTTTTACTTCTTATGCTGTGATTAAAAAGGGTGGAGTTTATACAGATTCTGCTCTTCCAGTATCAACTTTCGAATTGGGTGATGATACAGCTGGTGTCGATAGTCAGTATGTTAGGGTTACATTTTCAGAAGCACATGGATTAGTACCCGGTTCGCCAATTACTGTATTAGATTCGAATGGAACTACGGCTTGGACTGGTAACTTTTTTACCACTAGAATTAATTCACCAACACAAATTGAATATAATGCAAATGCTGCGGTAACTGGTACTCCAGGAACTATTACAATCTATGCTCGTAATGATAGTTTCTTCATTCATAGACCTTTTGATGGTGGTGTGTTAATGGGTCCGTTGCTTCCCGTTCATGGACTAGAAGCAAAAAGGCAATCGAGACAATATTTTAGATACCAGTCTGGTAAGGGATTCTTATTTTCAACTGGTGCTTTAATGAATCCAAGTTTTGATGTAGAAAATGTAGAATACAATGAAACATATGCCAATGAAATTTTTATTGAAACTGAAGTAGATCATGCTTTACAGACAGGAGCAACAATCTTTTTAGAGGGAGTGTCTGATGATAACTACTATGGTTCTTATACAGTAAAATCAATTAAGAGTTCTAGGGGATTTACTGTAGATCCAAGTTCACCAGCACCGGCAACAACGTCTGGTGGTGCTACATTGAGTTCACAACCAAAAATTTCGGTTACTAATTGGACTGGTGCTGTTATTCGTACTGGTATGTTTGACGACCAAAATGGATTGTATTGGGAGTATGATGGACAACAACTTTATGCCGTGAAGCGTTCATCCACTTTCCAGACTGCTGGCACTGTATCTTTATCGGCTGGTTCTAAATCTGTAACAGGTAGTGGAACAAGATTTTTAGAACAATTCCAAGTAAATGATCTTGTGGTTATTCGTGGTATTTCTTATCGTGTTACTGGTATTACCTCCAACACTGCCTTAACAGTTAGTCCTGCTAATAGAGGAGCTGCTGTAAGTGGAGTAAAGATGATTAAAACTGTGGATGAAAGAGTTCCCCAAAAGAGCTTTAACTACGATACCATTAATGCTCATGGACCTTCTGGATATAACGTTCGTTTACAACGAATGCAGATGTGGGGCATTCAATTCTCCTGGTATGGTGCTGGATTTGCTGACTTTATGATTCGTGGTCCTTTAGGAAACTTTGTGAGAGCGCATAGATTTGCCAATCACAATGTTAACACAGAGGCATATTTAAGATCCGCTAACCTACCAGCTCGTTACGAAGTTGATAATTGTGCGGCATATGCTAAAGTTGTATCTGCTACTGGAACCGGAACTACAGACATCATTCTAAATAAGTACGGAAGATTTCCTGAACCTGTGCCGGGATTTCCAGCGTATGTATTATTACAGGGAGTTGAAGATGGAACTTCAACTATGAATATTGAGATTATTAGTTATACTGGAAAAAGTTCAACTAGTATTAGAGTACAGGGAACCGGATATGTAGTTGGTGAATTTGTGAATGCTGCTACTGTAAGTCAAACTGCTAGTGGAACTGGATTCCAGATTGAAGTTACTGCCGTAACTGATGTTGGTGGCATTGCTAGGTGGAGGCAAATAGTTGGTGGTACTGGATATACCGCTAATGATACTATTCTAATGGAAGCAGCAGCTGCTGGTGGAACTCAAGCACAGATTGGTGGTAATGTGACGGCATATTCACTTACCGTTGATGGTAGTGGAACCGTAACATCAGGACCTGGAAATCCATGCTTAACTGGTATATCAAGAGCACAAGATATTACTCAATTCCTATCCGGTGCTTCACGAACATTTAGAGCACAAACTACAGCAGTTGATTTTGCTGCTGGTTCTACTGCTATGTTATTGAATACTACGTTCGCCCCAACTATTTCACACTGGGGTTCTTCGGTAATTATGGATGGTGGATTTGAAAAAGATGATGGATTCTTGTTTAACTATGAAGCTACTTCCACATCGGTAGCTATCAACTCTGGTGAAACTGTATTGGCATTCCGTGCTGCTCCATCAGTTTCTGATACATTAGTTGGTGATTATGGCGAAAGAGAAGTTATTAATAGAGAACAAATTAGATTGAAAAAAATTAGTGTCACTAATATTGATGGTGTTGCTTATCAGTTCTTTGCTATTGCTAACCCATCAAACTTGGGTGCTGTTTCTTGGCAGGATGCTAACGTTCAGAATATTGGTACAGTTAATCTATTCCAACCAACATTTGCTCAAGTGGCAAATAGTGGGGGATTGGTAGGAACTACAACAGACCCTGAAGATGGAGAAGTGTTGTTCCAGTTTATTGGGGCAGCAGATATTGGGTCAACAGAAGTTGAACTAGATAATTTAAAACCGATTCAAAACTCTATCATTAGTGGTCCAGCAAGTTATCCCGATGGTCCCGAAGCAATTGCTTTCTACATTAGAAACGGTGAAACTAGTGGTAACAATGCCGGTGCATTTAGAATTGTTCTAGAGTGGGAGGAGGCACAAGCATGACATTATCAAAAGGCGAAATCCTATCTAACCCAGTTGTCACTAGTGGGTCAGCAAATACTGGTGCTTCTGTATTCTTATCAGAAGGTACAGCAACAGGAGTATCACCGGGAGATACAGTTAGTTTAAAAGCACCCAATACATTAACTGCCAGTTGGGTGATGACACTACCCACTTCAGGTGGTACATCTGGATATGTTTTACAGACAGATGGTTCTGGAGGAACATCATGGCAACCAGTTACAGCATCACCTGCTGGTAGCACAGGACAACTTCAGTATAATAGTTCTGGAGTTCTTACTGGTACATCTGGTATTACCACTGATGGTTCTAATCTACTGATTGATAGTCAGGGTGATTTAAGAATGGGAGATGGTACAAACTATCTTGCTTTCCAAGCACCCGCTTCAATTGGTGCTGATAGAACATATACCCTACCATCTACGATTGGTTCAGCAGGAGACCAATTACTGATTGCTAGTTCTCCCACACCAACAGCAACTGCTGCTACATTAGTTTGGGGTACGGCAACAGGAACTACACAATCTCCTGGTGGTGATACCGATGGATCAGTTCAATACAATAGTGGCACTATATTTACTGGTGAGACAGCATTCAAATACAATGATAGCACCAATACATTAACTGTAGAGAATGTAACTGGAACTGGAACATTTACTGCTGGTGCTTTGGCTGTTGATAATGTTAGTATTGATGGCAATGGTATTACAGCAACAGATACTAATGGTAATTTAGATCTATCAGCAAATGGAACTGGTAAAGTACGAGTTTTGGCAGACAGAGGACTTCATTTAGCAGATGCCGACAATAGTGCTGGTGTTACATTAAAAGCAGGAACAACAACTACAGTTTCATATGACCTGACATTCCCTGATTCTGTTGGTTCTGCTAATGATGTAATGAAGATTGATGCTACAGGCAATCTTGATTTTGTATCTAATACCAAGACACTTAACTTTGTAATTGGTGATGGTAGTGGAACACTTACTACGGGCATTAAAGGACACGTTGTTCTTGATGCCGATTATACATTAACAGCTCATACATTAGTTGGTTCGCTATCTGGAGCATTAACTGTTACTGTTAGTAGGACATCAGCACCAACATATCCTTTATTATCAGCACCAACATATTCAAATATTATAACATCTACATTAGCAACAAATGAATACGCAGATAAAACTGGCAGTTTATCTATTTCAATTTCTGCTGGGGATGTGTTAGAATTTAACTTAACTGCTAACGGCGGTTCTCATACATACGCAACTATAGCACTCACATTAGTACCCGCTTAATAAATTATGGCAACTGAAACTTTAGTACCAGATGGTACAGTATTTACATTGACACAACTTTCTGGTAATGTTGGCGATGTAGATAACACTATTGCATCTGCTGATGGTGTATTTTTGACGAACCTAGAAACCAATGGTAATACACCAACTGTTCTGGCGTCATTTCCCACAGCATCTGGAGATTTAACGACAGGAGTTAATCAGGCATTTAGAGCACGGGTTGGAAAGGATTCTACTGGAGGTAATAATCCACAATTTACAATTGCTGTAATTGACAATGGAGGCACATTAACATCATCTACATTTACGGCAACTGATACTGTTAGTGATTTTTCTCTCACTTGGGATGCTGGCAATTTTACATTATCAGATGGTGCTGGTGCTAATTTAGAGATTCAAGTTAGTCAATCTAGTGGAGGAACTGGTAGGGGTGCTAATCGAAGATGGATTGAAGTTGACGAACTTGAATGGAACGTTGAATATGACGTAGTTGTTGGTGGTGCTGCTGTTAGTCAAGCCATACTCATATGATAAATACTTAAAAAGTAGGTTGTAAGAATGGCTCAACCATCAACTCGGGCAGAGTTCACTGACTATTGCTTAAGGAAACTTGGTGCTCCTGTATTAGAAATTAACGTAGATGACGATCAAGTTGATGACTTGATTGATGATGCTATCCAATTCTATCAGGAGTATCATTATGATGGTGTAGAAAAGATGTATCTCAAGCATCAACTTACAGCAGATGAACTAACTAGATTTAAAAGTTCAAATCAAAATACTATTGCTGGAGATGACAATCCAGCACCAGTGACAACGGACACTTGGATTGAAAGAGATAATTATCTACAAGTACCGGACCATGTGATTGGTATTTCTAAAGTGTGGGGACTATCTAGCAGTACAATTAGAGGTAATTTATTTGGACTTACATATAGATTATTTTTAAATGATTTGTATTCTTTTGGTTCAGTTGATTTACTGAACTATTACATGGTAAAACAATATCTAGAAACTATTGATATGGTAATCAATAGTGGTTCTCTTGTTGGATTTAGATTTAATAAGAGACAAGATAGATTATATGTTGATATCGACCCATCATTTCTTACAGCAGATGATTTTCTTATTATTGAATGCCATCGTGCATTAGACCCAGCATCTTGGACTCAAGTATGGAATGATAGTTTCCTCAAGAAGTATGCTACTGCTCTCATCAAGAGACAGTGGGGACAGAACATGATTAAGTTCAACAACGTTCAACTCCCAGGCGGTATCACAATGAATGGACGCCAGTTATATGAGGATGGCAACATGGAAGTGTTGGCATTAGAAGAGAAGATGATGTCACATTATCAATTACCACCCCTAGATATGATCGGATGATATGCCTACCAGTCACTACTTTCCGCTGTACTACAAAAATGATGGCAGCGAGCAAAATTTATATCAAGATTTAGTAGACGAACAGATACGTCTGTTTGGTAGCGACATCTATTATATCACAAGAAAAACAATACGAGACCAGGCATTAAATCAGATTGTCTTCTCAGAGTTTAGTGAGAAGATTGTTATCGAAGCTATGCTACAGAACGTAGAAGGTTTTGGAAATCAATCTGAGTTCATCAGCAAGTTTGGTTTAAGAGTTACGGACGAGATTACATTTACGATGTCAGTTCGTAGGTGGGAACAGGAATCCACACGCCTGAATAATCTAGAGGTGGAGTCTAGACCTAATGAAGGCGACTTAATCTTTTTCCCATTGACAGGTGATTTGTATGAGATTAAGTTTGTCGAAAGAGAAGCGCCATTCTATCAGTTAGGCAAACTATATTTCTTCACAATGACCTGTGAAATCTACGAGGTTGGTAGTGAAGACATTGATACTGGTATTCCTGAGATAGACGACATTGAAGCAGACAACGATTATGCCATTAGTTTTGTTCTTGCTGATGGAGGCACTGGTAATTATTATATTGGTGATAAAGTTGAATTCTATACTGACGTAGTTGTTGGTAATCTAGCAAATCCAACTGGTATCAAGGGTGAAGTATCTGACTGGGATGCTCCATCCAGAAGACTTGAACTTATTAATGTTACTGGTGATTGGGATGAAACTTATTATGTTGGTAGAGAATCCGGTGCAGATACAAATGTAAATACAACAGATGGTATATATCAGTTAGGAACTCAGGCAGAATTTACTGATATAGATGACGCCAATACTGACTTTGATGATAATAAATACATTGAAGAAGCTGCGGATGATATTCTGTTATGGACGGAAGAAAATCCTTTTGGCGAAGTCGGTAATCTAAATGGTAACTTCTGATGTTTGGAACTGAATACTATCATAGAGCTATAGACAATACCGTAAAAGGTTTTGGTACGCTCTTCAACAATATAAAAATTGTTAGGAAAGATCCCACTACAGGAGAAGTTCTACAGAAGCAGCGGGTGCCTTTGGCATATGGTCCTAGAGCAAAGTTTGAAACTAGATTAGAACAGAACCCAGAACTACAGAAGAAGGCAATTACTTTGCCATTCATGTATTTTGAGATGACTGGTTTGAGTAGAGATTCATCTAAGCAACTACCACCTATCACAAAAATTTTAGCACCACAAACAGATGAGTCTGGAAACAACACTGGTATATCTGAGCAGTATGTTCCTGTAGCATATGACTTTGATTTTGAAGTAGGATTTATGGTGAAGGATACCTACGAAGGTAATCAAATACTAGAACAGATTCTACCATTCTTCCAACCATACTATAACATCACTATCAACTTCATTCCTGATATGAATGAATATAAGGATGTTAAAATTAATCTAAGTAGTGTTGATTATGAAGATGATTGGTTGGATGACTTTAGTGACAGAAGAAAGATTACATACACACTTAGATTTGTAGTCAAGTCATACATCTACGGACCTTACACCAAGGCAGATACAATCAAGAAAGCAACAATCTTCGAGACTGCTGGTGGTCTTGGCACTCCAAGAAGAGCAGTCAAGCGTGTCACTGAGGTTGAACCGCTCAAGGATTACGATGGTGATGGTGATATCGATACCGCAGATAGAGACCTAGTATCTCCAGCAGATACTTTTGATGATGATTACGGATTTAGCTTTGATGTATTTGAAGGAGATGATGCACAGTCATGAACGAATTTGAAAAGAGTATGGAAGAGACCTTTGACATTGAAGTGGCAAAGGAAGAACCTATTGAAAAATTTAAGCAAGCAAAGAAACGAGCAGAGGACAACCACCAGGACAAGGACTACGAATACGTTCGTGGTTCTCTCTATGACCTCATTGAGAAGGGTCAGGAAGCAGTCAATGGTGCTCTAGAGATCGCACAGGAGTCGGGTCATCCTAGAGCGTATGAGGTGGCGGGCAACCTCATCAAGCAGACCACAGAGATGGCAGAGAAACTGACTGACTTGCATAAGAAGATGAAGGATTTGGATGAAGATAAATCTGGTCCTAAGACAGTCACAAATAATAACTCGATGTTTATTGGCAGCACTTCTGATTTACAAAAAATGCTTAAGTCAATGGGCGTAAAGAATAAATAAAAATAAAAAATGTCTTACATCAGACACGACGAAAATAATGATCCCGTTGTACCACAACCATCATCAACATCAGTAACCATTTATAGTGGCACTGAGGGATGGACTGATATTACATATGAAGATTGGAATGCTGATTATATTGCCAGAAATGTTGACAATAGTGTGAGAACTCCTGGTGTGTATCAGGCAAGAAATGCTGATAATACACCAAGAACTCCAGCAGCATATCAAAGACACGACAAAGATAACAATCCGGTATTAATCTAATGGCACAATGGAATAAAGATACGCAAGACTATAGGGCACAGGACACTACCAACTTTGAAGTAGTGATGCTGGCAGACCAGAATGGCAATCCATTGAATAGTTATGGTGCTGCTGCTAACATTCCTATTGCTGCTGGACTGTTAGAAGGATATTCACACATCAATAAGTTTGGATTTAGAGATACTATTGCTAATTCTTGGCAAACCATCTGGGATAAAGCAACAGATTATGCATACTATGCTGCCGCTACAGTAACTGCAGTTGCAGATAATGCTGGTCAGGGCACGACTGATGATGGCGGAACTGTAGAGGTTCAGGGTTTAGATGAAAACTATGCTCCAGTAACAGAAACGTTGACTATTGGTGGTGCTGCATCAGTAGCACAATTCTCCAGAGTGTTCCGTGCAAGAATGATTACTCCAAATACTGGCACAACTAATGATGATGAAATTAGAATTAAAAATGGTGTCAATGATGTAGCAGTAATTATTGCTGGTGCTGGTCAAACTTTGATGTCCTTATATACGATCCCTGCTGGCAAGACAGGATATTTGATGAAACTTCAAGGTTCTATTGATGCTAACAATGATGCTCTGTTTAGATTGTATGCAAGACCTTTTGGTGGAGCATTTAATGTTAAAGGTCAGTTTGGAGTATTTGCTTCTGGGTTCAACTATGACTATCCAGTTCCTTTAAGATTTGAAGAGAAAACAGATATAGAAATAAAAGGTCTATCTCAAAATGGTGTAGGTGGTGGAGCAATCTTTGATATTATACTTGTAGATAACGAGGTATAAATATGAAGTCGTTTAAGCAATTCAGGAATGAGCTCAACGAATCAGCCTGGACCAGAAAAGAAGGACAAAATAAGTCCGGAGGACTTAACGAAAAAGGACGAAAGTCTTATGAAAAGGAGAATCCAGGATCAGACCTTAAAGCACCAAGCAAGAAGGTTGGAAATCCCAGGAGGGCATCCTTCTGCGCTAGAATGAAAGGAATGAAGAAGAAACTTACTAGCAAGAAGACTGCTAATGATAAGGATTCTAGAATTAATAAATCACTACGAGCCTGGAATTGCTAGTGTATCTTGAACCGCATCTCAATAAAAAATCTGCGGAGTGTTCCCAACTTTGGTATGAGTGGGAGACTTTGTGGCGAAAAAAGCATTAGGAGCACCGGAAGCGAGAAGGCGATGGTGTAAATGTGCTGATGAATTAGGGGAAATGGTAAGTGAGGAAGTCAAAACAAATCCTCGTTACAATAATGTAAGAATGGAGTGGTAACAACATACATAATGTAGATATATTAAGACAAATGAAGTTTCTTTTAGGACTACTTGCTTCACTATTTTTTGCACTTCCTGCATGGGCTGTTGACGTTCAAATGGGTTACGATGGTAATCTTGTGTTTGAACCTGCTGAAGTTTCTATTGCTGCTGGGGAGTCAGTTCATTTTGTTAATAATATGCTTCCTCCTCATAACGTAGTTGTGGAGGACCATCCAGAGATTTCACACGAAGGTCTTGCTATGATGCCCGGCGAAGAATTTGATGTTACCTTTGCTGAAGCAGGGGATTACACATACTGGTGCGGACCACATAAAGGTGCCGGTATGATTGGAACTGTTCACGTTTCTTGACACAAACCTAAAAGTATAATTAAGTACAGCACTATACAAAAATAATGTGCTAGGATAAATACAAATTATACAATTGGGAATAGTACCATGCCAGATAAGGAAATGTCCGACCTGAAACTTGACAGGAAGGAATGTCCAAAGTGCGGTGCTGTTTGGATAAACGGACAACACTACTGGTCTGGTACTGGGAATAAAGGAAATGAGTTGGATCTTGCTGGCTTGGTGTGTAATAAGCTTGGTGATGACACTTGTATCAATCCTGTAAAGGGTAGTGATGGTGGAGACACCTGGGACGCACGTCTAAATATTCTTGACAGATATAATGAAGATCTAGATAGAGCGAATGAGTGGTAAAGATTTATACTTAGGCAACCCTAACCTCAAAAAAGTTGGGGTTGATATTGAATTTACTAAAGAACAAGTAAGTGAATATTTAAAATGTAAAGCAGATCCAATCTACTTTACCAAAAATTATATGAAAATTATTTCTCTTGATGAGGGTATTATCCCATTCAAGATGTGGGACTTTCAAGAGAAATTAATTAAAGACTTCCACGAAAATAGATTTAACATTGCCAAGCTTCCTAGACAGACTGGTAAATCTACCACAGTGGTTTCTTATCTTTTATACTATGCTATTTTTAACGATAACGTTAATATTGGTATCCTAGCAAACAAGGCATCTACTGCGAGAGACCTATTGGGTCGCCTTCAGTTAGGATATGAAAACTTACCTAAGTGGATGCAGCAGGGTGTTGTTGCGTGGAACAAAGGTAGTATGGAACTTGAGAATGGTTCCAAGATTCTTGCTGCTTCCACATCAGCATCTGCCGTCCGAGGGATGTCATTCAACATTCTATTCCTAGACGAATTTGCGTTCGTTCCAAATCATATTGCAGAAGAGTTCTTTTCTTCTGTGTATCCTACAATTACCTCAGGTAAATCAACGAAGGTTATCATTATTTCAACGCCTTATGGTATGAACCACTTCTATAAGATGTGGCAGAACTCCGTTCAAGGTAAGAGTGATTACGTTAATAATGAAGTGCATTGGTCTCAGGTTCCTGGTAGAGATGCTGATTGGAAAGCACAAACTATTGCGAACACATCCGAGCGTCAGTTCACACAAGAATTTGAATGTAACTTCTTGGGTTCAGTTGATACGCTAATCTCAGCGGCTAAACTTCAGGCACTTACATTTACAGAACCAATCAAAAGTAACGCAGGACTTGATGTATATGAAAAAGCACAGAAAGGTCACGAATACATTATCACAGTTGATGTCGCAAGAGGCATTGGTGGAGACTACTCCGCTTTTATTGTATATGATATCACTACGATGCCATATCGTATCGTAGCAAAATATAGAAACAACACAATTAAACCTGTACTATTCCCAAGTGTTATATTCCAGGTTGCTAAAGAATATAACATGCCGTATATCCTGGTAGAGGTAAATGATATTGGTGATAGTATTGCTGCTACTCTCAACTACGATCTTGAATATCCTAATGTTCTTATGTGTGCTATGCGCGGTAGGGCAGGTCAAATCGTGGGACAAGGATTCTCAGGAAACAAAACACAACTAGGTGTCAAGATGAGTATCACTGTAAAGAAACAGGGATGCGCTAATCTTAAAGCAATTGTTGAAGAAGATAAATTACTCTTCGAAGATTATGATATTTTATCTGAACTCACTACATTTATACAAAAGAAACAATCATTTGAAGCAGACGAAGGTTATCATGATGACCTAGTTATGTGTATGGTTCTGTTTGCCTGGTTGGTAATGCAGGATTACTTTAAAGAGATGACCGACCAAGATGTTCGTCGTAGAATCTACGAGGAGCAACGTAATCAAATCGAACAAGACATGGCACCATTTGGATTTATTGATGATGGATTAGGTGACGATACTTTTATGGATGGGGATGGAGACCTCTGGGCATATGGAGATTCTCAGGAAGAAGTTAGCTACATGTGGAACTACTGATTTTAATAAATAATTCTAGATAAATTTGGATGTCACGGAGAGTATCACATGGCTAGTCAAGTCTCGCCTGGAGTAATTATCAGAGAGCGCGATCTCACAAATGCAACTATTGTGGGTTCTCAGGCTCTTAGAGGAGCAATTGCTGCAGCCTTCCAAAAAGGACCAGTTGATGAAGTTGTTGCTATCAATTCACAAAAAGAATTAGTCGATACTTTTGGTGGACCAATTGATGAGATTGCAGAAGATTGGTTTGTAGCATCCGAATTCCTTTCATACGGTGGACGTTTAGCGGTAACCAGAGTTGCTGATGCTGCAGCGGCAGCTGCCACTGATAGTAATCTTGTTACTGCAGCATCAGTAGGTAGTTGGGGTAATGACCTAGAGGTTGTTGCTGTTGATAGAGGATACGACCAGAACGTAACTTTTACTCAAGCACCTGGTGTTGTTGCTGATGGAACAGTACTAACATTTGTGAGTGGTAAGACAGCAACACTATATTCATGGGATCCTGCTACTCTAACTGGACAAGTTATTAATACATCTGGTGGTGCTATCGTAACCACAGACGAGATTGACATTCCCGATACTGGAGTTGTTGCAAGTGGTGCCGTAAGCAATCTAGTTGGTACTACAGATCTTGGTGATAATTCATACACAGTTACTCTTTCTGGTGGTAGTTCAACATCTGACGCGACACTAGCATTTGATGTAGCAAGTGGTGTAGTTACAGTCACTTCTTTTACTGGTGGTCTTGGATACGTTGATGGTGAAGTGATTGCAGTTACGGATTCAGATTTAGGTGGTGGTGGTTCAACAGGAACTCCTGTTACATTCGACCTCACAGTAACTGTAGTTGATGACACAAACCCAGTAACTGCAGTTAGCGACTGGTATAGAAACGCTACAGTAACTGTAGGAAGTTTTGTATTTAAATTAAATGATATTGGTCCCCGTCCCGGAACATCCGAGCAGGGCGCTACTTTAGGATTTAGCGAGGATGAGTTCCACATTGCTGTTATTGATTCAACAACAGGAACTATTTTAGAATCATTCCAGTATCTATCTAAACTTACAGGTGGTAAGTCACCACAAGGTGCAAACACATACTACCGCACACTAGTCAACCAGTCTTCAGCAAATATTGTTCTAGCAGCATTACCATTTTCGGGCGATGCATTTGGTGCTGGCGGCGCTTGGGATACTGCTGATCTTGATGTTTCAGCAGCTTCTGGTGCTCTCAAGCGTTTAGCAGTTAAGCAATTTGACCTCTCAAGTGGTTCGGATGCTAATTATGCATATCCAAATGATGCTCTAGAAATTTTTAGAACTTTTGACGAGTTTGATCTAGACTTCATTCTTATGGGTGGTTCAGGTGATGATGAGTCAGATTCACTTGCTAAAGCGGGAACTGCAATTAGTATTGCTACCGAAAGAAAAGATTGTGTAGCGTTTGTTTCCCCACATAAAGGAAATCAACTTAATGGCGATACTCCACTATCAGCAGCAGCTGCTAAGACTAATACTCTTAATTATTTTGCTAACCTAGCATCCACATCATACGCAGTATTTGATTCTGGTTATAAGTATCTTTATGACCGTTTTAATGACGTGTTCCGTTATGTGCCTTGCAACGGAGACGTTGCTGGACTATGCGTTTCAACATCCGCTGCACTTGCTGACTGGTATTCACCTGCAGGATTGAACAGAGGTTCACTAAGAAATGCAATTAAGTTAGCATATAACCCAAATAAATCCGATAGAGACGACCTATATTCTGAAAGAATCAATCCTATCGTATCTCTTCGTGGTAGTGGTATTACGCTGTTTGGTGACAAGACAGCACTTGCTTCACCATCAGCATTCGATAGAATTAACGTTCGTCGTTTGTTCCTCAATATCGAGAGGCGAGTTGACGCTCTTTCCCAGGGAGTATTATTTGAACAAAATGATTCTCTTACAAGAGCAAGTTTTTCTGGTGCTGTTAATTCCTACCTTTCTGAAATTCAAGCAGATAGAGGACTAACAGATTTCTTTGTTGTTTGTGACGATTCTAATAACACCCCATCAGTTATTGATCGTAACGAGTTTGTTGCGGATATTTATCTGCAACCAGTACGCTCTGTTAACTTTATTACAGTTACATTAACTGCTACAAGAACCGGAGTATCATTCTCTGAAGTAGTTGGTCAGTGATAATTATTTTTCCAAACAACAAAAAAAGAGGTAAAAAAACATGGCATCAATGAGTTCATTTATCACAAAGATTGGACAAGGTGTAAAACCAAATCTGTTCAGTGTGAGCATTCCATTCCCAGAATTTGTGGGATTGAGTGCAGAAGATAAGAAACTAACTGACCTTCTATGTAAGTCAGCAGCACTACCAGGTTCCAACTTGGGTGTTATTGAAGTTCCTTTCCGTGGTAGAACAATTAAAATCGCAGGTGATAGAACCTTCGATACATGGTCTGCTACATTCTTTGCTGATAAGGACATGAAGAGTAGAGCATACTTTGAAGCATGGTTGAATGCAATTAACAACCATAACTTTAATGGTGCGGATCTTCCTAACCTTGCTGGAGATGATAAGTATTCAGTTGATGTTGTCGTCAACCAGTTGGAAAGAGGACAAGAAACAGATGTAACGGGTGCAGGTACTAACGGTAGAATCATCAGAGCATACGAACTTAAGTACGCTTTCCCAACTTCAGTTTCTCAAATCGATCTTGCTTATGATAGCAATGACCAGATTGAAGAATTTACAGTTGAGTTCCAGTATTCCTACTGGCAGGCTGCCGCAGGTGGTAGAGAAGGTGCAAGTAACAACCCTGGAGTAACTAACTAATTTACTTCTATAAATAGGTCATAGCACAGTTATAGACCTTATGTTATGAGTAAATTATTTGGATTTCTCATCAACAATCCGGCGGAGCTGAAGGGTCAATCTCCAGTTCCGCCGTCTTCTAATGAAGACGTAACCACCGTAGCCGGTGGTTATTTTGGTACATATGTTGATGTTGAAGGTGGTAATGCCAGAAATGAATTTGATTTAATTAAACGCTATCGTGCTATGGCGTTGCATCCAGAGATTGATTCTTCTGTAGATGAAATTGTAAATGAATTTTTAGTTACTGATGCTAAAGATGCACCTGTAGAAATTGAGTTATCAAATTTACAAGCGGGGGCAACATTAAAAAGAAAAATTAGAGATGAGTTTGAATACATTCTTAAACTCCTTAATTTTGATTTAAATGCACACAATATTATTAGGCAATGGTATATTGATGGTCGTTTATATTATCACAAAGTTGTAGATCTTGCTAATCCAACTAAGGGTATCACTGAACTAAGACAGATTGATCCTCTTAAAATTAAAAAAGTTAGACAGAAGATTGGCAAAGATGAGCAAACAAAACACACTATCCAAGGCAGTGCTTTGGAGTATGACTGGGGTGAGTACATTGATTACTATGTCTATAATCCTAAAGGTTTTGGTGGCAATCTACCTGCAGTAACTGGAACCTCTGACTATGGTATTAGTCAAGGTGTGAGGATTGCAGCAGATGCTATTACATATTGCGGTTCTGGACTGCAAGATATGACTAAGAAAATGACTCTTAGTTTCCTGCATAAGGCAATCAAAGTACATAATCAGTTGCGTATGATTGAGGATGCGATTGTTATCTATCGTTTATCACGCGCACCAGAAAGAAGAATTTTTTACATTGATGTTGGTAATCTACCTAAGGTAAAAGCAGAGCAATACCTTAGAGATGTGATGAACCGCTATCGTAATAAATTAGTTTATGATGCAAACACTGGTGAGATTAGAGATGACAAAAAGCATATGAGTATGCTTGAAGACTTCTGGCTTCCTCGTCGTGAGGGTGGTAGAGG
>Ga0181566_10000939_pt1 | contig 23767 bp, 16 predicted proteins | sample 101ome_15_FD_133762 | JGI IMG/M metagenome (GOLD analysis project Ga0181566, IMG submission 133762) | Coastal salt marsh microbial communities from the Groves Creek Marsh, Skidaway Island, Georgia - 101402AT metaG (megahit assembly) | ecosystem: Environmental > Aquatic > Marine > Intertidal...
CTCCTACATTAATAGTAGCATTACCAGAAGTTGCTCCACCTGTAAGGCCGTTTCCTGCAGTAACTCCTGTTATATCTCCTGTCCCTACGGCTGTACCATTTACATAAAGTGAAGTTGCATTTAGAGACCCGTTTACATCAAGCTTATAAGAAGGACTCGTAGTACCAATACCTACGTTGCCGGAGGAGTCTATACGCATATTTTCCGCAGCACCTGCGCCCTGACCATTAGTTCTGGTCATAAATATCAAAGCGCCGTCATAGTCCCCATCCGTAGTATTTTCTTTAATCCCTGCAATACCGGCCAATGCAGTAGGAGTGCCGCTGGAATTGTATAGCCCATTAAAAGATATACCTGATCCAGAAGTCCCACTATTGTAAGTATCAGTACCTACAAGTCTTACTATTGTAGGTGTACCTACACCGCCGGATGCGAAGGTTGTATCGGATGCAACGGGCGAGACTATGTGGAGAGCTTGAGTAGGGCTAGTCGTGCCTATTCCAAGCCGGCCAGAGGAGTCAAGTCGTAGGCGTTCTGAAGAAGCTGATGAATCGTAAATACTAAAGTGGCCGCCGTCATGTTGTATTGAGTGGGTTCCATTTGCAGCATCTAAAACTAGATAGGCGCCTCCAGTAGCCGATGAGAAGGTAGCAGTAAAAGATGCTGAAGGGTCGTTAAATACAACATCTCCTTGTACATCTAGCTTGGCAGATGGACTCGTAGTACCAATCCCCACATTACCCGAGGAAGTGATGCGCATGCGTTCTGAACTGGACGAACCAGTCTCAACAACAAGATTATCACCTGTCGCACCTATAGCTGGAGGGTAGGTTGTAGAGTTGTCTTCAAACTCAATTAAAGAATTTGCATCGCCACTTTCTATTAAAGCTGGTCTATTCGTTGTTGCGTTATAAACATGAAGGTTTTTGCTAGGACTCGTAGTACCAATGCCTACGTTGCCATCGGCCTTAACCATCATACGGTAGGCGCCGTTTCCATAAACGCCTAAAACATTATTATTGTTAGTTGAATCTGTGCGAACTAATAAGCCAGCTCCGTTTGCATTAGTGTTAAGAATTCTTGTGACCCAGTCAGTAGCAGATACTTGGGTATCCAAACGATACGAAGGGCTGCTTGTCCCAATACCTACATTACCGGAGGAGTCAATGCGGAGGCGTTCGCCTGTTGTTCCAGCATTGCTAGTTAAAAATCGCATATCTGACGAACCGCTAGCCGATGTACGGATAACTCTTATTTCGCCTCGTCCAGAACCACTTGTTGCAACGGTTGAATTAACAAAACCAAGCGTAGCTTCTGTATTAACTGCTGTTGCATTATTTTGTAAAACTACAGGATTTGTGCTTCCTCCAGAGTTTGTTTCTGTAACATGTAATTGATAGTCTGGGGATGTATTGCTGATACCTACGTTGCCGCTGTTATCTACGACAAGTCCATCTGTCCAACTTACGGTATTTCCATTTGTACCAGATGCTGCTACTTGAAGATTTATAGTGCCAGCACTCATTGAGAGTTGAGATACAGCAACACCGGTTGTTCTGTACTCGTCATTTCCAGCAGAGTTTCTATAAGAACCTTGTGCAACTCCCGCTTCGTTATAGCTGTCACGCCCCCAAGCAAAGAATGAATTGTCTAGCGTAAGAGCAGTTCTAGTAGCAGAAGTAGTTTCCAGAGAAGTAACACCAAAACCAACATCGCCGCTACCTATAACTGTGCCATCAACGTCTAAAGTCGCAGCAGGGCTGCTAGTACCAATACCTACGTTGCCCAACGAGTTTATGCGCATGTATTCAGTACCACCAGTACCTAACAAGAGGGAATCTGATGATTGCGTCCAAAGAAACCCAACACCCGCTGAACTACTAGCCAGTCTAACTTCTGTATTAGTAGTTGTATTTTTAAGTTTAATTTGTTGTGTTGATGTACCCTCTACATGTAGTTGATGAGTAGGACTGCTCGTACCAAGACCTATGCGACTATTAGCTGTATCATCATATAAAGTGTCTGACCAACTCGGATTAGTTCCATCAGTGGTTAGAAAGGATCCAGAATTTCCTGTTTGACTGGGTATAAGAGAGCTAGTCGAATATGTAGCAAATCCTTCTATAACTACAGAGTCTCCTGCAGTTGCACCTGAAGCCAATACTATAGAAGTTCCATTTGTAGCTGTGTATTCTGTCGAGTCTAATAAAAGAACTCCATTTAGATAGACATTTACAAAGCCAGGAGTATAAGTTGCTGCAAAAGTAGTTTGAGATGATGTAGCTGTATAAGAATATTTAGCATAAGCATTTTGCTGAATGTTTGCAATATTCCAAGCAATTGCTTCAAAGAGATCCCCTGAAGTAGCTCCACTTGCTAATACAATTGAGGATCCATTACTGGCTGTAAAATCAGAAGAGTCAAGTTTTACACCGTTTAGCCATACGTCTACATAACCTACAGCATAGGATACAGAAAAAGTGGTTTGAGAAGCAGTAGCAGTATAAGAATATTTAGTATACGCACCATCAGGCCCTCCTATTTCAACAATAGAAGCAGTACCATCATCCTTCTTAATATACATTTTACCATCATAGGTATTGATGGCAACTTCCCCCAACGCCAAATCAGACGTCGAGGGAGCAGCACCCTGGGTCGCAGAGCGTTTTAATCTTACTGTTTGCGCCATATGGCTCTCCTAGAAATAGCGTATATACGCAGGAGGTTAAAAATTATTTAGAATGTGCCGCCATCGATAGTTGTAATATTCGTTTCAAAATTTGCGGCAGTTAGAATATTTGAATATGTACTACCATCAGTAGTAACTTGCCAATTATCTGTAGTTTCATACCAACGTAAAGCTACATTTGAAGAAGTGCCTCGCTCTACCTCGATACCTGCATCCTGAGAAGGAGTGCCAGTTTCATCGCCGTTAAGAACGATAATATTATCGCCAACAGAAACAGTATTTGAATTTACTGTTGTAGTAGTACCATTTACAGTAAGATTACCAGTAATTACAGTATTACCGCCAACGTTTAAATCATTAGCAACAGTTACATCACTTGGCAATCCAAAAGTTACTGTAGTACCTGTTGCAGAGGTTTCAATCTCATTTGTAGTACCTGAGAAAGTAAGTGTTCCGCCATTTGTAACCGCAGCACTTCCAGAATCAGAAGCAGCAGTAATATCTGTAGTAGAAACTGCACCACTCGATACAGAAAAATTAGTAGAGTTAAAAGACGCAATACCTTTTGTGCTAGTAGTTGCATCATCTCCGGAGATTGTTACATCATCGCCACTGTTGCTGGTAGTAATACCTGTACCACCAAGAATCTTTAAAGTATCAGTAGCAAGATCAACAGTATTATTTACAGCATCATCAGATTGAAGAGTAAGGCTAGTAGTAATGGACGCCGTAGTAGCAGCTGTAACTAAACCTTTCGCATTTACAGTAAGTACTGGAATTGCTGTAGAAGAACCAAAAGATCCTACATTTGAGTTTACAGTTGCAAGAGTTAAAGCAGCAGATACATTTGCAGTACCATCTACTCCTGAAAGAGTTGCAGTACCATCACCAGTAAGAGACAGGTCACGAGCAGTTGCCCACGAAGTTGCAGTGTCTGCATTACCAGTTACATCACCAGTAATATTACCACTAAAGGTAGCTGTAATAGTACCAGCACTAAAGTCACCGGAAGCATCTCTTAGTACAAGAGTAGAGGCAGTATTTGCATCAGTTGCGGCATTAAGAGTATCAACATACTCTTTACCACCAATAACAAGATTACCTGTAGTACCATCTGGATGACCTATAAATAATCTACTTACTGAACCGGTTGCTGCATACGCGAGTTCTCCTGCTGCAAGACTAGAACTAGGAGCATTGCTAGAAGAACTCCGCTTAATTTGAATAGTTTGAGCCATTTTAGAATCTCAATAGCCTTAAAAGGCTCCTCCGTCGAGTCTATCAGGCTTATCTGCATCCGTGTTTAATATTGGATACCAATCTGTAACCCCGCTGACTGTTCGGTAAACATAAAATATGTTGTTAGTTGTATCGTACCAAGTGTCCCCAATTTGTAGAGTAGAGCCCGTTGGCTCGGTTGTACCACGAAAATTTTGATCTGCTAACTGCTCTAAGGCTGTTTGTAGATTTGTCGAAGAGATTGTACCGTAAGGATCTACAATTACATCATCAGCATCAATCTGTAATCCTGTTGTACTTGCTATTGCCAAGTTTGCAGTGATTGTTGTGACTTCTGTAGATACAGTAGTGTCTGTAATATATGGAGCAATTGTTATACTAATAGCCATTATCGTGTAACTTCTTGATTAATTGTTGCTTGTCCTTCAATAAGACGAGTAACAACTCCATCTCCAGAGGTAAAAATCTCTAAGTCGTAATAATATATTCCTGCTGTAAGAGCTGCAGTTACAGAATTACCCAAAGCCATACGAACAATGCCTGCAGAAGCATCTGTTACTGTACAAGTAAATGTAGCAGAAAGAGTTGAAGAAGCTTTTGTTGGGCGTAATTGTGCCCTAGCAGAGTATCCAGTCAAATCTTTAGCAGAACCATTCTCTGCCAATGTTAGCTGGATTGCAAAGTCAGAACCTTGATCTATTGTTAAATTATAAGTAGCTGCTGTCATTTTAAAATTCCTATGGTGAAATTATAGCAAAGGACACATACTTAGTCAAGAAATATTTTTTAGGTGGTATATGGGTAAGCATATCGCTCATACAATTCGTCCAGGTAAGACATAACCGCCTCGTCATCTCTATAATCATCCTCTGTGCTTGTAAAAGTTTGAAACTCATATTCTACAAAGTATGGACGCGTCTTGAAGGCGCTTACTCTGAAAGTATTTTCTGAAACTTTGTGCGCTCTAAAAGAAACTATATAATCGTTATTTAACATAATTATCGAGTTGCAATAGCCGTAGCTCTTATTGTAAAATTATAAGGCCCGCTTTCTGTGCCAAAACTATCTGTAAAGTAAAATGCTGCAGTAATAGTCCAATCTATTTCTGCGCTGGCTGTAGGTCCGATGTCTATCTCTGCTTCCGTATACATATAAGTACCTCTAGAAGTTCCTACAGTATAGCTAGTATTATCTGTAAGAGCGCTATATCCAGAGGCCGGGTTTACTACTCCATTATCAAATAATCCATTTCCATTGTCTGTAGGACCGCTTCCTCCTGTAGCTGCTATTCTATAAGAGCTTAAATTATTTCCTGGAGCCGATACTGTATAAGCTGATGCAGGATTTCCACTATTTGTTTGAAGAGATCCAAAACTTCCATTTGGAGCCTCTCCATCAAGAGTTACAGTAATCCCAGAACTTGAGCTAGTAACAATAATATAAGTTTCTGCTCTTGCTATAGCTGGTCCACCCGATGTAATATCTTGAACATACGTTCTATAAGTAGTAGTTCCTGTAGTAACACTTGGACCTCCTACGTTTATAATATTTAGATTGGCAGTATCTTGTATAGCTCCTGAAGTGCTTCCAGTTCTTAGCTGAAGAGTCAAAGTTTCTGTACTTTCTGTGTACGCTGAGTCAAAAAGAGCAGATACACTAAAACTGCCGGAATTACTACTTATAGTAAATGATCCACTATCAGTGATTATATCATTGCCTGGATCACTTGCAAGACTCCAGTATAATGTTGTTCCATTTGCTACATTTGTAGTAGTTACTCCTATGGAAGCAGAAGATCCTTCTGTTACATTATAAGATGCTGAAGTGAAAGCATAACTCGCTGGGGCAGTTGAAGTATCGTAAATTGTAACACTTTCTGATGCTTCCCCATTGTCTAAGCTAATAGTAAATGTTTCTGTACCTTCTGTAGTTGAATCTTCGGTTACACTAAAATTAAGAACACTGCCATTACTCACACTTCCTGTTAGACTAGCACCATTAATATCAGATGAACTAACTCCTGTAATTGTATATGCAAAACTTCCGCTTTGATTTGTTGCAAATGTGATTGAGAAACTTCCTCCTTCATTAACTGAAGAATTATTACTTGTAAGACTATAAGTAGCAGTACCCGTTGAAGTATCATTAATTTCAACAGAGAGTGTTCCAGTGCCGATAGTAGGATCAAATCCACTAACACTTGGACTATTTATCGTACAAGAAACTGTTTCTGTTGTACCGTCTGTAGTATTGTCTGCAATAGTTGATATTGTTACAGAGTTAGATGTTGTACTGTTACTAAATGTAAAAAAGCCGGAAGCCCCACTTGTAGAGTAGTCTGTTCCCCCTCCCGTTGCAGTTCCTCCTAAGCTAAAATTTACAGTTCCTGTAATTGCTGCTGTAGCAGTTGCATTAAAAGTAAAAGAACTTCCTTCATTTACAGATGTTGTACTTCTTGCCACATTAATAGTAACAGGAGTAAGAGAAGTGTCCAAAAGAGAGAATGCTTGTGTAAGAATTGTACTACTACTATAAGTCACACTAACGGTATAGTTTTCTGTTCCTTCTGTAATTGCATCATTTTTTGTTGTAATTGAAAAGCTGCCTTGACTGGAAGAATTGATTGTTCCACTTCCACTTACTGCGTTAAAGTCTGACGTAGTTCCGTTTATACTCCAGTTAAATGTTCCACTCGTTGTAGCCCCACTTGTATCTTCAAATTGAAAAGTACGAGTGACTCCTTCATTCATAGAAGTATAAGTTTGCGTCCACTCCCAACCAGTTGCTGCAGCTCCGTAAAAATCACTAAGCTGTATCTCTCCACTTGTAGGAACTCCTATATTTGTTCCTGTATTTGGAACAAGACCTCCTCCTCTATAAAACTCACTTAAAGAAGAAGATCCTGTATCTCCAAATTCAGTTTTGAGATCTTGAATGCTTATCGCACCACTACTTTGAAGAGCCACGCTTCAATTCCTCTACTTCTTTTTTCAAGTCTTTGATTGCTTCAATCAAAAGCGGTACCAGTTTTTCATACCGAACTGCAAGCATATCGTTCTCTCGTTTTGCTACAGCTTCTGGTGCGACTTTTAATACTTCTTGTGCGATTACACCGATGTCGTGCATTCCTTCATAGGGAGATACGTGATTCCAATCGAACTCATATCCTCCTAGTTGAGTTACTTTTTCAAGTGAGTTTTCGATCGGAGTAACGTTGTCCTTCATTCTTCGGTCAGAACTGTAGAAGGCCGTAATATCACCAGTTGCTGTAATTGCTCCAGTTGCAGCTATAGTACCACAAGTTATGTTTCGAGAAGCATCTACAAAAGTAGAGTTGCCTACTTTTATAGTACCATTGTTTGCAACTGAAAAAGTCTCCGTAGAAGATCCTCCAAAACCTTGAAATAAGTAGCTAGCACTACATACTGTTAAATAGTTTGTTCCTCCAAACCCATAAGTTCCACTATTTCCATATGAAAAACCCGCTGCTTGTCCTGCATCTGTTACAGAAGCGAGTCCAAAAGAATCTGTGTCACTTCCGGTATATTGACAGAATAAAGCAGTACAGTCTCCAGCATGACTAGAAACAAATTTAGCAGTAGTATCATAGCTAGTACCACCAATACTAAGACCTGTAGTGGCTAGAGCAAAGGTATGATTGCTTTCAGAGAATGAAGTGCTAGAGTTCAGAGCTTGGAGACTAATAGTGCCTGTAGTAATATTACCACCATCAATAGTAGTAATTGTAGAACCATCTAGTTGAAAGTCTCCCGAACTAAAAGTTACAAGTCCTTCAAAGTTATGTCCAAGAGTTACCGACCCAAAAGTAACACTGTTTGTAGTATCGGTATCAGATGTTTGCTGCGCTGTCCATCGCGCATAGTAGTATTGGCCACTTGCGCCTGCTCCCATCTCTGGAGGACTTTGTTGCCAGCCAGAGTTCATTCCTGAAATAGCTCCAGTTGACCAAGTTAATGTACCGCTTCCAGGGCCTGAAGGTGCCGAAGTAGTTGCAGTATTATAATATACGTAACCTTCTGCAAATCTTAATCCATCATCTCCAGTTGCTCCAGGCGCTCCATCAGCTCCTGCAGTAGACTTACTAAAAGTCTGTTTTACTGTTCCACTTGTAGTTCCTTCTAGATTAAGAGTATAAGTAATAGTGGCATTTGTGCCAGTCATATTACTGTGATCTCCAATCGTATATTGTGTGCCAGCTACACTTGGAGTACCTGCAGTAATTCCACTTGCACTTACACTAACAGAAAATTGATCTGTAGTTGGAGTACCACTTACACTATTTAATTGAGTGCTTCCTCTATAAACTTCTATATCTGTTCCAGACCCTGAGTAGCTAGTAACAGTTCCGGAGCTATTCGCCGTAAAAGAATGAGCAGAGTTTGTAACAATTACTGTATAGCCATCAATACCATCATCACCATCTGCGCCTTCAGCAACATAGAATATTGATATAGTATCAAATGCAACTTCTGTAGTAGAATCAGCAGCTTCCGAAACTCCTACACGAATTGTTAGAGGGTTTCCTGCCCATCCTGTTGTACTTGAAGGTATACTATAAGTAAAAGTATCCGTGTCTCCAGTGCCATCTGTATAAGAAGTTTCGTCTGTGATTCCATCTCCCGTAAACTTAAAGTAAGGATCTGTAAAATTTGAAGCAGTCGCTGTAAAAGTAAGCGTACCACTAGGAGACGGATTTGATGTAGTTCCGTCTGTAGCTGTTTCATATACTACAGAATAATCGTCTGAAGTTAAACGAACAAGCTTACCTGCAGCTCCTCCTGCACCGTCTTGTACAAAAGGAATTGTAATATTTGCACTGCTTTGTTTGTCTGTATTGCTTTCATCTAGTTCCTCTGCAACAGTGACAGTAAATGCTAAATCTGTGGCAGAATAAGTGCTTACTTTATCAAGAGTTTTAGTTGCTACAAAATCTGTTCCCGCTGAAAAAACTGTATCAGCAGATTGTGATATTTCAGAGTTTGTAAAGCCCGCTCCGGTAAACTTAAATACAGGATTTTTATATCCAAAAGCTGTAGCAGTAAGAACTACATTTGTGTAGCTTGTTGTTAAGGTGCCACTGCTGTCAAAATTAAAAAACGTTGGGTCCGCAGTAATAATTACACTTCGAGGTAGTTTTCCTAAGTTTGGATTAACTATTAAATTTACAGGAAAGTACTTAAACGTTCCGCCATCGTTTCGTATTTGTGCGATTACTGCATCTTGATCTTTATCAAACTTAAAAGTGTTTTCATACGCGGTCGTCCCCGCAGAGATAGCAGTAGTAAAGCTTTTATCAATTCTTACATCTGTGTCTGAGGCTACATAAATAACGCGCGCAGCTTGAGTGCTGCTAAACTTAATAATATCCCCAACCGCTAACTCGCTAGAAAAAGATGTAGAAGATCCAACTACTCGATTAGAATTTGCTGCGACACTTACAGTTCCTGTCAGCGCTGTCCAGTTGCTAGTATGAGTTGTATTTCCCGTTCCTGCATCATAAAAATATCCGTAACCTAAATCATCATCTCTATAGTATTTTATCAAAGTTAAAGGATCGGAAGCATCTGCATCAAACATTACATAATGAGAGGAAAGCTGTTTCTCTATCTCATTTGTAATTGCAGAAAAATTTACAGAAGCAATATTCGAGCAGTCTTGAGTATATTCAGACGCAGGACTACCATCAAATTCTTTGACAAGTTGAGGATCTCCTGCAGGAGAGATAAAATATTCCTTATCTTCAAAAGTAAAAGTTCCTGTAGAGGTTATAAAAGCAGGGGAAGAAACAGTTGCCCCTAGAGCCATACCAAATGCTCGTGGTATTGCTTGTCGAGCAGGATCTTCGATTGTAAAAGTAGTTTTTGTTTTTTCAGACATTTTTCCATTTATAGAAACTGTCTGAATTCCTACAGTAAATGTTCCTACAGGTAAATCATATGCAATTAAACTTCTTCGCTCTTTTGAAACTTTTAGAGACGCAGGAAAGCCTGGAATATTTGCACTAACTAAGTAGTGGTCTACGTACCTATAATCTGTGCTTACATTATCTCCTGCAAATGTAGGAGTGTCCCAGTAAAAAATTATATCATTGCTAACAATTCCTGAATTAAGATCGCTAACATGAGCATAGACGTTTGTAGGTGCAGGTATTACATCAGTTGCTCCAGGATTAGAAAAAAGTGGATCTGTAGTAGATAATGTAAAATCAGCATCTACAGAATCATATTTCTCATTATAAAACTCTACTGCAGTGATTCCATATTCATTCTTGCTTTCTTCTGCTATACTAAGAATTTTATACATTTTCTTAGATCCAAGCACCTCTACTCCGCCTATGGTTTCTCGTAATAGCCATAAGCTTTCAGCAGTTGGAGCAGTTGTAAAAGCACTCGCAGAAGAAACTGTTAAAGAAGATACAGTTCCGGGAGAAGTAGTAACTGTTCCAGTTTCTACGTTTGTATATGGCTTCCAGGTAATATCTACATAGTTTCCACTATCATCAACAATATTTGAAGCCTCTGGATCAGTATCAATAGTAGATATATCAATAATATCACCTCTACTGTATGATGTGCTTCCTATTGTTGCAGAGTCCTGTGCGAGAGTAGCTACAGAGTCTGTAAAACCAACAGTCAGTTCATATGTAGATCCAGAATTAAGAGTTATACTTCTATCTAAAGGTATAGAAGTAGTTGTAGGTGTTCCTGTATTACTTACTCGTCCACTATATTTTAGATTGCCCGGATGTCTATCAGAGTCTTGTACATTGATTATATCTCCGGGCGCAAGAAAAGCCGCATTGATTGCAGTCTTAAAACTAACGATTTCGGTTTGATTTACCGCAGTCCATAACTTCCAGCGACCATAGCGAAGAGCTTGGCCTTCTGAAGTTGCCCCATAAGCTGTTGCATTTTCAGAAATAAGTCTGCCCGTTTTTATTATATTTTGACGATCTTCTACTATAAGATTTTCGAGTTTATAGTTTGCTTTTGGATTATTCCAAGTTACAACTATTTGATTTGCACGAGTCTTGCTACCTGTAGTTTCATAGGAGAAAGCCCCGTCTATGACATTGGCTTTTGAAAAGTTATATACAGGATCTCCTGGCTGATCTATAACAGTGTAGATCTCTCCATCAAGCCAATAGATCATGCTTCTAAAGATAGAGGCTAAATCTTTTACAACTTTGTACGCATCGGTTGCTTTTGTAAGATATACATTGGTAGTAAATCGAGGTTCTGTACCTCCATTTCCATCATCTACCATTTCGTCACAATATCTAGCAATTCTATAAAGTGCATATTTATCTATATCAGTTTCTGCTAACCATTCTCCTAACCCGTAACGATTATTAGTAAGAATATCGTAAAAAATCCAAGCAGGATTATTCGTATAAACTTTATCTGCACGAAAGTTTCCATCCCAGTCTTGATATGTGCTTTCTATAGAACCATTGCTTACATTTCTTTTGTAAGAAGGTGCATTATCTGTTTCTGTACTTTCTTCTCTTGTAACATAGTTGGAAGGTACTTTTACTTTTAATCCCTTACAGTGATAAGTACGAGTAGGAAGCTGTTGAAAATCTCTAGAGTTTAGTCGTATCTTTGCCATCGCTGTCAAAGGATAAGTAAGATTTTCTTTTATAATTGTGCTTAACGAAGTAATACTGCCCACAGATTGAGTTGTATAGTTTTGATTCCAAGTATTTGTTTGTGCATTATAAGCAAGATTACTGTAAGTTGTTCGAGTAATCTTAAGTTTAAAATCTGTAAAAGGCTGATATTTCTTTAAATCTATAACATGGTTAAAAATAAGAGGAGCATTAGATCTTCCTTGATGTTCCCAAGTATCTGTTATTTCTTGATAACTTCCAAAAGATCCATTTTGTTCTACAGCTATTTCAGCTGTATATCTTGCAGTGGCTTCACCCTGTTCACCTTTTTCATTTCTATTCCAAAGTTGTGGGTAAGAAAAGGTAATTCGTATTTGATCTGCCTGCTCTATCTGCGCCTGAGTCAAATTAAATCCTGCAGCTCCTGTTGTATACTCTCTTGTGGCATTTGAGCTATCTTCTAATGAACAGGCAGTGTCATTATAAGTTGTACAAGTAAGATCTATACTTGTATTCGAAGGAGTATTTGTTATTGCTGTTACGCCAGGCCCAGTATTACCAACCTCAGTAAATGAAGGTTGAGTAAGTTGTCCTGTACGAAATTGTACGGCAAAACTATCATACTTAGAACCTTGAGATAGTGAATCTTCTAAAGAAGTTTTACCATAATCTGTACTTACAAAATCACATTTATAGGTTCCAGTATTTCCAGCAAAGTTAGATGAAAGTGTTAAAGATGTTTCGTTTGCAGCTACAGAAGCGACTTGGAGTTTACCGTCTAAAACAACCGTATAGCTTCCACTTGTCAATGCAGGATTTAAGTCTGACCCAGAAAAAGGAGTACAGACAGCCACAGTGCTAGAGGTAAAAGTTTGTACATATCCTTGAAAAACAGTTGTAGAGTTCGAATCAAGTAGACGAATTACAGGAACAATACTCGGATTATTTGGATTGTATACATAGTTAGAAGCAAAAAAGGCACTGCTTGCGGTAATAGTTACAGATTTGGTATTTGATAAACTTGAAAGAGCAACTGTAGCACTTTTAGTATCTAAAGCTCTTATTACAATATATTTACTTCCGTTATCTGTATCTGCTTGAATTGATTTTGTGTAATTATTCTTATTTATCGTTACTGAAGTGCTTCCATTTGTAAATGAAAAAGTAACAGGAGTCTTTGATGCCTGTATAAATGCTTGTTTTGTTAGCTGACTTGGATCGTCATTTAAGAATACAGATTCTCCTCCATCTACTAATCCATAAATAGGGCCTTCAGAAATAATATCAGTAAATACAGCTTCTTGTAAGTTAGAAGGAAGATGTTCAACTTCTCCATAATTTATAGGAGTGTTGGCAATAGAAGAAGCTCCTTCTCCCGTTCCTGTTGAATCTAGTGTTCCATCTGTTTGAGTGGCGGCGCTGGTTGTTTGAGCAATTCCAACAGGATCTTGATAAAGTCCTCCATCAAATACATTACCTGCTTCATCCATTTCTTCTATAGAAGAACTTACTCTTGTATTTTCTCCCACTACTTCAAAAGAAACTGGATGTCCTGGAACGCGTAGCTCTCCATAAAGAAGAGGTATGGGCATACCTTCTACAATGTTTCGTTGAGACCCGTTAAATAGATAGCCTTCATCTTCTTCATCTACAGAAGGATCAGGAGCCATGAGTTGCTGAATACCTGTGAGTGCAAGATTTACGGCGAGAGTAGCTGCTAGCATACCTGCTGTAGCATATGCGCCCCCTGCAGCTGAAAGGCCCGAAGCTAAGCTGGTTGGAGCAACCATGCTTCCATAACCTAAAATTAAGTTTGCTCCGCCAGGTATAAATAACAAGGCTGCAATTGCTACTGCGGTGAGAATCTTTGCTTCTCCAGACTTAGACCCAGCAGCAACTGGAGTAATTACTACATCACCTTCTCGTAAAGGAAGTAAACATTCTAAAGGAGTTTCAACTTCATTACTGCCTACTTCAATATGAAAACCTATATCTGCTTCTGCACAAGCTATAAGATACTTTCTTAATTCTGGATTATTTGCTTGAATAAGACGTAAAGCATCTCGAACACTCTCTCCATGAAAAGAGTGCTTTCTTCCAAATTTTAGTCCAATTTCTCCTTCGAGATAAATATTACGTTTCATATCTATATATTCCAGTTAAGTACCTTTTCCAAAGAGGGTACAAGTTTTCTCTGCATGAAAGTCTATTGACTGCATGGTGAAAAAATATATCGTTTCCTAAATAAATTCCACAATGATTTCCTACTAAAGACCCCATTGTAAATATGAGTAAATCATTAGGGAGTAAATTGTATACTTTTGTAAACCCCCATTCTTTTATATGCTCATCTGTAAAATAGTCGTGTCCAAGTTTCCACCAATCATCAACGTATGGAAGTAGTCTTTTTGGCAACTGTATGTCTAATTCTTCACTATAATAATCACGACACGCTTCTAAACAGTCAAACTTACCAAACTCATACTCTCTTCCAATTAAAGCATTTACTTTTACTTCTGGTTCAAGTATATTTAACTCCATACTGGGATAGCTAAATATGTAATATGGCACTCCTAAAGAATTACAATATTTCTTATCGTTCTCACTAGCTTCGTTTGTATACTCAACATGGTCGTGAACTATAGCGAATATATCAGCCTTTCTTTTTATAGAAATATAATCATTTGGATCAAGAATAAAATCTTCGTCTTCTGCTGCTAAATTCTTACAGGGAAAATATTGTTTCTTTCCTTTTACTATTCCAATTACGCCACAGGCCTCTTTTGGGTATTCATTGCTAAAGTGCTCTCTAATTTCTTCTATCATCTAAACTTCTTGCTGCCTATGAAGGCTCCAAAAGGTAAGGGTTTTGCTGTGTCTTTATTTGTAGTTGGAACTTGGTTTGCACTGGCAGCACTGTAGGGAACATATTGAAACCTACATTTACAAGAGTCTAATGTCTTGCCACATACGTCGCCTTTTTCCCAGTAGTTAGAACTTGTAGAAGGCGTGTTTCCTGTCCCTGCAATAATACATTTCCATACAGTTGTTTGTGTTCCATCATTATACTCTACATAATTTCCTACAGAGTACGCTGTGGAGGCATTATATGTTGAGTACTCAAAGTAGTCTGTTCCAGCAGACCCCCAAGAACCCATATTTGCACTTCCTGAAGGAACTATGGGTTTGTTGTTTTCTGTAAAGTAGGCTTTATGAGTATTTACTCCTCCGCTTCCATCTGCATAAGACACTAAACTATTTTTATTCCAAATACATCCACCTTTTTCACTAAGCGAGTATCCTTGGTATTGCCAAGAACAATACTTTCCAATTACTTGACGATTTGGGATTTGAATACCAGAAAGATCAAAAGGAGCAGCAAGTTCATAAGTAATTCTAGTATTTGTTTCTGCTGAAATTCTATCTATTATAAATTTCTTTATAGGAAACTCTACGGGAGGAGAAGCATCTCCGGTTTCTCCATACAAATACTTTTTAAGAGTAGTTCTTTTTGTTAGTCGTTCTCCAACTAAATCTTCTGGTCTTACATTTCCGATTGCGGAAGAAAATACATTTGTTACATTTGCAACTGTCAAACTTGGACGATTTATCGCCCCATCTGCATTCATCTCTACTCCATCCATTTCAATAGGAAAAGCCGTGTAAGTTCTAACCGTATACGGACTTGTTCTGTCTCGAAATTGAACAGTTGTTAAGTCTTCTTCTAGTCCAGAATGAAAATATAAAGTAGAGCTGCCGACCACAAGTTCGTATAGCTCTACTAATTCACTTCCTGGGTCTTGAAGTTGTACTGAACTGATTAGTTCGCTCATGCTTCGTATACTCTTCTAAAAGTTGCTGATGCAGAATAAAAATCGTCGTAAGAATAGTTTTGTGCAAAAGTATCACAAACTACTTTAATTGTAGTTTCCCCGCCATTATTACTGTCAGGAATAGTATAGTTAAAAGCAGTTACTCCATTTAAAGAGCCAAGATACCCTGTAATATCGTCTATCTCTTCCTTAGTTCGGTTCTTAAAAGTAACATTAAAAGTTTCATCTATGGAATTGATTCCATTTGCGATGCGCTGCTCATAACCGTCGCCAAAACGTGCAACCAATACTCGAGGCGTGGACTGTTTTTGAAGGCCTCTATCAGGTAAAATGTCCCTACTTCCATAAGTAGAAGTTGTTGTAAATCCAAGTGCCATTATGCTGCTCCATATGGGTTAAGTATTCCGCCAGATCGTTTTTGATTTTGAAGCTCTAATTGTACTGCTCGTGCGACTGCTCTTCCAATATCCGCTCCTTGACCATTTTGCGTTACATCTGAAGAAGCATTACCTTGATTATCAATTGCTACATTTACAGTAACATTATTATTTTGTCCTGCTCCTCCCATTTGAACAGGAATAGACTTTCCATCAGGAAGAGGAACTACAGCTTCATTATATCTACCTTCGCCTACTAATCCTACAGTGGGCTTTTTAATAATTCCGCCATTTGCATATCCACGAAATCCTCCTTTCATGATTCCGCCATTTGCAAAACCAAAAAATCCTGCTAGATTTCCTAAAAGCCCCATTAAACCTCCGGATCTAATAGATTGCATGCCTAATAACTGGGATACTCCGCCTTGGCTAGTGCCTCCAGTGCTCACTAAAGTTTTTTTGCCAAGAATTAAATTTGCTAAACCTCCTATGCCGCCACTTACTCCAGAGGAAAAACCTCCTGCAACAGGAGCAACTCCTTGAACTGCATTTGATATTAATCCAGCAACATATTCGCCTGCTTCTGCAAAACGAGTAGCTGGATCTTTTTTACCGAATAACATATCTGTAAATTGCTTGCTAAGAGTGTTTGCTACATTGCCTAATACGTTTTTAGCTAGACTAGCAATAGCATTTTTTAGGCTACCCTCTTTTCCAGTGATTAAATCTTTTATTCCTGTTTGAAAGCCTTGTGTAAAAGATTCATTGAAGGTTCTACGTAATTGTTCACCATATTCTGCTTGATTATTAAGTTCATCAGTTTGAGCCTGTAAAAGTGCTAACCTCAGCCTTTGATTTGCTACTTCTTCATCTGATAACTCTATTAAATTTCGTTCAAAAAGTTCTTGCTGTTCTCGAATACTTTGCATTTCTACAGCATATTCTCGTAACTTATTTTCTCGATCTACTCTTTCTTTTTGTAGAGAAGTTAATCCTTGAGTAGTTTGAAAATTAATTAAGTCCAAAGCTGCTCTATTTGTAGCTTCCTTCATTTCAAATTTTGCAAATTTTGTTCTTTTTTCTTGCAGAGCTGCTATACTCTTTAATAAGGCTTCTTGAGCAGACAATCCTTCTACTTGTTCTAAGAAAGACTCTCCTAATAATGTAGAAATATATCCGATTTTATCTCCAAAAACACTTTCTATATTCTCGCCAGTTATATAAACTCCGTTTTCTACAGACTTTGAAAACTCTGTAAGAACTGCTTCGGCATCTGCCAAAGAGTCTTGTAAAGAAGCCAAAGGAGTCTTTTTAGTTCCTAAATCTGTAACTATCCTTTGATAGTTTTCCGCAGCTCCAGACAGTCTATTAAATGCACTTTCACTTGTAGTAACTAAGTTAGTAGTTCTTTCCTGTTCTATTAAAAAAGCTTTAGTAGCTTCTACCAGTTCGAGTCTATTTTCAACGGACTGTTTTACATTAAAGTCTTCGAAAGCTTTATTTAATCTGCTAGTTGCAGAAGTTAAGTCCTCTGAAAAAATTCCTGTGCTTTGTACTGTTTCTTCATATAGTTTTGCAGAATCTACAAACTTTTCAAAAGCTCCTAATGTTTCATCTAATACTTGGACCTGAGGAGCTGCTAAGCCAGGCGAATACATTCCTGTTCGTGGAGTCCTTACTTCTGCATCTTCTAAGTCCTGTAATATTTTTGAAAAATTATCAAATTTAAAACTAGTAATTATGTTTGCTGCTTGAGAAATAGAGTCAAGTAATCCAGAGGCTTCTGATAAATTGCCTACTAACTTTTCTAGTTCTTCGTTTTGGGCTTCAAAAGCACTTCTTGCGGCATTGGCCCTTTCTTCTAAAGCTTTTATTTCATCGCTTTTAAAGAATTCTGCAATTTGTTTAATTACTCCAAATAAAGTAACTGCTAATCCAATCCAGCCTAAAAAACTTAATGCTGACGAAATAAATCTTCCTGCAGATCCTGCCACGGCGGTGATAGTTCCCATTACTCTTCCATGTTCTGATTGAAGGAGTAATAATTCAGCTCTCCAACTAGCGTAGGCACTCTTTATTCCAGTAGTAGTTTGTGCTATGTAGGCTTGCTGTTGCGCTTCTAATGCAAGGATAGTTCTCTTCGCTTGCGCTTGCAATTCTTTGTCTGCTTTAAATATTGCACTGTTTTTTGCTTGAAGACTGGTCTTTAAACGAGAGATTTGTGTAGGCCCTACTTCTCCGGATAAAACCGCTTGTCCAGTTTTTGTAGCAGTAGAAGGGTCAATAGTACTCTGTAAATTTTTTATTAATTGTTTATTTGCAGTCTCAAACTCTGCAAACTGCCTAGGGGCGGGAGCCAGGCCCTTTGCTATGTTTGCACCTAATAGTAAGAAAGCTCCTGCCAGCGCTTCTACATTTGAAACAAGGGCAGAAGCTAAAAAGGCTGCAAACGGTTCTAAAGTACGTTTTAACTGGTTTAATAGATCATCAAAGGCTTTTCCAAGTTTCACAAAGCCATTTACTTCTACATTTAAGTCTTTAAACTTTTCTTCACCTTGAGCAATTACAGCATTTACAACTGCTTGACTTTTTTCCCAAGTTGTTAAATCTTTAGCAGTTTTTCCAATAGCAGCAGCATACTCATTCGTAGCTCTTTCTAAACGAATAACAATGCCTAATTCATCTAAAAGTTCTGGTTCTGCTTTAATTGCACCACGAGTTAAACGATTAAATGAATCCGTTAGATCTCTACCAAGAGCTTGAGAAGCACTTTTTGCAACTCCTGCCAGACCCTGTATTTGAGAAGAAGTTAATCCTGCAGCCCTGCCTATAGAAACAGCTTCTGCTGCTTCTCTATACTTTAGTAGGCCCCCTGTCGCATCTTGGACTCGAGTAGTTAGTAAGGCCAAAGACTGTCCAGTATTTCTACTGTAAGCAAGCTGTGATTGCTCTAAGGAACGTAAATCTCCTATAGATTTGAGAAATTGAAAGGCTGCAGTAATTGCAAATACATTTGCTGCAAGGGTTGCATACGCAGGTACAAGACCTCCTGTAATCCCTTGAGCCATTTTTGAAAAGTTTTTTGTACTATTTGAAGAAGTTTGGGCAACGCCTTTTAAATTACGATCCGCAGTCTGAGCATTTTTAGCAGTTCTGTCTAGCCCTTCTCCAGCTGCTTTTGCTTTTTTACCTAGAATAGATAGATTACCATCATCATCTATCTTTACTTTAATCTTTATAGTATTTTCAGCCATTAGCCTTTAACATTATGGGTGAAATTTTTTCCACCGCTTTTCGCTTTACGCTCTTCTGCTTTACGCTTTCTCTCTGCCTCTTCAAATCTATAATTCATTAGTATTCTTTCGTATGCTTTCATAAAATACAAAGTATTTCGTTTATCTTCTACTTCATATATGGAAAACAATAAATCACAACCTGACCAATCCTTTCCCATGTAAGATCCTGACATTCCTTCCCAAACATCTGAGAGAAGGTTAAACATAAAAAATGCCACTTGTACCTCGTCAGGAAAAGCTGACTCGGTAAGCGGCATCTTTTGGGGGTCAGGCTCTTCGCCTAATTGCTCACATATAGATAAATATTTATCTATATTAAAGTTTGAGTTCTGTTCTCTCACATAGCGAGCAAGTAGGTCTTGAACTCTTTCTACTTGCTCCCAGTAAAATTTTCTAAGTCACCTACTGTTTCTGTTACCCAAGTATCAAATACATTAGAGTTTTTCATCAATAACTCTGCATTTTCTTGAGTAAAAGGCAGTTGATCATTAGCATCTTGAGAAGAAACATCCACCAAAAGAAACTCTTCTAAGTATGAATATTTAAACCCTGACCACGTTTTGATAACTGCTTTAACGTATTCTTTTAAAAACTTATCTTCGTCTAACTCTTCTTCAGGTTGACGAGTTTTTTTATTAAATTTTGTTGTTACGCACTTCTTCCGAAGTTTTACCAGTTCATCTCTTCCAAGATAACACAAATCAACAGTTAGCCCATCATACCCTGGAAAGTCTATTGTTACTGTTTTGCTTGGAGTCATAAGACTCGCGAGTGATACGGGTTCCTTTTTTACTGCTGCCTCTGTCATTCAAAAAATCCTTCTTCAGTTAAAAAAGTAGGGAGGCCGAGACCTCCCCACGTTCTTTATAGTATAATTCAAAACACCATAAATGTCAAGAATTATTTTTTATGTTGCTCCCACATACTTGACTGTAACTTCGTCAGTTTCACTAATTGTTGAAGGTAGTGCTTCAAAAGTAGTATCCAGGGAGATTACATCTTCAATGCTATGCTCTGGAATCTGCAAGTGAGCTGTAGCCATTGCCATTTCTAATCGAGGAGTTGAACTTGCTCCGCCTATCTTAAAGGTAAGTGCGAAAGAGTTAGTTACAACATTGTCGATAGACTTCATATCTTCCCAGAAGTTTGCTGACTCATCAGAGCTTGCATCCCCCCAATCTGTACGGTTCAAGTAGCAGGTAAAATTACCATTTACAGTACGAGTACCAGTTACATGACCAAAAGGAATATTTACTTTACCAAGCTCTTCTGGAGTAATATAAGTAATATTGTTAGTAATATTAATTGTTCCACCAGTCAGAGTCAAATTATAAGAAGCTTCAAGCTCATCAGTACCATCTGAGTCCGGGTCTTGACTAGTTGGAACTACTGAAAGTACAGTAAGACGATTTCGAATAAAATTGTCTGTTGCGCCTGTATCTTCATATACTGCTGAGGTAGATGCTTCTGTACCTGCTCCTACATTAGTAAGTTTATATAGACGATAGCTATCATTTGAATCTAACCACACATCTCCTACAGCAATAGCAGTACCATCATTTGTAGTATCACCATCTGTAGGCTGTACAGTATCTTCAATAGTAGAGCCGCTCATATCTGTAATTTCTGAGCTAAAACCAGCCCAGTTAATTGTAGCAAGACCATCAATATCAAAATCAATAGATGCTTCATTTACAACACAAGAAGCCATCTTGTAAACTTTTCTATTTGTATCGCCTAGTACAAAGTAAAGAGTAAAAGTTGACAAAGTACTTGCATTTGAAGAGTCAAAATTAATATCTAAATCTGTACCGTCATGAGTAGTTACAGCAGTACCACCTTTATCAAAGTCATAGTCAGTTGTACCGTCATAATTGTCTGCACCTGCCATAAGTGCCCACAATACTTCTTCTACTGCGTGATGATGGGTTTGATCATCTGCTGCTCCGCTTCCTGAGCCTGCTGAAATATAGGGACGCACATAAGTTGAAAAACTCCACTCTGCTGGTGCAAGAGAGTCATTAAACGCACGACGACCTCTTCGGCTAACACCGGCTGTGCTTTCCATTTCTGCAAGAGTAATTTCGGTGGCATTAGTTGCTTGAGAGAAACTAAAACCATCGAGTACAGGCATTTCCCAGATGACACTATCGAATTCAATAAAGACTTTCGTGTCGCGTGAAAAATATAATCTTTCAGCCATTATTATCTCCTAGTTTCTTGAAAAGGCTTGGACGTGAACATTTGTTCCTGCCAGCATTTTCTAATATCGAACCTCTATGAGGATCTCTCCGACCCCGTAGGGTTCAAGTACACCTTCGTCAGTATCTATGCTGACAATTGTGATCTGGTGAGTAGACTGCTTTGTACCGGTTCTATCATAATAAGTTAGTGTAGAATTACTTTCTAAAGCTGTTTCTACATCTTCTAATAACTTGTCTAAAGCTTCTACTGCATCTTCTTCATTTACATAACATCTTATCGTAACGGATAAAAATCTATCTTTGTATCCTCCGCCTTGATAGTCTCTACTTTCAGAACCTGCATTCATATGAACAGCAGGAAATTCCTCTACTTCATCCCAGAATTTTAGTCGAGGATGAACATTTTCAAATAGATTAGTTAAATAAGCTCCAGTACCATCTATTTCTTTTAACTTTGTTACAAGAGCACCAATAATAGACTGTCTTCGTGTGGTATAATCTCTTACAGCCATTATTGTCTCCTTGTATAAAATCTTCCTATTGCGTACTGTGCCATAATCTCTCTTATAGAGCGATCAATTAATTTTCGAGGATCTCTTTCCGGATCTCCTTGAGCATACCCAGGCTCAAATGTTTGGTATGGATATAGTTGGTATGTATATCCAATACTAGGAAATCCTTGAGGAGTTCTACTAATATCTGTTGCTCTTACTCCTGAAGCAAATCTACCTGTTCGATAGTTTAATGCAGGATCTCCCATATTTTTTGCAACTACACTAGGAAGTTGCTGATTTAATATTCCTAAAAAAGTTGATAAATTAAACTGAGATCTCTTAGCTTTCCTAACTCTTGCAGGACTTGCTTTTGATTTTTTTACTCTTTTCTTTGAAGTTCCTGCAACTATTGTTTTAACTGGTGCAGGAGATCTCTTTGGTTTTTTTGTCTTTTTTGTAGCTGTAACATTCCCAGCTTTTGTTAAATTACTTACTACTGTATGAGCCGTTAGCTCTAATGAGTCCTCTTTTAGAGATTTGCTACCCTTTCTTCCCCACCAGTCTTGCTTAGACGCCCACGAAGATATAGCTTCTTCTAACTTTGGTTTAATAAGTTTCCAATCATTTGGCTCACTTCCTCCAAAGTTTTTTCGATAGCTAGCAATGTCCACTGAAATTAAGTAGTCTTCTTTAATTGATACATTTAAGTCTGAATCCGTTTGAAACATTAAATCAAAATCTCCAAACATATCTCTTAAAGATGTTATTTCTTCAGAAACCATAAAATTTGAAAAATATTTTGTAGTTCCTAAAAAAGCAAAAGCTTTAGTTAACTGCGCAGACCCAATTGTGGTTCCTTTATGGTGTATTTCTATACCTGTTTTGAACTGTCCTACTTGACTAGCTTGTGCTGCGGTACTAAACTCCATTCCAGGATTTTGTTGGACAAGATCTTGTGCATCTGTTAAACTTTTATTAAATCGTTTTAACTTTCTATTAACATAACGAACTCCGGTCTTTTTAATAATATCTAAAGGTACTTGAGAGTTTTTATCGCTTGTATAAACTACTACATTTCCTTTTATGCTTCCTGGTGCAAAATAAGACTTAGTCTTAGGGTTTCTTAAATGATTTTCTAAGTCTTTTATTGCTGCTTTAGCTGCGAAACCAAAAATCTTCCAACCTTTTGGGTCAGGTAAATCTGGACTCTTTTCTAAAACTTTATTATACGAATCTTTATAGGCTTCTTTAATATTGTCCAATGTAATTGTAACAATATGATTATTTCTTGTAAGCTGCTTTCTAGTGCTTTTTCCATCAGCTACTCTAAAAACTTCTTTTAATAGTTTTTTTGTAAGCTGTTTTGACATTAATAAGTTTTATATAAATCCAACACACGTTTAATGTGATCTGGAAATGCTGGATTATTTCTCATGCTTGTGCTACCTTGATTTTGTATAGTAGCACCTGCAAGAGTTTGTCTTTGTTTATGTTCGTCTTTTAAGTAGTATGTAATTAAGTCGTATACTGCAAGTTTTAAATCCGCAGGCACTGCTGAGTATCCTGCGGTATATACCACTTTTACAGATCCTGGACCACGGTGCCAGTTTCTATAGTACCCACTGCCATTTGTTCTATATAAAGAATCTGTAGCACTGTCTAGATAATAATCATAATTACCTGTAGTAAGAGTAGTATAGCTTTCATTATATGAAGCGCGCTCTTCTACAGAAGTAATACTATTTACGGGACTCTCAGTAAGCTGTACTATATGAGTGTCGTAATTTACATTTATATATTCTGTTTTTTCAGTAGAGTAATAGTCTACAAGACTATTGCCACAATAAGTTTTTACTAATTGACTCACAGATGGAATTAAAGCCTCGATACGCAAATCCTCTTTTGGAGATTGAATACCTTCAGCAGTTTTATATTCTTCTAATGTGATTAAGTTAGCCATAAGTAAATTAGTAAAAACTTAGGGGGAGAAGCCTCCCCCTAA
>Ga0181566_10000940_pt1 | contig 23756 bp, 2 predicted proteins | sample 101ome_15_FD_133762 | JGI IMG/M metagenome (GOLD analysis project Ga0181566, IMG submission 133762) | Coastal salt marsh microbial communities from the Groves Creek Marsh, Skidaway Island, Georgia - 101402AT metaG (megahit assembly) | ecosystem: Environmental > Aquatic > Marine > Intertidal zone...
TATGGTGGTGAATGAGTCGTTCATTGACTCCGCTACGTTGAGAGAAAACGTAGTTTCTCTTGCTAGAAACATTGGATATGTTCCTAGATCAAGAAAATCTGCACAGGCACAGGTAAGTTTTGATATTGAGTATACAGGAACTAGTCCCACTGTAACTCTTGAAAAAGGTTTGGTCGCTGTTGGTTCTGCAGACAATAGTTCAGTCATATTTTCGATTCCTGAGGACATCACCACAACTAGTGTATTAACAGGGGCTGACACCAACGGAAATGGACCTAGAAGGGCATCGTTTAGTTCAATAGATGTCTACCAGGGTACACTGCTTACAAAGCAGTTTCAGGTCAATGCATCAGTCAATCAGAGATTTATCTTAGATAACCCAGGAATCGATACAAGTTCCATCAGAGTGACTGTAAGAGGTCCTCAGGACACCGTTGGTCGTGAATATAAGCAAGTAGAAAATATTATTGACGTTACATCCATCTCTGAGATCTATCTTATTCAAGAAATTTCAGATGAACGATATGAATTACTTTTTGGTGATGGTATTTTTGGTAAAAAGTTAGAAGATGGTTCTATTATTGAAGTTTCTTATATTGTAACTGATGGGTCTTCAGGAAATGGACCTACAAACTTCTCATATACTGGAACAGTAACAAATAGCATTGGAGCTACGTTTTTACCAACGAATACAGTATCTGTAACGACGAATCAGTCTGCAGTTAATGGTTCTGATATTGAATCTATTGACTCTGTAAAATATTATGCACCAAGACTGTACTCTTCTCAATATAGAGCGGTAACTGCAAAAGATTATGAAGCTATTGTCCAAAGAATTTACCCAGATACAGAATCTGTCTCTGTTGTTGGTGGTGAAGAGTTAGATCCCCCAGAATTTGGGACTGTTGTACTGAGTATCAAACCTAAAAACGGAACATTCTTATCTGACTTCACAAAAAGTCAAATTTTGAGCAAATTGAAGGATTTTTCCGTTGCTGGTGTTAATCAAAGAATTGAGGATCTGAAACTTCTGTTTATTGAACTGCAATCCACGGTATTTTTCAATGCTGCTCAAGTTTCTGACGTAAATCAACTTCAAAGTGATGTTACATCGAGTTTGAACACTTATGCAGACTCTATTGACTTAAACAAATTTGGTGGTAGGTTCAAATATAGTAAAACTGTAAAAATTATTGATAATACTAATGAAGCTATTACTTCTAACATCACGAGAGTGATTATTAGACGTAATTTGAGATCTATTCTTAATTCATTCACGCAATATGAACTTTGCTATGGAAATGAGTTCCATGTTGTTAGTGAAGGATTCAATATTAAAAGTACAGGATTCACAGTTCAAGGATCTTCCGATCTTTTGTACTTTACTGACGTTCCAAACGCAGATAAACTAAAAGGTGCTATTGCAATTGTAAAAGAATCTGATGCTGGTCCAATTGTGGTTGTTCCTGCCGCTGGAACCATTGATTATGTAAAAGGTGAAATATTAATCAACACAGTTAATATAACATCAACAGTTAAATCTGACGGAATTATTGAAATTCAGGCAGTTCCAGAATCCAATGATGTTATTGGTCTGAAAGACCTGTATTTGCAACTGGATATCTCAAATAGTACCATAAATATGGCAAGGGACACCATTTCATCGGGTGAACAAATTTCAGGAGTAGGGTTCCCTGTAGCATCCAGTTATACCAACGGACAATTAAGTAGGAAATGATAAACACGAATTCTGTCTTTGATACCAGAGTTAAAATTCAGGATGTTGTAAACAGTCAACTCCCTGAGTTTATTAAAGATGAAAATCCGCTTGTAGTGGATTTTTTACAAACCTACTATACATCGCAAGAATTTGCTGGTGGTCCAGTAGATCTCGGTGAAAATATTGACAAATACCTCAGACTAGAAACACTGACTCCAGATGTCATTTCTGGAATGTCCACGGTAACTGTTGGTATTTCAACGACAGATACGGAAATATTTGTAACCAACACCAAAGGTTTTCCGCAAGAATACGGATTAATCAAATTAGGTAATGAGGTTATCACATATACTGGAGTAACTACAAATTCCTTTACTGGTGTTGTTCGTGGTTTTTCTGGCATTACCTCATATAGAGCACCTAACGATCCAGAGGAATTAGTATTTTCCGAAACGGTTGCGGAATCTCACTCTGCTGGAACTAGTGTTCAGAACCTCAGTGCGCTATTTCTTAAGGAGTTTTACAATAAACTCAAAAGATTATATACACCTGGATTAGAAAATAGTCCACTTGCGGATAATCTTGATGTAAATAATTTCATTAAAGAGTCTAGAAGTTTATATCAAAGTAAAGGTACGGAAGAATCTATCAAGATTCTGATGAAGGTTCTCTTTGGCATTGATTCCAAAGTAATTGACCTTGAGCAGTTTCTTTCCAAACCATCATATGCAAACTATGTTCGTAGAGAAGTCGTAGTTGCAAAACTTATTAGTGGTAATCCAGCATTAATCTCTGGAACAACCCTTTTCCAAGATGCTCAACTATCTAATGGCATTGGTGCTGCCAGTGGACCAATTTCAGAAGTTGAAATTTTTACAAGAGGAACCACGGACGATATTGGTGTTCAAACTTATTATAAAATCTCACTTTTCATCGGTTTTGATGATGAGAGTCTGATTGAAGGTAAGTTTGTTATTCCTGGAAGCAGTTTTACGATTGGAGATCACTCCGCAGGATCTAGCGTAATTACCGTAGACTCTACAATTGGATTTCCACAATCTGGATCATTTTCTGTTGGCAACGATGTTGTAACCTACACAGACAAAACAATTACACAATTTATTGGTTGTGAAGGTTTAACTGAAAGTATTAATCCAAGAACTGAGATTACACAATCTCTAGAAGTTTATGCTTTTGAGGAGAATGATCTTACAAGACCAGTAAGATTTGTATTGACTGGTGTTTTAAACAAATTTGTACAAACAGAAGATATTTTCTCTGCTGTAGAAGGAGCATTGATCTCTGTTAAAAATCTTGGTCAAGTTATTAGTAATGACCAACAAGATGACTCTTATGAGAAAATCTTCTACAATTCTTGGATCTACAATACCTCCGCAAGATATTTTGTTACTTCTTTCAGTGGATCTACTTTTAACCTTGATGCCACAATCGATAGATCTAGTTTGAAGTTGGGTGATATTGTTGATGTTGTGGAAAGAGCATCACAAACAATTGCCGCTTCCAATTTAGAAGTAATTAACGTAAACCTAACTGACAACGCAGTCACACTTGGTGCTGGTGATTACTCTGGTCTCAACCCACTAGACGCATACGATATAAGAAAAAGAATTAACACATCTTCCAGTCTTGGAGCACCATTGTCTTTAGGTGATAATGTAGTGTCTTCTGATGTGTTGAACACATATATTGAAAATAACGAGTTTGCATACGTTGCATCAAACTCACTTCCTTCTTATGTTATTAGACCAGTAACAACAGAAATTCAAATTGCTACTGCTTCTACAGCGTCTGGGGCAATTCAAAACTATGACATTAATGAATTGTCATACGACACTCTTTCTTTTCCCGATGTTGTTCCATTTTTTACTGGAGATGAAATTGTATACTCTCCAGCAAGTGGAATTCCCGCTATTTCTGGATTATCGACAAATGCCAGTTATTTTGTAGAGGTTCAACCAGCACCGAATAATAACAGAATTAAATTATCCCTTTCTAGATCATTCTTAGCAGCTGGTTCTTTTGTTAGATTCAATCCAACTGATAGTGGTCCTCATGATTTTATTCTTGCTGAACAAAGAGAAGGATCAATTCAACCACAAAAATTACTTAAAAAATTCCCACTAAGTCAAAATCTTAGAACTGGCAGTAAAGACTCTACACCCACAGGATCAACTGGTATGTTGATTAATGGTGTAGAAATTTCAAACTATAAAGTTGATGAATCTGTTTTTTACGGACCTCTCAATAGAGTTAATGTCTTTAATGGTGGAAATAACTATGACGTTGCAAATACACCAAAAGTAGTTGTTGGTGACTCACCAGTTGCAACAGGAACAACCGCTTTAGTTCAACCTGTAGTTACTGGTTCTTTTGAAGACATTTTAGTTGACCCAGTAAACTTTGATATTGAAGAAGTTCTGTCCGTTGAGATTACTGGTGGTAATGGTGATGGTGCAACTGCATCAGCAACCCTTGCTTCTGAATTTAGAGAGGTATTCTTTAATGCCAATGTCCTTACTGAAGGTGGTGGTGTTGATACTTCTGATAATACTATTACTTTCCAAACTCAACACAATTTCCAAACAGGTGATCCTATTGTATACAACGCATTAGGAAACCCAGCACTTGGTATTGCAACTAATACAGATAATGACGCTGTACAAGGATTAACACTTCAAACTGGAAACATTTATTTTTCTAAGTTTATCAACAGTCGTACTATTCAGGTTCACAATACAAAACTGGATGCTCAGTTAGGAATCAACACTATTGGTATTACAACTGAGAATAATGCTGGACTGATGAAGTTCAGAACTACAGATAAGAAGCTTAAGATTGATAGGCTTAATGTTCTTAACCCTGGACAAGGATATTCTAATAGAAAACTCATTGTTCAGTCAACAGGTATTAACACTGCAAATGACAGTGTTGTCTTTGATAATCATAACTTTACTAATGGTGATTTTGTAGAGTATGAATTCTTTGATACTGCTATTTCTGGACTTTCAACTACAGTTCAGTATAAAGTTCTGAATGTTTCTGAAAATGAGTTCAGACTTGTTAATGCTGGTGTAGGTGGAACAGATCTTTCGAATTTTAATAGGAATAAATTTGTTTCTCTCGAAACAGTCGGTGTTGGAAGTCATATCTTCAAATATCCAGAAATTGTCGTTACAATCAAAGCTGTAACCACACAACAAGAAGAGGGAACATTCACAGCAACTCCAATTGTTCGTGGTCCTATTGTTGATGCCTATCTTTATGAACCAGGAACTGATTATGGATCTGAGATTCTAAACTTTGAGAGAACACCAGGAATTACCGTTGTAAGTGGAACTGGTGCTGAAGTAAGACCAGTCATCTTAAATGGCAGAATTGATAGCGTGTTTGTTCTTAGTGGTGGTAGTGGATATACTTCTCCACCAGAACTTGAAGTCTCTTCTAATCCTGTTGGAGTTGCTACAACTGGCACTGGTGCTAGACTAAGAGCACTTACTAATAATGTGGGTGTAGTCACCTCTGTAGTCGTCCTCTCACAGGGTCTAAACTACGATAAGGATACAACCACCATTAAGGCTAATTCAGTTGGTTCTGGGGCAATTCTGAATGCGTCTGTGAGACGTTTAGGTGTTAATAAGTTTGCCAAAATTAATGACAATGGTGGCGAGATCGTAGCACCCACACCAGAGAAAGGTCTTGAGTATGCTGCTATTGGGTATGGTGTTACACTAAGGAATGCGTTTGGTGATAATGGAGCATTCCACTCACCAATTATTGGATGGGCTTATGATGGAAATCCAATTTATGGATCTTACGGTTATAATGATCCTGAGAACATCCAGAGTGGTACTAAGAGAGTAGGAACTGGATATACAGCAAATATCAATTTTATTTCTAACAGACCAAATTCCACTACATTCCCATTAGGTTTCTTTGTCGAAGATTACAGATTCACTGATGTTGGTGATCTTGACGAATTCAATGGTAGATTCACAATTACCAATGAATTCCCAGAGGGAATTTATGCATACTATGCAACCATTGATTCTAATAACAATCCACAGTTCCCATTCTTCATTGGCAATTCCTATAGATCAAAAACTATACTTGAAAACGTAGACCCTGCTTTTTCTATTGACCAAAGATTTGATTTTAACAGTTCGGATCTTATCAGAAATACTTTCCCACAAAAGATTGGTGAAAGAGGTGCATCATATGACTTTGCAATTGAACCATACAAAGTATTCTCACAAGATTCTGTTGTTGATATTGTTGGATCTGGATCTGTAGAATCTATCAGCGTTGCTTCTACTGGAAATGCCAGATATGCAGTTGGAGACACTATAAACTTTGGTGAAACTGACACTGGATTTGGACTTGCTGCTGAAGTATCTGAAATCGGTGGAAGATCTATCCTTAGTGTTGCTTCTACAGAAACAAGTTATGAAAACGCTATTGTTAAGTGGAGAGATAATAAAACAGTAGAAGTTTCGATTTCACCCAATTTTGACTTGAATGATAATGATGTTGTTCAAATTACAGGTCTCTCAACGTTTGTTCAAAACCTTGATGGTGCTCATGCAATTGATACTTTTGTGGAACCAGCAAAATTAATTGTTGGTATGGGAACCACTGGTGCCAGTGGAATGACAACCGATATTACTGTTACGAATGTTCCTATTTCCGTTGGAAGTTCTGTTAAACTTTCAAATGAAACTTTTGGTATTCTGAATGTTTTTTCTGGTGACGGTATTATCCGAGTTCAAAGATTTCCATCTGAAACCGCAAGTGGTGGTGTAGGACATACCGCTGGTGAGACAGTTACATACCCACCACAACGATTTCATATTTCGGTAGAGACACCATATTTCGAATCTAAAGAACAAGATACTGTTAACTTTAATCCATTTGAAGCTGTTGGTATTGGAATAACCGCAGGATTTACAACATCTAGATCCTATAGATTTAATAATAGAATTGAAACAAGAACTATTCCAACTCAGAATATCTTCTTAGAAAACCATCCATTCCAAACTAACCAACCAATTACTTTCTCTGTTGGTTTGGGAACCACATCAATTGGTGTATCAACAAGCCCAACAGGAACTGTCTTCTATTTGCCAGACTTGGTTTATGCCGTCAAGAACTCTAAAGACACGATTGGTCTGGCAACCGTTTTGAACGGAGACCAAGTTTTCTTTAGAGATGTATCTTACACAAATCTGTATGATTACCAGTTTGCATCTAGATTTGAGCAAATAACTGCAGATGTTAAGAAAATAACAGCGACAGTCTCAACTGGTGAAACTCATGGTCTTGCTGATAATGATATTATTAAACTGTCAGTGAAATCTGGATTGAGCACTGGTGTTGGTGCTGCCTCAACTGTTGTTTTCAAAATTGCTGAGGAAAAAATTCTTGTAAATCCAGTTGCTATTAGTTCTGCTGGAGTTAACACAAGTACAAATATTATTACATTGTCCGATCACGATTACACTACTGGTGTTAAAGTATACTATGAATCCAGTGAAGTAATTGGTGGACTATCAACTGGTAGCTACTATGTCTTTGCCATTGATAAGGATAATTTCAGACTAACTGAGACTAGACTGGACGCTATTTCTTCACCTCCAACTTTTGTAAGTCTTACATCAGTTGGTGGAACATCACAAACACTGTCTCTTGTCAATCCACCCATTGAGATTTTCAGAAATAATGATGTCGTATTTAATCTTGAAGATCCAACTTTGTCTGGATATAATTTGCAAGTTTACTATGATGATGAATATCAAAATCCTGTGGTATCGACAGGAAAGACTACTAACTTCTTAGTTTCTACATTTGGCACCAATGGTACAGCTGGTGCTGGTGCCACTATTGGATTCTCTACAAACTTCCCATCAATTCTTTATTATAATTTTGATAAAGGTGGATTTATTAGTACATCTGATAAAGATGTCAACGCATATAATCAATTAAAATATTCTAATAGTAAGTTTAGTGGGACTTACAAAGTCACGGGTGTTACCAGTACCACATTTAATGTCAACCTTACTCAGGTTCCTGAAAAAATAACTTATAATCTTTCTGAGTCTGATTCTCTTGAATACACCACGACATCTACAACGGCTACTGGATCTATTGCCAATGTAAAACTTGTCTTTGGTGGACTTAAATATGAAACTGTACCAAGTATTTCCAGTATTACTTCTGCAGAGGGCGTAGATTCTATATTGAGACTTAATTCTTCAACAATTGGAAAACTTGAAGATGTAAGACTTCTCACACCTGGATTCTCTTATCCTTCAGATAAAACATTAACACCAACTGCTAATGTTCCAAATGAACTGTCTGTAACTAACTTCCAAACCATTGATACCATTATTGTTGAGAGTGGTGGTAAAAATTATCTGACACCACCAGGATTGGTTCTCTATGATTCATCTACTGGAGATGTGGTTACAGATTTCCAAGGTTCGACAGAATTATCTGGAAGTGCAGTAAGTCCAACGACTCTTGTTGATGGTGAAGAAACCGCTGGTGTAAGAATTGATAGAAATCCAGTTGGTCTTAAAGACGATGTTGTTTATGGTGCTGCTACTGTTGGTAACGATAATGGAATTTCTATTGTTAGTGTCGCTTCCAGTACAGATAATCAGGTAACTCTTAGTATTTCCACACCTATTTTGGGATTTACGACAGCACCATTCAGATCTGGTGATAAGATTTTTGTTGAAGGTATTGGTCTTGCTTCTACTGATGGTCAGGGACATAATTCTTCCGATTATGGATATCAATACTTCACCGTTTCTTCTTATAATGCCAGTGTAAACCCAAATCAACTTTCATATGATTTGAGTAGCTTTGTTACTACAAACACTGGAATTGCAGTGACAAACCCAGGACTGTTCTCCAACGTTGTTAAGGAAGATGATCTTCCAGAATTCAAAGTAATCAAGAAGAATTCACTATTTGAACCAGGTGAAATTTTATTCTTAAATGGTGTAGAAGTTATTGGATCTACTAACCTCACCGTAAGTAGTTTTAACGCACTGACTGGAAAACTCAACATAAATGGAACGACACCTATTCAGAGTGGTGATACTTTGACTGGTGCTGTTAGTGGTGCTAAATGCACAATTTCAAATATCTCTACTAAGGTTGGTAGATTTGAAATTGATTCTACATCTAAGTTTATTAAGGGGTGGAGCGATGACATTGGAAAACTAAGTGAAGACTATCAGGTAACTGGTGACAATGACTATTATCAGAGAATGTCTTATTCTATTCAGAGTGAAAAGGCATTCAATGATATTATTAGTTTCGTAAATGATAATGTTCATCCAGCTGGATATCGTAATTTTGCTGACACTCAAATCAGTCCTAAAGGCAATGTAGGTCTGTCGTTTACCACGGCACAGGAAGATCCATTCCTTGTATTAGACATCTATGACGGTGCTAAGAGAGTAGATACGATCAATGATTTTGATTTCGCTCTTGATGTTGATGCAACCGAAAACACATCAAAATCCATTGAACTTCTGAATGTTCCAATCACTGATTTTATTCTAAACAAATCAAACAGAGTAGTTACTATTGATGACATCAGTTCGCAATTCTTGAACGAAGATGCGGATGAACTTTTGGAGTTCAAGGATGTTGCTATTTTTGGTGATGGAAGAAAAACTAACAAATTCTTAACACAAATTGTTGATGTCACAAATGATGCTGAAATGAGTCTTAAGGAAATTGTCCTCATCAACAATAATGAAGATACTTTCTTATTTGAAAAGGTTGGTCTTGGTGATTCTATTGGTGAACTGGATGGATTCTTTGACGAGGATACCAACCAGTATTCTTTGAGATTTACTCCTGTTGAGAAGTTCAATACCGATTACGAAGTAAAACTTCTTCAAACATTCTTTGATAATGATATCTCTGGACTTGGATCTCAGAGTATTGGATTTGTTGATGTTATCGCCAAGACTCAAAATGTAAGTGCTGGTGTTGGCACTACAGTTCTTGGATTTAGCACTTCTGTTACAGATACCTTCTACACAAGTGTTGAGATCTTTGATGAATTTGAGCAGGATGTAGATTACACAGAACTCATTCTCACACATGATGGCACCGATACTTATCTGTCAGAACTGGCAGCTTTCAATAACAGAGTCGGTTTGAATGGTCTTTCTGGTCCATTTATTGGATCATTTACATCTTCTATTGATTCTGGTGTTGTAAGTTTGATCTACAACAATAATGGATCTAATGAAGTAAGAGTAAGAACTCAAACAATTGGTATCGGCACAACCGCTGCTGGAATTGGAACTTATAGATTTAAGTTTACTGGAACAGAAGATGGCACAGAGAGAACAGGTAGATTCGAATCTGATTTTGCTGAAGTTACTGGTGGAACTCCAACAGTAATCACGGGAATCAACAGCATCACTGATGGTGGAATGAAAGCCACTGTTAGAGTTAGTATTGGTGACACTCAAGCTATTCATCAGGTTTATATTCTCAACGATGAGAAGGATAGAAAGAACCTCTATGTTTTGAGTTATCCATTCCTTTCTGTCAATGATAATAATGGAATTGGTACATTCTCTGCTGATTATTCTAATGATGGTGTTGATCTGAAATTCCATCCAGATTACTCTGGAGATATTCTGGTACAATCTTTCAGTGAGATCTTGAATAGAGATCTTGACAACAATGGTGATGCTACTGGTATTGGTGATTTGATATACGGTAACGTAAATCAGAACGTATCTCAATCTGTTTACTATGGTATTAACCAAAGAGAAATTTTAGAATTTGATGCTAAGTTTAATGGTGTTGACATTTTTGCAAAAACATTCAACCCAACACAAGCTGGTGTTGTTAGCACTACAACTGGAATCTTTACTTTAGACCATTTCTTCTCAACTGCAGAACCTCTTGATTACGTTGCTGGTTCTAATTTGATTGGTGTCGCTGGCACAGGTATGGTTTACTATACTGGTGTTGGTGCAACCGAAAGATTACCAGACACTGTTTATGCTATCAGAGACAACCAGGCTCAGTTTAGAGTTGCCATCAGCAGTGCTAACGCACTCTCTGGAACTGCTGTTACATTTGCAGCACTTGGTGCTGGAAACAAGCATGTCTTTGCCATGCAGAAGAGAGCAGAGAAGGCACTCATAACATTGGATGGTATTGTTCAATCCCCTCTGTCTAAGACTCCACTGTCAGAGCAAATTATGCATGACGTTGGTGCTGGAACAACGATCATTCAATTAAGTGGTATTTCTTCAATCAGACCCGCTGACTTGCTTAAAGTAGATAATGAACTGATGAAAGTTTCCGTCGTTGGATTGGGAACAACAATTGCTGCAGGTGTCGGTGCCATTGGAACATTACCAATCGTTCAAGTAGAACGTGGATTTGTTGGATCTTCTGTAACTGCTCACAGTCAATTTGGTGCGGTCTCTGTATTCAGAGGTGCATTTGATATCGTCGATAGTAAGATCCACTTCACAGAAGCACCAATGGGGGCTGGTAGAGAGGATCTTGACAGTAGAGGATTAACCATTCCAAGATCTAATTTTAATGGTAGAGTTTATCTCAGAAAAGATTATGGAACTAACCTCATCTTTGATGATATTTCCGATAAGTTTGATGGTGTAACTGCTGACTTTACGTTGACTTCAGATGGAAACAACGTAACTGGAATTGGTAGTACTGGTGGTAATGGTTTAGTATTCATTAATGGGGTATTCCAAGCACCATCTACTCCAAATAATACAGAAAATAATTTTGCAATTACTGAAGTCAGTGGTATCAGTAGCGTAATTTTCACTGGAATCACATCTGTAGGTGGTGATCAAATTGTTGATCCTTCTGATATTAATTTGAATCAATTACCAAGAGGTGGTGTTCCCATTTCGTTTGGATCTACAAATGGACTTGGGTATGCACCTCTTAGAAAGGCAGTTGCTGAACCAACAGTCACTCTTGGTCAAATTACTAATATCGCTGGTGTACCAACAACTGGAGTATTTTCAGCAATTTCAGATGCTGAATATGATAATGCAACTGGTATTCTGACAGTAACAACTTCATCTGATCACGAACTTAATACTGGTGATAAGATTGAATTAAAGTCCTTGACATTTGCATGTCCTGCTGATGGTCCATTTACTAACGTCTATCAATTCCCAAGTGAAATCGGTGTAAACTTTAAGATTAGTTCTTTTGATTATGACAATTTAACTGGTATTGCAACAGTTGGACTGACATCTGCTCACAACTTTAGAGTTGGTAGATTAGTTGATCTTGCCAATATTGGAATGGCTTGCTCTACTCCCCATACGGGAATTACTAACTCCATCTTCCCAGACGGAAGTTCGGGAAGAAAAGCAGTCGGTGTCAACACCAATAGATATCCCATTCTTGGTATTGGTGGAACTAATACTTTTGTCATTGACGTTGGTGTTTCGACTATCACCCACGTTTATGCTGGAGCTGGAGCGACTGCTGGTGACGCATACGAAGTAAAACCATATGGTCCATACTATGCGAATCGTATTTTGTCCAGCAATAAGTTTGAAACTCAAGTAGGTGTTGTGACATTTGCTCACACATATCAGTCTGGTGGTACATTTGCTAAATGGACAATTGCTGACTTTGGTAGTGGATACTCTACAGTCACTGCACCAGCCATCGCAGTTACTGAATCTGGACATACTGGAACTCCTGCAGAGATCACTGCTACTGTAGGTGCTGGTGGCACTTTGGCGTTCAACATTGTTGCTGCTGGTAGTGGATACACCAATCCAACTATCAATATCCAAGAACCAAGTTACGATAACCTGGTGATTGAGGGTGTTTCCAGACTTGCTACAGGAGCAACAACCATCACTGGTATTGGAATGTCAGTTACTATTGGTGTTCTGGGTATTAACACAGTCTACAATTCAAAACCAATCACTAACTTTGTTTATGATGAAATTCTTGGTCTTTCCACAGTCAGCGTTGCTGGACATGGATTCACCACAGGTGATGTTATTAAAGTAAGTAATGTGGAGTTTGAACCATACGCTCCAGTTGGAGATGCTGGTGACTTCTTCCCTGGATATTCTACTAGTAACTATATTGTTCTATCAGTAATTGATGATGGCAACTTCACCATTAATATCGGTGCTGCCACAACTCAAGTAAAATACAATTATATTGGTGCTGGTGGTGTAGTAAGAACTGGAATTGGAGCAACTCTGTTTGAGGTTCAGAAGTTTGAAATTACCAAACCTGGATATTCATTCAGAAGAGGTGATAGGGTTAGAGTTGTTGGTATGACAACCGATCCACTTGCTGGAGATGACTTCCAAGAATTTGAAATTGAAGTCGTTGATACCTTTGAAGATGCTTTCTCATCATGGCAGTTTGGTGAATTGGATTATATCGATAGCGTAAAACCATTCCAAGATGGAACTAGATCTAGATTCCCACTTGCGTATAATGATCAACTGATTAGTTTTGAGGTTGACAAGCAAGACGCAGATTCTGCTCTTATCGATCTTAATTCTCTGCTCCTTGTCTTTATCAACGGTATCATTCAAGAACCAGGTGAGGCATATGATTTTGAAGGTGGCACTTCAATTACTTTTGTTGAACCTCCAGCACCAGAAGATAACGTTTCTATCTTCTTCTATAGAGGAAAGGTAGGTGTAGATAGTTTCCTTCAGGCAACTACTGAAACAGTCAAACCTGGTGATGATGTTCAACTGAGAAGATCTCCACGCATTGAATTGAATGAAATTTCACGCACCTTCGACAATCTATCTCAAGAGACCAATCGTGCGATTGTTGGTATTACTTCTGCAAGTGAAATAGAAACTTCACTGTATCGTGGTGACGGTGTAAGCACCACAGAACCAAAACTTCTTGCTTGGACTAAGCAAAAGGTCGATAAAGTTCTAGGTGGAGAATTTGTATCTAAAGCGAGAGATTCAATTGAGGCACAAATTTACCCAACAGCAAAACTCCTTAAGAGTGTTGAGAGAGATACCACTACTTTCTTTGTTGAGGATACTTCCCTGTTCCTAGGTGTTGATCCATCTGGTGATCCAGATAGTAATTTTGGTGGACTACTCGTTGCAGGAATTCCTACTTCTGGAATTGGATCTACAACTACAGTTGATACAGAAAGGGTCTCTGGTATTCTTGACACTAATGTCACTGGATATGCTGGTGTCGTAACTGGTATTACTACCGCATATGCAAGATTGGAGGAGTTCTATCCATTTGATGCTGAAAAACTCATCTACAGAAAAGGTATAAGTCTTGTTGATGGTTCTAAGAATGATCTTCAGGCAATCTTCCTGAAACCTGATGGAACTAGAATGTATGTCGCTGATCAAAATACTTTGACAATTACAGAATGGCAACTTGCCACTCCTTTTGAGATTGATACGGCAACTGTAAATAACAGCAACCAACTTGGAATCAGCACTCAAGTCCAAAACATTTATGACCTCTATTTCCGTGATGATGGAACAAAACTCTTTACTCTGGGTCGTGGTGCTCAAGCACCATTTGTCACACAGTTTAATGAGTTTAGTCTTTCCTCAGCTTGGGACTTGACTAGTGATACACAAGCTGGTGTTGAAACTTCAACCACCATTGCTAACCAAACCCAAAACCACAGAGGTCTGCAGGTTGTTGATACTGGATCTGCAATTATTACGATTTCTCCTAATTCTTCAGCACTTTATAAGTATGACATGGCTAGTGCTTTTGACATCACTAGTGTTTCTTTTGCTAGTAGTCAAGCATTGACAGATGACGATGCTGCAACAACTGATTTTGTCATGAGTGTTGCTGGCGATAAGATGATTGTTCTTGGTGGTGATTCTGAGAAAATTATTGAATATGATTTGTCCACACCTTATGATGTAACCACAGTAGGGGTTGCCACCACGTCCACATTGAGTGTTGGTGCAGGAGCAACAGTTTCCATGACTGCCAAACCAGATGGTGAGAGAGCCTACGTTCTCAACCTTTCTGGAGTTGGATCACAATACCACTTTAGTATTCCACCAGCTGGTCTTGGACTCACCTTTGAATTGGACCTCCGTGATGTTCCAACTCTTGCCGAGAGACAGCAATTAGTTCAGGGATATAGAGTTCTGGTATTTGACACTGGTGTTGGAACTGGTCTTACAACACTTGTTGGATCTGCAACTTCAGTTGGAATCGGTACAACTAACATTATCGGAATTTCTACCGATAAGTTGGATAACATCTATGAAGCATATTATACTCAGTTCTCTGGAACAGTTGGAATTCTTACCTGTCAGGTTGATCCAGACACCAATACGGTTGGTGTTGCAACCACTGGTACTTATCTAGAACCAGCAGGTAAAATTGTTTGGGGTAGAATTTCCAACATAACTAGATCGGATGATCCTATTGAAATTGCTGTTGATGGAAACAGCTTTGAGGTTGGAATGACAACTTATCCAACTATCCAAAGAAGAGACGCTGGACTAAGATCGACTGGTGCTCTGAGTCGAAAGTAAAATTCAACTTATAAATACAGAAAAAACAAAGGCTAATAATGTCTGCGATTATTACAGATCAATTTAGGATTTTGAATGCTGAGAACTTTGTGGCATCTGTCGCAAATACAGCTAACTCTTATTATGCTTTTATGAGTTTATCCAATCCTACTGGATCTGGATATGGTAGAACATCGACTTGGAATGATCTTGGTGGACCACCATTTCCCACCGATAATATAAACTATTCCAATCATGTGTATGACACCATGCTTTTTGGCAAGCGTGTCACTTCTTCTAACACAAGAAGGTTAATTAGAAAGGTGAATTGGGTTCAGGGTTCTACCTATGACTATTATAGGCATGATTACAGTGGCAGTAATGCAGCTCAGGTAACAAACTCGAACAGATTATATGATTCCAACTATTATGTTGTAAATAGTGAGTTCCGTGTTTATATTTGCTTAGATAATGGAACTGCCACTGGCATTTCCACTACACCATCTGCTTCTTTGGACGAGCCAACATTTACTGATGTTGAACCTAGTAGAGCAGGAACTAGTGGTGATGGATATTTGTGGAAATATCTCTACACTATTAACCCCAGTGACATTGTTAAGTTTGACTCTACTGAGTATATTACTGTTCCCAATGATTGGTTGACTACAACTAATACTGGAATTCAGGCTGTCAGAGATAATGCTGATTCTGAAGTCAATAATAACCAAATCAAAATTGTTGCTATTGACGAACCAGGTCTTGGATATCCTCAGTTTACTGCTAAAGAATTTCCAATTCTTGGTGATGGTGAAGGTGGTAGAGTAAGACTAACCACAAATTCTCTTGGTCAAATTATTGAGACTCAAGTAACTTCGGGTGGTAGTGGATATTCTTTTGGAAGAGTTGATCTTTCTAGTGAAAATGCTGGTGTTCAAACAGCGACATCTGCATTTGCTAAATTAACAGCAATTATTCCTCCATCTAGAGGACATGGATTCAATGTTTACAAAGAACTTGGTGCGGACAAAGTTCTGATGTATGCAAGATTTGATAATTCATCTTATGATTTTTCCGATGATACAATCTTTGCACAAGTGGGTATTGTAAAGAATCCAACCATTTTAAATTCCAATACAATCTTTACTGATAATCAATTCTCTGCATTGTTCTCTATTAAATATGAGACTCAGAGTGCTGCTCAAGATTTGGCAATTGGTGATACTATTGAGCAGACTGTTGGTGTAGGATCTACGGCTAAAGGAATCGTTGCTTCTTACGACACTGAAACCAAAATTATTAGATATTATCAAGACAGAAGTCTGTATTACAATGCTTCTACTGGTGATGAAACTGATGCAACCGATGTAAGATCTAGAGCACCCGTACTTGAGTTTACCTCAAGTTCTAACGCAATTACAAAGAGCGGTGGTTCTTTTAGTGTGAATGTGGACCAAAACTTCAGTGGAATTACAACCACACTTAACAACGGAAAGGTTGTCAATCTTGGTGTAAACTTCACAGATGGTCTTGCAAGTCCAGAAATAAATAAAAGGAAAGGTGAAGTCATCTACCTTGACAATAGACCTTCTGTTACCAGGAATGAGAGACAGAAGGAAGATGTTAAAATCGTATTAGAGTTCTAATAAAATGCCACAGCAGACAAATCTCAATGTCAATCCTTACTATGATGATTTTGATCCTGCTAAGGATTATCATCGTGTGCTGTTCAAACCTGGATTCCCAATTCAGGCAAGAGAACTGACAACTCTACAATCGATTCTTCAGAATCAGATTGAACAGTTCGGCAGTCATATTTTTAAAGAGGGATCTATTGTCATCCCTGGAAACGTAACATATGATGACCAATTTTATGCTGTAGAAATCAATGCAACACACTTAGGTACAGACGTAAGTGTTTACATTGATAATTTCGTCGGTAAAAGAATTGTTGGTCAGGAATCTAATGTCACTGCCCAAGTTCAATATGTTCTTGCAGAGACACTTTCTGAAAGAAATAATGTAACTCTATACGTTAAATATATTGACTCTGGTAACTCAAATGATGCAAAAGCCTCTTTTACTGATGGAGAAAATTTAGAGACTTTAGAGGCAGTAGACTACGGTAATACAACTATTCCTGCAGGTAATACATTTGCTACCTGTATCTCTGAAAATGCAACATCCATTGGTTCTGCCGCTCACATTGGTGAAGGCATCATGTTCCTTAGAGGAACTTTTGTCAGAGTAACAAAGCAGACCATTCTTCTTGATCAATATACAAATCAACCATCTCTTAGGGTTGGTTTGATTATTGCAGAAACCATCGCTACAGCAAAAGAAGATGGAACTCTGTATGATAATGCTAAAGGGTTCTCTAACTATACTGCACCAGGTGCTGATAGATTAAAGATTGAACTCGTTCTTGGTAAGAAGAGCATCACCGATACAGTCGATGTAAACTTCATTGAACTTCTCAGGGTTGAGAACGGTCAAATCAGAAAAATTATTAAGAGCACTCAATACAGTCAGATTCGTGACTATCTCGCTAAGAGAACTTATGATGAATCTGGAGATTACTCTGTAGAAGATTTTGAGATTGGTCTTTTTAATTCTTTGAATGATAGACTTGGCAATGACGGACTTTACTTCTCTAACCAAGCTACATCTCAGGGAAGCATTCCTAATGACGATCTTGCCTGTTTAAAAGTAGGACCAGGTGTTGCGTATGTCAGAGGATATGATGTAGAAAAGAATGGAACTACAATTCTTGATGTAAACAAAACTAGAGCAACTAAAGAAGTCCAATCTTCTGCCGTTGACTTTGAGATGGGTAACCTTCTTAAATTGAACAACGTTACTGGAATTCCTAAATTTAAGGACGCTGTTCAACTCTATGATGAGAGAAGAGATAATGGTGGTGGTAGCAATGGAACTCAGATTGGTGAAGCAAGAGTATATACAGTAAAACCAGAATCTCAAGTAAGTATTGCTAGAACAGAGACAACAATTTACGATTGCTATCTATATGATGTTCAAACATATACTAGAATTCAATTAAATAACACTCTCAGTGCTGGTGAACTTCCAGATACCTCATTCATTAGAGGTCTGAGTAGTGGTGCAACTGGATATGCCACAACTGTAGGATCAGGCAGTTCTAACGTCTTCCTGAGGCAAACTGCTGGCAGTTTTATTCAAGGAGAATCTATTAGTATCAACGGTATCTCTACAACACCCAGAACCGTAAATAACGTCAAGTCTTATGGCTCTGGTGATACCAGGATGGTTTTCCAAGATAGCAGTGCTTTAGCTGGATATACCACTGATTTTACCGCAGACACAGTTTTAGACTTTACCGTCCCTAATGGATTCACTGTTGCTGATACAATCACAATCAATAACGCTGGTGTCACAACTTCTGCTGGAAATGACTTTACAAATTTTAAGGTTGGTGACATCATTAGATATCAAAGACCTGGATTCTCTACAGCAACATTTAATAGAGTAAGTTCTATTACTGCTGATGGTTTGATTATGAACCTGCAAGCGGTACACACTGTTAATAACGTTAATGATGGTGCCCTTCCAACTTCTACCACAACAGTACAGTTTAGAAGAGGAAGATCCTCCATCAGAAATGAAGAAGAAGGATTCCTGTATGCACAGTTAGATGATGGAAACATTGCTACAGTTGATTTTACTGGTTCTACTCTGAAAGCAACTGTTGAGGCAACTGGAAAAACTACCAATGCAGCAGGTGTTCTTACACTCTCTGCTACAGATATCACTGGTCTCACAGATATTCTTTTTGAAGCATTTGATGAGGAAAGATATTCTGTCATTTATAGTGATGGTGATGTTGAACCACTTCGTGACGATCAAGTATCAATCTCTTCGAATGTTGTTACTATCAATGGTCTTAGAGCAAGTCAATCTAACGTAAATGTTATTGCTACAGTCAGAAAAACTGCAGTTCAAAATAAACAGAAAGTTTACAATAGAGTAAGAACTCTTGAGGTAACCAGATCCAAATATAGTAATTCTGGAACTGATGCAAACAGCAGCATCAATGACGGTCTCGAAAAGAGCACTTTTTATGGACTGAGAGTGCAGGATAAAGAAATCTGCCTAAACTATCCAGATGTAGCAAATATATTTGCTGTTTTTCAAGCAATTGATGAAACTGGAGTAACCTTAGATACTCTCAACTTCTTCACAAATCCCGACATCAATGATAGCGTGATTCTTGGTGAAAACTTGATTGGATCAAGTTCAGGTGCCATTGCAAAAGTAGTGACAAAAGGTGCCAATCAAATTACATTTGTCTATCTCACTGAGAGTAAATTTACTACTCAAGAAAATGTATTGTTTAGAGAATCAAATGTAATTGGAAAAATTCAATCAATCGTATCTGGAAGATACACTGATGTTACCAATAGATTTTCCCTAGATAAAGGTCAAAAGAGTCAATATTATGATTATGCTAGATTGGTAAGAAATGATGGTTACTCCGAACCAACTAGAAGGCTTTTCGTTGTATTTGATCATTACACTGTGCCTTCCAATGATGAGGGTGATATCTTCACCGTAGATAGTTACGATGCAGAGAGATTCTCTGAAGATGTCCCACTCATTGGAAATCAGCAGCAAAGAGCTTCGGATACTTTAGATTTTAGACCTAGAGTTGCTATCTTTGATCCCAGCAGTGCATCAGCATCACCATTTGATTTCAAATCAAGAGTATTCACAGATCAACCCAAAATTATTCTTTCTGCGAATGAAAGTTCTGTAATTGGGTATAAGTTCTACGCTCCTAGAATTGATAGACTGTACGTTGATACACTTGGTAAATTCGTATATGTAGAGGGTGTTCCCGATAGAAATCCAAAGGCACCTGATAAGATCAGTGAAGCAATGCTTCTAGCGACTCTTGAACTTCCTGCCTATCTTTATAATCTTGATAATGTTTCCATCACGATGGAAGATAATAGAAGATACACCATGCGTGATATCGGGAAACTTGAGGATAGAATTGAAAGTCTTGAAGAAATAACCTCTTTGAATCTTTTGGAATTGGAGACCCAATCACTTCAGGTTCAAGATGCCACTGGACTTAATAGATTCAAGTCTGGTTTCTTTGTTGATAATTTTAGAAATGCCAACTTTATCGATCCCAGATCGGTAATGCTTCCACAAGATAATGAGTTAAAACCATTCTTGGATGCAATTTCATTAGATGCTCTTGTTTCATCTAGTGTTAATATTCCAGATAATGAGATCGATCTAGGTGTTGATTTTGATCTCTTAGATCCAAATGTCACTAAGACTGGTCGAATGATTACACTCAACTATGATGAAGTTGAGTATCTGAGTCAACCACATGCCACTAAGGTTGAGAACGTAAACCCATTTAATGTTGTTCTATACAATGGAAGTGTTGATCTTACACCAAAGTCTGACTTCTGGGTTAGAAATCTCTGGCGGGCTGCAAGAATTTCTTGGATTCCAAACCCAGGCAGAGCAGGAAGCAGTTCTGGTGGAGTAAGAGTTGTATCTAATAGACCTGATCAATTCATGAGGTCTAGAAACGTAGCGTTTGATTCTGTAGGAAACAAACCATATGGAAGATACTACCAATTCCTTGATGGAAACGGTGGTGTTGATGTTGTTCCCAAACTGGTTGAAGTTGAAGGTGTAACAGGTGTATTCCAAGTTGGTGAAACAGTTGTTGGATCTGTAGATGGTGTTGACATCATCAGATTTAGACTTGCGAGACCAGATCATAAGTCTGGTGCTTTTGCTACTCCAACAGTAGCTTATACAATTAACCCATATGACAATACAACTACATTACCAACACAATACTCACTTGCTTCTACAGTTCTTAACGTTGATATCGTAGCACTTGCAGCACAAGCTCAAGGTGCTTTCTCTGGAAGACTTGAGGTTGGTGCGAGACTGAGAGGTCTTAGCAGTGGTGCTCAGGCAGATGTATCTGATATTAAGTTGATTGCTGATAATGGTGGTGATCTCCAAGGCACATTCTTCCTTAGAAATCCACTTACAAATCCACCACCTGCGGTCAGAATTACCACTGGAACCAAAGAATATAAACTCACAACTAGTGCTACCAACGCAGAACCACTGCCAGGTAGTAAGTTGATTTCCACAGCAGTTACAAACTACACTGCAAATGGACGTGTCATTGTTAGACAGAGAGTACAGACGATCTTCTATGATCCTCTGGCACAATCTTTCCTGGTTGAAGATGAGGGAGCATTCATTACTTCTGTTGATGTCTTCTTTGCTAATAAAGATGGTGGAAATATTCCTTGTGAAGTCCAACTTCGCACCATGGAACTTGGCACACCGACAACAACTCTTGTCTCACCAGCCGCTAGAGTTCTTGTAAAACCAGGTGATATTACAACGTCTAGTGATGCTAGCGTTGCGACAAATATCAAGTTCCCATCACCAATTTATCTGGAACCGAATAGAGAATTTGCTGTTGTTCTTCTTGCTGATACAGATCAGTATGAAGTGTGGGTCGCTGAGATGGGTCAAAAGACCGTTAATGCTAGTGATCTACCCGCTGCAACTGGTGTTGTCTACGCAACACAATATTCCATGGGTTCCTTGTTCTTGTCTCAGAACGGGTCTATTTGGACTGCTAATCAGTATGAAGACATGACGTTCAAACTTTATCGTGCGAACTTCACAACTAATGCTGGAACTGCATTCTTCTATAATCCAAAACTTGATACTAGTAACGCTGGAACTAGAATTCTCAGTGAAGATCCTATTGAAACCTATCCAAGAAAACTTACTGTTGGTATTGAAACCTATGCTAATGGACAAGCAGGAATTACAACTCTTGCTATTGGAAGAAAAGTAACAACATCTGCTAAGGGATATACCTTTGGATTTGTTGAGCAACAGGGTGGTCCTCTTTCTCCCACAAATGGAGTCGGAGTATTCACTGGTGGTAGTGGGTATGGAACACCCGATGCAACTGTTGATACCTTTAATATTAATAGCAATGGAACAGGACTACAACTTAACGTCACTGTTGGAATGGGAATTAGTAATGTAACTGCAGTTTCCGTCGCTTCTTCTGGTACTGGATATGTTGTTGGAGATACTGTAGGACTTGTCACCTCTCAGATGGGTGGTTTTGGTGACGGTGCTGTTATCAACATCGACAACCTTTGGGGTATCGATACCTTGTATCTGACCAACGTTCAAGGTGAGGACATGCAGGTAGGTGCCGCACTCTCTTACTATGATGGTTCTGGAAACATCAAAGGTGCTTCATCCACCACGTTACTTTCGGTCGATGTTACATCTTCAAGCCTAACCACAGGAGATGTTAATGACGGTTCTTGGTTCCATGTTGATCACTACAATCACGGAATGTACGCTGATAACAATAAGGTAACCCTCTCCAAGATTGAACCAAATACAGCAATCAATGTCCTCTCTGCACCTCTTGGTGTTGATGATGCCGTAATCTCTCTCGGAAATACATCTGGATTGCTTACTTATGAAGGAATCGCTGTTGGTGCTGCAAACACTGGATATCTGGTTCTCAATGAAGAAATCATTGCTTATGATTCTATTGGTGTTGGAACTGTTGGTGTCCTTCAAAGAGGTGTTGATAACACTCTGACTATTGCACACCAAACCAATGATCAAGCTCGTAAGTATGAATTGAACGGAGTTGGTTTGAGAAGAATTAACAAGACTCATGACATGGGTTCTGTTGATAGAACCATTGATGGTTACTATATTCAAATCGATAGATCCAACAGAGACACCGATGACAACACCAATCAGGAACCACAACTTTCATTCACAACGAATGCTCTCGTAGGTGGAAGAATTGCTGAGGCAACTCAAAACATTCAGTTCAACTACATTGCTCCTCAGTTTGATGTTGTCACACCTGGAGAAGGAACCAGTGTTTCTGCAAGAGTAAGAACAGTCTCTGGAACCAGCATTAACGGAACAGAGGTATCATTCCTTGATCAGGGATTTGAATCTGTTGGTATCAATACCATCAACGAACTTGAGACACCAAGATTGATTGCTTCTAAAGTCAATGAAGACGCTAGAACAACTGATCTTCCTCGTAGCAAGTCTCTCACATTTGGTGTAGAACTTCAAACGACAGATAGTTACGTTTCACCATATATCAATCTTGATCAGGCATCTCTGCAACTTCTCTCTAGCAGAATTGATAATCCTGGAATGAATTATGCAACTGATCCTAGAGTCAATTCTGATGATGCAGATCCACATTCTGCGATCTATGTTTCTCAGAGAATTGATCTCCAGCAACCTGCTAGTTCGTTGAAAGTTCTTCTTACTGCTGTCAGACCATCTGAAGCCGACTTCAGAGTTCTGTATAAGTTGGTTAGAGCAGACTCCAGTGAGATTGATCAAACATACGAACTCTTCCCTGGATATGAGAA
>Ga0181566_10000944_pt1 | contig 23695 bp, 9 predicted proteins | sample 101ome_15_FD_133762 | JGI IMG/M metagenome (GOLD analysis project Ga0181566, IMG submission 133762) | Coastal salt marsh microbial communities from the Groves Creek Marsh, Skidaway Island, Georgia - 101402AT metaG (megahit assembly) | ecosystem: Environmental > Aquatic > Marine > Intertidal zone...
GTCTAAATCTAATGTCACGCCGCCGGCAGAACCTCCTCCCGTTAAACCAATACCACCAGTAACTCCTGTTATCGTGCCGCCGCCGGCGGTTGCAGCTGCTAATGAAGCAGATACATCCGGAAATCCAGGTATTGATAATACACCGGAGGACATACTAACATTACCGCTAGCAGTAATATGATTAAATGTTACATTGGTTGGTAAATTAAGTGCAACATCTCCGGCAGTTATATAACCAGCAGTTTCTAAGCCTGTTACTCTCGTACTAAATGAGCCAGAGTCTTCTATTAAACTAGCAATTGAGTTAGAAACATTGGTAAATCCAGGTATTGATAACACACCTAAAGACATACTAATACCTGACGAAGCTGTTATTGTATTTCTAAACGTTGTTGGGTCATTTACTATAATTGGCGAATTGCCCTCAATATATGAAAATGATCCGGTAATTGCTCGGACTGCTACATCGGCTCTAATAATATTAGCATCTATATTACCGCTAGCGGATATATCACCAGAAGCAGTAATTGCATTTGCACCCGATACAAATAAATTTCGTACCGTTAATTTACCTGTCAACGGATTAAATCGCAAGTCATGTGCTTGGTTTGTTGATCTCCCTAGTAATGAAAATCCAGGTGTTGGGTCATCATTTAATAAAAATACTATGGGATAATTGTAATTTACCGGAGTGCCAGAAATGCTTATTTTACCATTCAAGTCGCCTGTCACATCACCTACAAATCCATCACTTGCACTTACGATAGATGCCGTAATTTGATTAAATGATACATTGGTTGGTAAATTAAGTGCAACATCTCCGGCAGTTATATAACCAGCACCTTCTAAATTAGTAACTCTAGTGCTAAATCCTCCGGAGGCTTCTAAGAATGAACCGGATAGCAGCGCAATTGAAGATGATAGATTGCTGATATCCGTAATGTTCGTGGCGATGTCACCAGTGTTGGTGCTGATGCTCGAAGCGTTCGTGGCAATGTCAGCTGCAAATGAAGCACTTGCTTCTTCTAATCTAGTTACACGCGTGCTAAATGATCCGGATGCATCAAACAATGAACCGGTTGCTGTATTTAAATCAGTTAATTGTGCTGATGATGAAATTATTCCAACTGGAACATTTGTTATTAGATCAAAATTGGTTGGCCCATCATTGCCTTGCGGTCCTGCTTCGCCGCCTAATGTCGTATATCCAAATGTTGCATTTGCTACTTGCAGATTAGCGCCGCCATCTATTTTTTTAACTTTACATACAAATGTTACTGGATTACCTGTATGTTGATATGGTATTGTTATAGATGCATTTGCGTTACTAGCAATCGATGTTGCAGGGTTTGTCGTCTCATCGCCGCGATTATACATACTTCGACGCGAGCCGCTGTATTCAATACCATCTTTATACAAAACAATTTCCGATATAGAACGATCGTTGAATACCCCGGGGGGCGTATCAGCTGATTCGATATCAACGTCAATACTTATTAAGTATTTGCCCACATTTGATATAGTTAATTCGCCTGTTGATGGATTAAATGCCGTAAGATCATCATAATCTTCGACGTCCCAATTCGCGATTGTAGCTAATGTAGTGCTAAATACTTGACTGCCAGTTTTACGCATTAATCCGATATCAGCAGCAGTCGGCGCGCCGGCCGATTCTAACGTCGTAACTCTTGTACTAAAGCCTCCGGAAGCTTCTAAGAATGAACCAGATAGCAGGTCAATTGAAGCTGATAATGAGCCGGTGGCTAAATTAAGTTCGATTACCGAAGATTCTAGATTAGTTATATCTAAAGTATTTGTAATAATATCAGCTGCAAATGATGCACTTGCTTCTTCTAAATTAGTAACGCGAGTACTAAACGATGCACTAGCATCGAATAGCGAGCCGGTGGCTAAATTAAGTTCGGTTAATTGTGCTGAACTTGATATTAAATTAGCTGGGATACCGGTTAAGTCGCCGAAATTAAATATAGATGTTCCGCTAGCTCCATATGAACCTGTATAGAAAAACTCTCCACTACCCGTATCATATACCAATGTATATAATTGATTACCTTGACTTAACCCATTCGGTACAGCTTCGCGTACGCCATGCATATATAATGTACCACTACCACTAATACTCCCGGAAGGTGAAAAAGAGCCAGACTTTATCATGCCGAGCCATAAATTACCAGTGACGCCTTCTATTTTTAATGCCGGAGCGGGATTAGCCGTCGAATCAACTAATGTTAATCTATTAAACGTTAAATTAGATGATGTTGGTATTGCAGCTGCTACATAATAATCTTGATTTAAATCTAAGCCAGTTGTGGCAGTAACGTTTGTAGCGATATTACCTATACTAGGATGATATGCACTAGATGCTGTTGTATATATTAAGTCTATTTTATTATATCCGGGATCAACAAAGCTTCCGATATCAAACACTCGGCCTATTTGAGTAGCAGTATCCCATTGCAGTTCTACAATTTCATTCTCTTGTAATGCTATAGAACTAGTTATTATAGATTGATAATCCCATGCTTGTCTATATTTTATAGCGGTATTTTCGAATTCAATATTATCATCTTTAGCATACTTAAACGATATAAATGCGCCAGATGCGGTACTAATTAATGTAACTCGCGAACCTCTTTGTATGAACGGATAATTATTAGTATCTTCATTAGCAATTAAATTAATACCATCGTGTGTAAACTGTGATATAGCAAACCAACGTTCTATAGATATAGTACTATCAGCATGTACATGTATTGAACCGGTATCTGGATTTGCTATAATTCCAATACTACCAATACTTGATGTATATCTAAATAATAGCGGCCGTCTTACTTGATTTGATTCTAATGAAGTAACTCTAGTACTAAATCCTCCGGAGGCTTCTAAGAATGAACCAGATAGCAGCGCGATTGAAGCTGATAAAGAACTAGTTTCTGCATTTAATTCGGTTACCGAAGATTCTAGATTAGTTATATCTGAAGTATTTGTAGTAATAGCGAGGGTATTTGTAACAATATTAGCTGCAAATGATGCACTCGCTTCTTCTAAATCCGTAACACGAGTGCTAAATGAACCAGAAGTGGTTTCCAGATCTGTAACTCTCGTACTAAACGATGCAGATGCATCAAACAATGAACCGGTTGCTAAATTAAGTTCGGTTAATTGTGCTGAACTTGATATTAAATTAGCTGGGATACCCGTTAAATCACTAAAATTAGATATAGACGTTCCGCCTGTACCATAACTACCTGTAAAGTAAAATCTACCAGAACCGGTATCGTATACAACAGCTCGTATATCATCGGCATGTATAGTTGTCTCTGTTATATCTGCATATAATAACCCACTACCACTAATATCACCGCTAGATACTAATTTTGTACCTTTTATTGATCCGTTAACGTCTAACGTATCAGTTGGTGGGGCAGATGATGGACTATTAATTCGTACTTTACCTGTAGAAAAAAATGTATGTTTTAATGAGGCGCCGGTGTAGAATTGTACACTTGCGCCAGCATTAAATATTATTTTATTACCACTTTTAAATGTTAGATTAGTTGCTAATGGATTTGATTGTATATTATTAGCTAATACGTACTGATAGCTACCTGTAGTCGCTGTTAATGTTTCAGTACTAACGTTGTATTTAAATGCAATCGGATCTTGTTTTAGTTCACTAGTGGCCGCATTATCATTCAATGTAACCGGAAACTCTCCAGTTGTAACACTAGATACAGTGACTGTATCAGCATTGCCGCCGCCACCAGATGCTGATATTTCTAATGCAGTATTAGTATTATCAGCACGTAATGTTATATTTGGTCCGGCTTTTAATATTAACGTATCGGCTGCTTCCGCTGATGTAATATTATTTCCACTAACATTGACGACAGAAAATGCATTTTGGTTAGGTTCTCCCGATGCGGCAATTTGTGCAGCTAACGATGCAGATACGCTAGGAAAGTCTGTTATTGCAATATCGCCGCTAACATTCAACGCTTGCGTTAGTGTAGTTGCGGTATCAGTATAACCTATACCAACTCGATTTGTACTAGCAGAAATATGTAATGCTTCGCCGGTGAACACGGTTGCCGTTCCTAATGCTCGACTAGATATTACAAACGACTCGTTACTCGTATCCATACCAATTGCATATGATTGATTGATACCATTACTATCAAATCGAATATATGAATCGGCATTGTTAGCAATTGGCTCGATACGCAATGCCGGTATGCCGGCACCTTCGCCAGTTTTCAATGTTAATGTTTCACCTTGTATTACATGTACATCGGAACTGCTACCAGAAACATATAATGAGTTACGTATAATTCTAGTTTCATGCGCATAATCACTGCCAAATGTAATTACATCAGAACCATTAATTCGTTCAAACGTATAACGTTCGCCTTTTGTTAATTTAATATTTGCCATGTGTTACGATTGTGGTTCTGGTGGTATAATGCCTAAGTAGTTACTTGTTCCTATGTCTATATTACTGTCATCAAACTCTACGCCATCTGCATTAATAATTATGTCTACGCCGGAGCGATTGGATCCAGTATTAGCTATTAATACACCTGTTATTGGTTTTATTGCACTAGCAGCCGTATTCCATGGCGCAACATCTAATTGCATATTCATTGTTAATTCTCCTCCGGAGCCGGAGTTTCCGCCAGTGCCATCAAATACTAATTTTACGCCAGTTGTACTATCATCTAAAAAGTATGATGCAGAATTAGCTTGATTTACAATAATTAACTTTTCAGCAAAATTTGTTGCTGTAACAAAGCCATCGGCTGATAAATTAAAGTTATCAGATACTATTTCAATATTGCCGTTAGAGCCAGATATATATTGTGTTGTACCGCCTAAAAAGAAATCCGGTGTTCGTATTAATAATCCGGCATCCGGACCGGCTGTTTTGAAACGTAATAAATTATCAGCATCTTGTATAAGTTCTAATCCTACGCCGCCAGGTCCATATTCATCTGTTATTGTCGGTAATATCGAACCAGAAAATATCATAAATCCTCCGGGGGCGTCGCCACGAGATGCCGATCGGAATCCTAGATATCCTACTGATCTAATAAATCCTGAATTAGAACCGGCCATTTCTACACCACTACCAATTTGGTTACCGATGTATAATGAACCGGTCATTATGTTGTTAGTACCGTCTATATAAAAGTTTTCGCCCTGGAATACTGCGCCGAAGACTGCCGGTTGGACTTCAGCAACGTTACCGTTTATATCTTGTAATTGAAATCTAAATGTTAATGGTGTTTTTAAATGTGCTGTCGGAATTCGTTTAAATATTCTAGCAAAGTTAGGTGAAAATCCGGTTTGTACATCCGTCTTGAAATTTATATTACCAATAGTCCAGTTACCTGATCTAACTACAAATCTCAAGTTAGCAGCAGTTGCATCTTTTAACGCTTCAAATCTAAATTCGGCATTTGCACGAGATCCTAATACCGGCGGTGCTGTAATCGTGCCTATTCTATAACCATACGTACCGCCGTCTTTATATAAATCATAATCAAATGTTTCGCCCCAATTCTGTGGTCGCGTTCCGCCGGGTATATCGATAACCGTAGAGTTGAGTGCAGCTACATTAGAACCAGAAAGATATACATCTATTCTAGGCGTTGGTATACGTGGATCGGTTGATAAACTATTATCATCCCCTTCGGCATTCACTACTGCAGAAAATCTTAATACGTATTTTGTATTTTTTGTTATATTCGGTCGTACAGAAGATGATATAAATAAATTTGTATTTAATGGATATCCTAAGCCTCCGTTTGGAAATACTCCGGCGTCAGCAAATCCATATGAAGCAGATGTATTTAATGTATCATCAGATGGATGTCGTATTAATTTTATACCACCTATTATATTTGTATTATCAAACGACGCAGATGTAGTATATATCCCTGCGGGGAAGGGATTCGCACCCCATGCATCAATATTCCAATACGTATCAATTTCTTCTTGATTATCTATCCTCCCAAAATGTTCAAATACACTACCTATAATGATATCAGTCTCCAACGTACTTTCATCAACAAGTAATTCTTGTTCTTCTAGTATCGTATCACCAAGATCTTGAAAATCTCCAAAAGCGCCGGCAGGCTTATATAATGTTTTTATTTTAAATACATCGCCAGTTTCTGGTTCTATATTTGAAAGAATTATATCCGCAAACGACGCAGAATTTTCTGTTTCAGATATAGTAGGCGGCCCAATATAACTTGCAGTATATGTATTTGTCGATGTTATATTTGATATTATACGATTTTCTGAAAAAGTAAAACTATTTTCAGTATTAGTAGTTAGATAAATTGGGAAGGTAAATGCCGGCGCGCCGTTTGTATTATAATCAGAATTTAAGAAGCCAGATTTTTGTGCTACTTTTGCTTTATAAGCATTTTCTACTTCTAGGATTTGAAAATTATAATCACCATATACTTTATACGTACCGCTACTACTAATTATTGTAGCTCCGCCCGGCAATGGCGTATCATATTGGCCTAATGGTATAAGTTTAGACTCAGTTGCAAATGTTCGTTCATTAGTTGCTAATTCTAATGTTACATTCGGTTCACGGATTGTAAGTGTGCCGCCGACCATTTGTTGATTAAACTGAAATGTATCCGATAAATCTATATTTACTACTGCAAAACTAGTTATAAATGTTAAGTCAGGTGATATAGCTATTGCATTATCTGTATTAGATAATGAGTCTGTATTAACATCATTATCTGAAAGTGATATACCGCCACCAAATCCTACGCTAGCGCCGAAGTATGAATCAGGAGTACCGGGTGTCGCGGCGCCTTGTGGAAAAACTGATGGTAATGGATTTGATATAACAGGTGGATCCGGTGGTGGACTAACAGTATCATCTGAACTCATATCTATAGTCGTTGATCCCCAACTAGACATATCTACATTTGGCCCGCCAGGATTTGTATTTGTATAATATGGCGGCGTACCTACTGTCAATCCCGTATCACCAATTGAAGCAGTTTTTTGTGTTTGTATACCCGACAATAATATCGGTTGGCGATATGTTTGTATATTCTCTGTTACAGTTACTTTTGGTATCTGTTCGAAAATTATTTCAGTAGTATTTTTTTCAAATGGAGCAACCGCTACTGTTCTTGACCATATAACATTAGGTATGTTAAGATAATTATCGCTAGTAATATCTTTGCTCGAAGCAATTTTATTGCCAGCTGGATCGATAGCAGCACGTCCTGCTAAATATACAGTTGCAATACCCGGGGCAGTTTCTGGATAGATATAAACTGCAATGACTCTATTACCTGATTTTTCTAAATACTGTAACGGCTTATAGAATATTGGGTTGCCAGCTGAGTCTAATATCTCTATATAAATTCTACTAGCATCGACTAAGCCTTCGGGGTTAGCACGTAACTTAATTAAGTTTTTGCCAGCGGTAAATTTTTCAGGAAATTCTACTATTTGAAAGTAATCACGTGAATTTAGATCACCGTCCACAATATCATACGTAGCATCTTTATAACCTACATATGCAACTTTAGGCCGTACGGGTGTTTCTCGAAACGTATATTCTGACATACATTACGCCTTTTTTATAAATATCAGGCGTAATTTATTTGAGAGTATCCGTTAGTCTTCTTAATTTCAATAAGTTTATCAACTACATCGCGCATTGCATCAATATGAGAAATACACATGATAAATGCAAATTGCGACTTAAGATAATCGAACAACATATACATGCTATTTAAATTATCCGAATCTAAAACTCCGAAGCCTTCGTCAATTGCTAAAAAGTTAGGTCTAGGTAAGCTAGTTATATTAATTAATGATGTTCGTATTGCCAATGAAGATATAAATTTTTCCATACCCGATGTTAGTTCCAATGGCCAATAATTATCACTATCATATACAATATAACCGTTAATATTTTTTCCGTCAGTTTCTAATAGTACTGAAAAATCAACTATTTGTGTAAGTATATTATTAATTTCTGCTTCGATTTGCGGTAATGCTTTTGAGATTAGTTGGTACGGAACACCATCACGTTTTACTGCTAAAAGATAGTATTCATACCCCTTATATTGCACCTCTAATTCACGTAATCTATCGATTGCAGATAACGTATTTTGCTTTGTTTTTTCCGCAACACGTAGCCGGCCGTGCATAGATAATATCTTGTCGTCTAATGAACTTATTTCATTATTTAATGTTAAAACTTCTGACCGGACTTCTTCTATTTCTTTATGCTTAGTAACATTGAATTGTATGTCATCTATACGTTCATTTGCACGTATTAATAGTTGATTTTTTGTATGCAATTCTATATTTGTAGAATCTAATTGAGCTTTAGTAGATGTTATCGATGATTTTTGTAACTGTAACGATTTTTTTGTATCTTCTATCAGTCTTGTAATACGATTAAATTCATCTCGTTGAGCATATGAATTCAAGTCTTTGTAATATATTATTTCTTTACTTAGCGCGCTGATTTCATTAACAATTTTACTACAATCTTCTTGTATTTTTGGTAATTTTTTTGCCGCGGTTTGCGTGTCTTGTAGCCATGGATTTGCTATACAATATTCACATTCTGGGTCCCATTCGTGTTGGTCTAACTTAGAAACTAACTTGTTTATATGTTCTATTTGTACATCTAAAAGTTCTTTTTCTTGCGTTAAACGCATAACATTTAGTTCTAATTCTTCTAACGAATTTATATCTAAATCTATTGACTTAATATTATATTTAAGTATCTTTTCATTTAATTCTGCTAGAATTTTTTCTTGAGATTTTGATATATCCGTTGCATGTAGAATTTCATCTTGTAAATGCGACGTACGTATTTCTAATGATTTAATTGTACTTTCTAACGTGTTGATATCAGAAATTTCATCATCAATACGTTTTAACTCAGATGTTAAGTTTAGAACTATTTCATTAAGATCGTTACGCATAGATTCGTGATCATCACGTTCTTGTTGCAATTTATCTAATGGAGCTGTTAATTGCTGTATTTCAGTTTCTGCATCAGCCAATGTAGTTGCGTGATCTTGTCGTTTATATTCTTTAATAATTGAAGCAGTTTCTCGTATATCCTCCGCTGCAATTTGGTATTGTTTTTCAAAAACATCGATATCTAAAAACTGAGTTAATAGTTCTTTACGCTCTCGTTGTGATTTATCTATAAATCCAGTATTATTATTTTGCAACGATAGCGCTGTTAATACAAAGTCATCATATGTACCCAAGTATTGTCTTATAATTTTATTTGTACCATCACGCTGCTCGCCATTAAGCATCGTAACGTTACCACTATCATCTTCATGCCAAAAATCTACATTTACTTTAACATGGCCTTTATTATTTTTTACGCCGCTGCGTGCAACAAAATATTTCTTACCATCTAATTCAAAATGAAATTTACACTTGAAAGACGATTTTTTATTATTAAGCACGTGTACAGCTTTATGTGTACGACTACATTTATCAAAACAACAAAACGCTAATGCATCTAACAAAGTTGATTTGCCGCTAGCATTAGGCGCAAATAATCCGTTAACGCCGGAAATGTTTTCAAAATCAATTACATTATCTTCGCCATAACTAAACATATTAGAAAACTCAAACGTTTTTGGCGTCCATACTACATTTCTAGTAAGCTCTGAGTCAGTTAGTTTTGAATGCACTAAACGATTAATATGACGAACAACATCTAATGTATCATCATCTACCGCATGTTCATTTGATAAATAGTCTGATATTGTTTGATTTTGCCACTCTACTTCTCGTACATCACCGAAATTAATTTTTTGTTCTAGATTCGTTGTATTTATTGCATTAATTTTTTGTATTGCAATTTCTTGAACTTTATGTTTTTGCTTAATTTCCGAAACAATTTTTTTTAAATCAGCACTATCTGTATTTTGTACCTTTAATCGTAACCTAGGACGAAGTGGCACTTTATCAGACGGATTTACTATTTTACCGCCATCAATTTCATATGTATAGTAACCATAATCATTTTGTATTTCTACAAATTCGCAATCTAAAGTATTCATATCCCAGACCATAATACCATGGCCTAATGCTTCACCATGGTTTTGCTGAATTAATGATCCGGCATATGCAATAGTTTTATCATTGTTAAGAAACTGTGGTTTATGTATATCACCTAATAGTACAAGATCATATCCATCGAATAAATCTGTAGTAACATGTGTATTGCTTAACATAAATCCAGCATCGGTTGATGCATTATTTACAGCGCCATGATGTAATGCAACTTTAATATCACCATCAAATTCATTAGCTCGAATGTAATCAGACGGCTTATCAAAAACCGACATTACGTTAAAGTGTACATTAGATATCTTATATATACCATTGTCTTTGAGATAGAATATGTTAGGATGATTTAAGGCTTTAACGATAGGAGATAATGCATCTAAGCGACTAGAATTATTTAAATTGCAGTCATGATTGCCAGTAATTAGTATTGTAGGTGCCAATGCTGCTAATCTACGAAATAATTCTGATACTTGAAATACTAATTCTGGTGACATATCTGTCTTAGCGTGCACGATATCACCTGCTAAATATATAACTGAATTTTTAGTACGTGTACGTCTAATATACGTATATAAACGTTTAAATACTTGTTCATATTCTTTATGCCGCTTAACGTTACGTACATGTACATCTGCAATGTGATATATTCGATCGATATGATCTAGTCCTATGTTTATAGTGCGCATAAAATTTTCTCTTGCATTAATCGATCTGCAGTAAGTTCTTCTGTACTGTTGATCATTTTAGTAATTTTCTCAAAACCCATATCAGATGGATCTTTATCAGATAAGTCTACAAAGTAAACATTAGCACCATTAGCTAAGAAATATTCTGCGGCCTCTAATGCTTGTTTCTTTGCATCTTGATCTAGACATATATAAATGTTCTTAACGCCCTTTTCTACAATTCGGCGTTTCAATGTATTTGATATTGTTTTACCAAATAACGGAATAGCATTTCTGCGTACAGCGATGGCATCAAATGCGCCTTCGACTAATATAATAGGCATATTCCAATTGATATGTAATTCAAATCCTACGATATCTTTTGATGCAGGTGGATTTTTATGTTTATAAATATCATCATCATAATATGCCCTAGATACGAAATAATTTAAACTACCATTTGCATCATAACTCGGTATAATTATTTTACCACCATATGGTCCATTAGTACAGTATCCAATTCGGTATTTAAGTATATCATGAATTGTAACACCTCGTCGTTTCAAATACATTACTGCATTACGATATTCAGGTAAATTCGTGTTTATTTTCCATAATGGTTTAAACTCAATTGGTAATTGCAATACTGGTGTATCCGTTGTAGTTTTATTTGGCCGATATGCTACATCATCCAGTAGTTCGGATAATCGTGCAATTTTAGCTCTTGGTACATTTAACTTACGAAATAGTATAGATAGTTTTCTGCCGGCAGCATTACATACCCAGCAATGCCAATATTGTGTTACAACATTAACTTCAAGTTTCTTTTTATTATGGTGACAGAATGGACAGTGATATGCAACATTATCGTTTGAGTTAACTTTACCACTACCGAGAACCGAGTCAATTAACGTAATTAGTGAGTATTTACTCATATATTAATATTATTAATATTTACAACGTTATCAATATATTGATACCATTGTTTCATTCAAGCATATCTATCATGAAAATTTATATAATATGAAATATATAAAGAAAATCTCATAAGGTCAAGCCTTTAACCAACTTTCCGGTATAGTTTTTTCTGCCCACTGAATACCGTGTTTATCGCAATAATCTGCATATGTTGTTTTCGAGCCTTTTCTTATTTTATTACGTGGTGATTGAAATATGATTCGTATATCCAATTCTGGATTTTGTTCTTTTACTAATAAATGTTTTTTACGATCTTCGAGTGTCCACCTACCTTTGGCTTCAATGAGTATGCCGTTTGGTAAACGAAAATCAATTGTATATTTATGTTTTGTAGCTGGTTTTATATATTCGATTGCCGTATCTTCATATGCTATTGGTACATTTGCCTTATTCAATTGTTCAGAAATTGTTAATTCAAATCCACTACGATAACCTTTTTTACGTGCATTGCGACGTATCTTAGATTTAGATCTCCATGCCATAACCGTCCTTTTGTATAAATATTAGTGGTCCCAACGGACAACGAAATTCATATCAACATCATCACGTTTTTGTACTGGCGTAGCTAACTTTCCGACTGCAACCATTTCTGCGGCATCATTATATAAACCAATTGTCGTTACATAAGGAAATGCTGATCCGGAAATAAACATAGCTTTACGATATTCACCCGGGCCATTATTTTCTGCAGATCCATTTGTATTACATGAATTATCAATGCCTGTTGCAGGACGATATGTAGAACTTGGATTTAGACTAACATTAAGTTCGCCCGCGGGAACACGTACCATCACTTCATTTTCGTAAATAGTATGCTGACCTTTATAATCTATTTGCCATGTATTACTAAAGAATCCTGATCCGGAATTATATTTAGGCAATGGCGATGATACTACGATTTGACCGTTACGATAAAATACATTACCAACTACATTGGTTTGTAAACAGGATGGGTTATCAGCGCGATTAGCTAACGATGTAATTCCAGTATCACTAACAGCATAATCATACATACGTATTTCTGCTATCCTTTTAGTAAAATTGTCATTAAAATCATAATCTTTAGTAAGAGCTCCAATTAAAATATCAGCATTATTATTTACATTGTCTAACCCAGTATAATCATTACTAGCTGATTTATCGATACCGTCAATGAATATTTTTATTACTGAATTACTATTACGAACCGCAACATGAAATGTCTTTTTGGCGGCTGATACCGGTATAGTGTTTGTTGCTAAACTTTTTACTGAACTACCGTCACTTTGTACAAAGGCAATTTTCATGCTGCCGCCCGTTTGGGTATATGCTATACTAAAAGGAAATTTTGTTGTAGGGTAACTTGCTGCGGATTCTACGCTTGTACCAAATAAACTAGATGGAATTTGTATATCTTCGATTTCTAATATATTTTTTGTACGATTAAAAACTGTACGTTTACCAACGCCTAGCTTTGATAAAATAGTACCACCTTGTGTAAGCCCGTCATCGGCAGTAAACCAAAATGATATAGTCCAGTCGTCGCATTTATTAAATCTATTAAACGTGTCATCATGAGGTATACGAATATAACTTTTAGCTTCATTATTACCGCCATCAAAATATCCAGCTAAGCCAATTGGTGCATCATCCATACCATTAGTACTGCCGCTGATAACAACGCCATCAGTTACCGTAACATTTACTATTTCAGCATTTTTATCTTGACCGTTTAGTACATATTTAATACTACCTGTTACATATGTACCCGTTTTATAGTCAAAATCTCTAAACGTTTCATTAAATGATAGATAAAATACATTACGACTAGCTGATGCAAACGATGATGAATCTATAGATAAATCTCGTAGATTGCCATAACCATCATCTGTCAATGTAATCGTTTCACCTACTGGTGTAGCAGTAATAGTAACACTACCTGGTTTGATACGTTCGCCGACATCCATATATGGTACAGTAACAATTGATGCGCTGGTAAACAAAAGTTTTTCAACTTTTGAACGATTAGATAGTTCCGCAGTACGTGCTGGGTCATATGGATATCGATAATATCTATGATCTATTGCACTCCAATATATATGCCGATTCGTGCCATCTGCATTTTCGGGATAAGACGCAGCCGGATCATTTACGTCAACACGTAAACCGGTATACATGGCTTCTTGATACTGCGCACCTGATTCAGAATAACCTGTATTCGTTAGTGAATAGTTTTTATATGTCTTAAATGATCGGCGCTGTACATCGTTCGCGCGTATTGGTCTAAATACTGTTGGAATCGTAGGCATATCATCTTTAGAAATCTAACTTCACTTTGATCAACGCTTCACGAGTAAATGCTTTTAATAACGGCTGACTTAGTTTTGCAACCGCTAATAACTCACCTCGATCATTATATAATCCGACACTAGTAATGTATACTTGCGGATCATTGACAAATGTTGCATATCTTAATGCACCCAATGACCCTGAACTAAACGAAGGATTATTAGAATAATTATATTCCGCATTTTTTACACGTACAAAGAAATATGTAGATTTAACTTGTTCAGATGATCTAGCTTGTATACCGCCAGTTTTGCCCGCAGGAGCGTTTGTTGATCCAGATTTTAATGCTGTATGTAATAAAGCTCTATTATCGGGTGTACCTTCGGACGTACCCGTTGCTGGTGTAAAGATGCCGGCAGAATTGATAGCATCTGCATTTAGAATGGCAATGCCATGTTGTGGATATAATAATCCGTAGTATGTCGGATCTGCAGAATTATAAATACTGGTTCCACCGTCAATCGAACCTGAGATTAAATTATACACTTTACCAGCTTCACCTTCAGTAGCACTTGATACAGATGAATCGTCAATGATAGATATATATGGTGCGGATAAATTTATTTCAAAATTACCTGGGTCTAACTTTTCTCTAAATCTAGCTCTATTAAATGTCAATGCATAAATAGAATCAGTATCTGTACCATTAATTGTGAATTTGTTATCGTTCGGTGCTAACAATGTTTGTGCATATTGTTTATAAACTGCTCTAGACGGTGTATCATTATTAAGGTTACCAGTAGTATCAGTAGAACCTGAGCCGTTAAAATGTCCATATGCAATTGACAACATAGGAGCTGCATTATTAACAGTATCAGGATCTTTATCGAATAATTCATAAAAATATGAAAGTTGTGCAGTAGTGGCTGTCGAAGAAGTAAAGAATGATAACATACTACCACTTCCATCGCTAAATAAACCACGTGTCACAGTTTCAACGCGATTCGGCAACACATCGTCCGCAGGATTAAACGTTGTAAACACTCTACCATTGCGAGCCTGTATAGTAGCAATTTCGCGTTCTCTAACTATTTGATCAGCTAATTGTGTTGCTAGTTGTTGTACTTGTGCAGTAGCAACGTTATTAGTACGACGTATTCTACTTACGGATGGTGTAAAATTATTAGCACCGCCGACGCCGCCGCTACCAGCTGGTCCCGAACCACCCGGGCCACCGCCGTATCCATATGTTCCTGCTATTGGCATTTATTTCCTTGTCTTATTTAGATATCGCAGCTGCGGTCATTACTTGAACTTTTTTAACAGTCACTGTCAATGTTGTTCTACCGCCTGTCTCATTACCTATTAATAATATTGTTGCTGTAGCATCGGCTAATAATTGCGGCTTAGCTACAAATTCAAATTCTACACCTGCTACCGTAATACTTTGAGCAGCTTCGCCGTCGCCAATAAACTGAGGCGCGCTAGCAATTGCACTTCTATTAGGAGCACTTCTAGTTGCACTTATAGTACCTACATCCGAATCGGATAAAATAGCTGTATATCCAAATCTAGAATTGCCTCCGGAGAAATTTACGGTCTCAGGGCGAATTACATATGATTGTCCATTTTCTAATGATATTGCAGATTGCCCAATACTTACTACTGGAATATTTGCTGTACCTTTAGGTAACGTAACAAGCTTATATTTCATCATCTGCGTTTCATCTGGCAATGCTTCTAATACTGGCATATTTTCAATCGCTGAACCATAATATGCAGTGCCTAACGGATGTTCTGTATTATACAGATCATAATCAATTTCGTCGTCTGCTAAAGCAAACTGTGTAATGTTAAATTCATTACGGCCGCGGGCTAATAATTCTCTACCGCGCTTTGTTAATATAGCATCAACTGTTATCGTGCTGTTATTAAGATATCCCATCTAGTATCCTATTCTTTTTTATAAATATGATCTTTATACAATTATCTAACAGATATGTTACCTGGTGGCAATACCGGTGTTGAAGTGTTTTGTGTTGTCGGTACAACCGGTTCTGGACTGGCGTTAAATATCAATTGATTTGCATTTGTTTCAAATACTTCAACCACAGGCTTATTGTTAATCGCTGCAATAGTGGTATTTGCATTAATGCCAGGACCGGTTAACTTACATCCATCATATCGTGCATTCTGTATTTGTGCAAATACATCGTCCATATAACATGCCGGTATCAAACTTTGTGAGTAATACAAACCAAGCGATTGGCTAACAGCATGCTTAGCATTTTGATTTATATATGTACCGGTACCGGATCCGGAGAAATGATTAACAACTTGTTTGAATTCATATGATGGTCTACATTTGTCTAATATCGCATGATTAAATACTCTACAAACTTTTGGTATAGATGCAATAATATCAAGTTCGGTTAACATTGGATTGAAATTAGTTAATGGCGACGAAGGATTAGAAAAACTAACGCCTATAGCATAAGACGTATAACTACGTAATAGTACGTTATCAAATGATGCGGATATATTAATATCTGAGCCATCTGGAAAGATTATCGGTTGTGTTATACTACGTAAATTATACGGAACATTATTACGTATTTCGTATACAGATAAGGTTATAGAACCGCTGTTGTCAGGGACCGAGTCAGAATATGGCTTTGTAGTAGCTTTTATAGTTAAATTTTGATGTGTATCAAATTGAGGTGTATCAAAATGTACTAACAATACATTTGAACTATCACCATTACCTATAGTGCCTAGAACAGTATTAAACCCTACTAATGTAGTACCGGTATTGTCTGATAATAAATTAATTAATTTATATTTAGGTATCACATTAAATGATGATTCCGGAAGACCGTTGTCACTGTAGCTCCAAGTAGTAGAACTTACTGGTAAAGCAAATTGCGTTATATTATTGATAGATGCTGTATACTCTACTAATTCATCCGGCGGCGTAATTTCTACCGTACAATAATCAGCAGCGCCGGATGTAAAACTAGGTATTGTACCTTCATATAAAATATGTTCGCCAGTTGTTACTGGCGTAATATCATCTATTACAGCTTCATGTAACAAATACTCGCCACTTGCTGTTGGTGACGGTTCTGGTATTAATGCTTCATATTGGGGATTTGTTATAGTCGGTCTTCGAGTTATCTGTACTTTAGAACGTTCCAATGCATGCGGTTCGATAAGTAAACCCATTGCTTCATCAACACGTTCTGGTAATAGTTGTTTAATTTGATTGAACAATGTAAAATCAAACTGACTAAATATTCTTATATATGCATTAACATCATTACGGTCAGAATACTTTTTCCAATATTCTTTTGAAAAAGACCGTAACTCAGGATATGACATTTCAAATTCATCTTCCGGGTTACCGATATAATCATCTAATTCAACGTCGCCGATATGGTTGAAAATATCTTTGTTGATTTGATCAGCATGTGAATAAAACAATCCTAACTTGTTTGAATCTAACGGAGCTGTATCAAAGCTAGAGCGTTCGGCAGTATCTGTTGGCGACAATCTACGAACTAGTTCGTTATTTTCTAAACGTATTTTTTGAGATCTAGGATTATTTCCACCTAACGAAACGCCTTGTATATAATACGTTTCTTCTACTGGCGTAAAATTACCACGTTCAGCATTTGCCGGAGTTTGAAAGCCATATGCATATAGATTCGAGCCGGTACCCACGCCGGTAAAGTCTGTAATCGATTGATTGGGATGTGAAGATGAAATAATGGTTGCATCTGCAGATAAATCTACTGCATTTAAATTAGTACCTAACGGATAATGACGTACCAATGTTTCATATGAACTTGTAGCGGATAAACTACCAACATATGAAGTTGGATTTTTTGTATGTAAATCAAATGTAGCTTGGTCTAATCGTTCTACCCATTCTCGATACTCTTGAATTGAGCCAGAAAATGTTGAAATAGAATCTTGATCTAAATATGATAGTGATGAAGATAATACGCTAGTAGTAATTCCATCATATATACGATCGTTATCCGACCATGGTACGCCGCCAATACTTACATATACATTATCGAAGGTAGTAAGAAACTCTATGCCGGCACCACCCCAAGCTTCAGATTGGTACGTCACAGTAGGTTGAGTAGAAATCGATGTTCGGTGTACCACTTTATCAGTAATATTATCTGAAACAGATTGTACGACTATATGATATGTAGCATTGTTATTACTAGTAACATTGTACAATGCAGCACTAGTATTTACATTCGTTGTCCAATAATTATGTAAGTTCCAAAACTCACCATTATATGCAGGAAACCAGTCACTTGCAACTATTTGTGGTGTATCAATGCCCGCGATGTTACCGTTTTGTAAAGTATATACTATTCGGCCATAATCACTACTACCAGAATATGATGCAGTATGCTGTAACATTATCATTGATAATGGTCCGCGCGATACGCCAACTTGGTCATATATAGATAAAAGCTGCATGCTTTCAGTAACCGCTGGCTTAAATCTAAACTCGCGTGATATAGGCATGAGTCGTTTTATATTATCGGGCATTACTGCATCACTAAATAGTGATGATGTATAACTGGCTGCTTTATATTCTAATCTAGCACCATCATATGTTTCTAATGCATAATTAAATCGATCTTCTATCAATGTAGGGACATCACCGGATACCTTTGGACCTCCATATTCTCTAATAGAAAGTAAAGTCTGCGGTATACCATAAGTATTCATGAGAGCTTTCACAGACCTCGCAGTGCCCTTAGTTTTTAATAAGAATGGTAAATTATTAACAATCCTACGCCAAACTTCGGTTGTAATGTCTTGATCGGCTTTTGAAAACAATGTTCCGGTTTGACTATAAGACCCGGTAACATCGGTACCTAACTTATATTGCCATAATGCCGATGCTTGTTTTCCATTTGCTAATTTCCATCCTAATGATTCTGCTATATCAGTTAACGTTTCACGACTAACACCTAATTTAGGATTTTCTTCTGCTTTATATGTTTCTGATAATTTGTTAATATATGTATATAGTATGTCAAAATGATGACCTATCATATTAACAAATAAATCGTATTCCGAATTATTTACGTCATTACGAATATGTTCCGGGATAGATTTTACTAAAGCCGATTCATTTAATATATCGTATAAATCGGCTGAGCCAGTTAACGTATTATACCAAGTAGTTGCTAATTCAGAAGTAGTTTTATGCAGTATATATTTGTTATTTTCAATTCTTTTTGGCCATGGCGTAATATGATATCTTTGTGCTCCGACAAAAGAACCAGATTCTCCAAATGTAGTAAGACTAGACGTTGGTTCATTATATAACCAACGTTCCCATGAATCAAATCCGCCCTTAACGGCATCTAGTTTATTTTGATTGCTAGCAATACTACCAAACAACGAGCCAGAATCGGAACCAGATGCATTTTGTAATGTAGCAATGCTACTACTATAATATTCAATTAATTCTAGCTTATATTTAAAATTATCTAATCGCTCTCTGGCCGATGAATAAAATACAAAATTATCAAAAGCACTATAATCAATACCTAAGTCAACTCCTGCTAATGAGCCAGAAAAATACGAATCTAATATCTGTTGCGACGTTGATAAATTAGATCCTAGTAAATCGTTCCATGATTTAAATTCTGTTTCTGTAATAGTCGTATAACCTGGGTCAATTGCAAAATTCGCGCCACGTAATATTACATTATCTTCGGATACTGGCTCATCATATACAATTATATTATCAATAAACGATTCTGCTACTTCTTGTACGATCCAAGACTTATCATTACGATCTATATCATCCGGTAATGGTTCATATAACTTTACAACAAACTCATCATCCTGTAACCAAGATTTTTGATTGATAATTTTAAAAATACGATTATCACCAAAATTCAATGATAAGAATGAATCTAACCCTACGCCATATTGGGTTAAATAATTTTGAATCATGTTAGCATGATCTGCAGGATTATCTACAGGAACATGCTTAAGTATTAGTTCTCTTCTATCGCCTGAAATTTCTCGGATAAATACCATCGGAAAGTCAGGAGACCCTAATATATTTCTATGAATGTTAACTACAGCTTCAAATTCGCCTCGACGTACGCCAAAATTAGACATTGCTGCTGCAATGTCAATATTCAATTCTTCATTGACTATTTGAAAATCTGATATCGGTCCGCCGATAATATATGTTCCGGTATCACGTGTATAAGCATGAAGTTCTATAACAGGCGTATCAGTAGGCGTAATATTAGATTCTTCCAACTGTAATAGCGGTATATCAGATTGACGCCATACAATACCTCGTACGACGCCGTCTTTGATTAAAATATCATCTTTATTTGTAAAACGCTCTAAACTCATTCTGGTAAATAATTATCGAATGTAGCACCTGGTACATATCGTTTAACAATTGCAGCTGCCGAAGCCGGCCATTCAATTCCGAACTTTTTAGTATTGCCGACATTCTGTACACGTTGACGTAATTGTTGAATTGATTTATATATATCTTTAACAAATTTTGTTGTGGTTATTTCGACAGCATTTGTAAACGTAGTTATTTCTACAGCCAATGCCGATAGTTCTGCATTTATATTAATAATTACGTTGATATCATCTAAGATCGATCTAAAAGTATCGATATTATCTGCTTCTTGTATTCTAGTTAAAATTTGATCAAAATCGCCAGCAACTTGATTATATAATGTCCGTAACTCTTCTTTACGTTCATCTATTTCTACTGCTCTTTGATATATAGACATGTTAGTACTATACTCCGATAATAATGTACGATTAGGATTATTTTTATCATTCATAGCATTAGCTAAACATTGAATAACAAATTTATCATCACGCATTAATAAATTATTACGTGTATTATCAAATCGTCTAGGCAATGCATATTCATTATCATTTGCTATACTAGTTGCATATCCCTTTGCAACTTTAAATACTGCAAATGCAGCACCTAATCCAGGTAATGCAGTTAATAAAGGTACACCGACAGATCCAATAACTGCACTAGTTGCAGCTGCTGCGCCATATGTAGCTGCATTCTGGGCAACGCTTTCAACACTTTCAATATCATCTGCCAAACTAGATTGTATTTCGGGTACACGACACCAATTGCCGGCAACATCATCTTCTTCTTCGCGACTCAATTCGGCCGTAACTCGTCCAGATTTTTCTATCAACTTAAATAAACTATTTTCTGATTCTTTAGTTTTAAGTCCGTTACGAATTCGTTTAACATATTTCCATTTATCCTGTGATAGAACAATACTTAATAAGTCTGATTCATCACCTAACCCAATTGTTTCTTCTACAATATTAGCTAAACTACGTTGTGTACTATTTAATGTTTGTAATGTATTTGATAATACAGCAGATGCTTCTTCAAACTTATCATATATTATTGGAATAATAGAATCTATCTGAGATTGCTGTAATAACTGATCTTCTAATTCGGCTAAACGAACTTCATCATAGTATTTAATACTACCTTCTGGCTCATATAGATTTAAGTTTTCTATATCAAACGGTGCACTAGCATTACTATAATTGTTAATATAGTTTTGATATTCAATAACATCCATTCTATCAGCTTCAATGATATGAGGAAATGAATTCCATACGATGTCATCGCCATTTCTAGTATTACTGTCTACATTTTCTGCTTGTAAAGGTATAATGCCGCCGGCTTGTACTAGCTGATTTATATAACCAGCGACTTGGTATCGGTCATCTGTCTCATACACGCCATTGACAGATACTGGCGGCTCGTCAATAAATCCACGCAAAGAAATGTTATTAGTATATGCATATGCTCTAAATACTTCAGCATCAGTAACTTGTTTCCAATATCCATTGGTCATAATACGTACAGATGTAATTAAATCATTTAATGGATTTGTATCTTCATTTTGTATGAGCGCATCAAATTCTCCGGTATCTAAATTACCGGCGACATCAACAGGCCATGTAAGAATGACCATACGACCTTCAAATCTAGTACGAAATCCTTCTAATAAAGTTTGCGTTTGATATACTTTTTCAAAATAAGAATTTGAACTAACATCATAATAATCGCCCGGGTCACGTTTAAACGGCTCGCCTTGTTTATAGCCGCTTTTATATCGTACATCGCGATTCCATTCTGAACTACGATCGGTAACTGCACGAGCATTGAATTCAGCAAATGCATTTACTTCTTCATTTGCAATTTCCGTTATACCATCAAATGACATATCAAAGGTAGCTAACTGTTCATTTGAAGCTTCTTTTATATCATTGTATGTTAATTTACGTTCAACTAACATTACCTCTAACGTTTTATAATTAGGTATCGGATATGCAATGTTGTTACGTATATAAAAAACACAAAATATTTCATCAACGTTACCAGTTTCTGGTATTTGCTGCGGGCCTTTAGTTAAATATGCATCGTGATAATCTAAAGGTATTAATGGATTGACCGGATTAATTAAAAATATATTATCTGTAACATCTTCGTCTATATCGATACTTGGGATTTCGTCGTCTATAAACGTTTCCCATTCATCATCTAACAAATCATCTAACGTATCATTATCTACAGATGGTATAAATCTACGCATCTTATAGTTTACATGTTCTTCGGCTGAAACATTACAATTTAATACGTTCCTAGAACTTCTACTAGGTCTCTGAAACTCTGGAATTATAATTTGTTCAACTACCGGATCCGGTTGATCATCTTGTAACAATCTACCTTGTTGATATATAGGATTATCAGGAAACTCTTGACGTAGAATTTCTAATAACAACTCATTTGGTTGTATATCACGTTCATCTTCTCTAGGCTTTGTTGATAAGAAATTAGCCATTATCTAACTACCTTGAAATAATATCCTTTATCGTGTATTTGAACGTCATTACCATTATCTCGTTCTACTTTAAGTATTATTTTATAAAAGCGTTCTGGTAAAAATGTATTCAAATCTAACTTTATAAAGTTACCGTTAGTATCACATGATACACGAGTTGCTTTAATATCAAATGGAATTATAGTCTCTTCAGTAACGGCATCTTTAATAGAGTAGTAAGATGTTATAGGCAATCTATCTTGAGTTAAATAGAATGAGCTAGTTTGGTAAGATTTACTAGGAAACTCTGGCCGAACCCCAATTCTAAATTTTGCCTTTTCCGTGTCTCTATATTGATCACGTATATTTTTAAAATAAGGAACGTATATATCAGATGTGATTTCTGTAAACGAACCAGTACCGGCTAATGTAGAATCATCCCATGCAATTTCTAATCTAGGTATGTATATTGAATTAGTATCTCGACTAAAAAACTTAATATTACCATACACATTCGAATTTGTTTCATCGCTAGTAGATCTTTTTATCATAAACCCATTGTTAGGTATTTCATCGTTTACCCACTTAGCTATAATATCCGTTACATTCATACGTATATCGGGCGTTGCTGCATTATTAAACGATTGACTAGCTTCATAACCAGAACCGGTTATCCATGTCCCGCCGCCCACTCTAGTACTCGTTTGGCCTTTACTATGACCAGACCCGGTATCCCAAAGTAGTGGGTTAGCAGAATCTGCA
>Ga0181566_10000956_pt1 | contig 23598 bp, 21 predicted proteins | sample 101ome_15_FD_133762 | JGI IMG/M metagenome (GOLD analysis project Ga0181566, IMG submission 133762) | Coastal salt marsh microbial communities from the Groves Creek Marsh, Skidaway Island, Georgia - 101402AT metaG (megahit assembly) | ecosystem: Environmental > Aquatic > Marine > Intertidal...
TCCAAGATAATATCCAAGATAATATGAGTGATTATGAACGCAGAGAACAAGAATATCGCAAGTTGCTTGAAAAACCACAACCCAAGGAAATCAATTTCGCAGAAGATACATCAGCTGAGTATGGCACAATGTCGCCAATTGAATTGGAGCAAAAAATGAAAGCCCGTGAAGGTGATATTGTGAATATAAAGAACCCCCTTGCCGAAGAAAATAAATTGTTGAATGAACGCATAACCACATTAAACACAGTAATGGATAAAATGCAACAAACCATTAATAACATTATAGAAGACAACAAGCAACTGCGACAGGAGTTGAACAATGTTATTGTAAAACAAGAGGTATCCAATGTCATATCCAGCGCAGTTCATAATATCCAATAATTACATACAATGCATGTACCAAATCCAATGGCGATCATGTTATCAACACCCCGTCGTTCAATTATTTTTTTTGTAATATAATAAATTATCCTTATATTACAAGTAAAAACAGGACACAAAGACATAGATAACTTAGAAAAATAGACAAAAATCCAATGTTTTTTCAGAAATTAATTTTTGACTTTGTATTAGAAAACCTCATTTTCGTGGTATTGTACATCTTGCTGTTATTGTTAATCTTTCCTTTAGAAGATATTGTCATTCCTCGTATGTTTGGAAAATTATATGAAACCATTAAAGACAAAAAGACGTATGGAGAGCCACTGAACATAATTGAAAATATGACATCTATGAATACGCCGGGTATATTAACGTGGATAATAGCAATCTACATCTTCACGTTGCTTGCGGAGAACTTGAAATTCTATATTGACTCGTTTATCAGTCCCAATTATTTGAAATATTTGCGTTCGCTTTTATTTACGGGAACAATGCGAAAACACGAAGAAGAATACGAAGACGTTAAATCCGGAGAATATATTTCAAAGGTGATGGAAATTTCACGTAATTTACGAGATTTATTCCAGTATTTGATTTCCCATTTCTTCCCATATGTATCTGTCGGAATAGTATTGATATTATACTTATCGTATCAGGTTCCCAAACTGGCGCCGATATTACTTATTTTTACAATGGTAATAGTATTGTTTAGTGTATATAGCACGGAATACATTATTTCACTTGTTCAAAAACGCGAAGATTTTTTCACCAAGGAATTGGCGGAAAGCATACAGGACAAGTTACATAATATGATGAATATTGTAATCAACAATGAAGGTTTTAACGCAATCAAGGAAAATGATGATTTGGAAGAAAAAAACAAGAAGATGATGGAGGACATTATGAAAGCGGAATCTGTGTCAATGACATCCATGCAAATGGTAGCAATCACGGGTTATTCGTCGTGTGTATATATTTTGTACGGGTTATTGAAGGAAGGACAAATCACCGTTGCCAGTATGATTGCGTACTTGCTTACACTCGGAAAGTATTTATCGTATATGCAAAACATTAACTGGGGGATTGTATTTTCGCTGAGTTATAAATTCGGTATTATTAATTCCCATTATGACTTTTTATTGGACTTATTCAAATATACAAACAATGACAAGGCGAAAACCACGTTTGACGACGGATCAATCATATTTGAAAATATGAAATTTAAGTACAAAGACGGAGACTACATATTTGACGGGTTGAATTTGAATATAAAGGACAATGAAAAAGTAGGACTTGTAGGGCGTTCCGGTTCCGGAAAAACGTCGTTGATGAAAATGTTGGTAGGATTACACTCCTACGAAGGATCGGTTCAAGTCGGACATCAAGAAGTCAAAACGGCAAACAAGGATGATTTAAGGAATCACATTAACTATGTAAATCAACGCACCCAGTTGTTTAATGGGAGTGTAGTGGAAAATATGGTGTATGGAAACAACAAAAGTGAAGAAGATGTCAAGAACCTATTAAGCAAATACGGATTAAACAGTGTTTTCTCAAAATTGGATAATGGTATAGATAGTGATGTCGGTGTAAATGGAGGTCAATTATCATTGGGAATGCAGAAAGTGGTATTGTTGGTGCGCGGTATTTTGCGCCCGTCCAAGATTATAATATTGGATGAACCGCTTGCGGGATTGGACCAGAATACACGTCAAAAGGTAATGAATATGATAATGAACGAAAATAAGAACAAGACGGTAATTGTAATTACCCACGACAAAGAAATTCTACCGTATATGGACCGTGTAATAAATGTGAATGATTATCAATAATATACAATATTGTACAATACTATACAATATAAAATATAGATCTACAAGAATATAAATATTTCATAATAGTGTAATTATATTATTATGGAATTTCTACAAAACTGTTTATTCATTAATTTAGAGCATCGTACTGACAGATTACAGCACGTCCATGAGCAGTTGGAGATGATGGATATAAAGGGAGAACGGTTCAATGCTATCAAGACAAAGGATGGTGCGGTCGGTTGTTCAATGAGCCACATGAAATGTTTAGAAATTGCAAAAGAACGCAATTGGGAACACGTGTTTATTTGCGAAGACGACATTTATTTTACAAATAAGGAGCTATTTGTAAATAGTATTACCAAATTCAATGACAACATCAAGGAATGGGATGTTTTACTTGTATCCGGAAACAATGCACCACCATTTACGCACGTGGCTGAATATTGCATAAAAACAAAAAATTGTCGCGCGGCCACTGGATATGTGGTAAAACAACATTATTACGATAAATTATTGAACAATTATAGAGAAGGATTAAACCAATTATTGCAAGAGCCCAAAAACAAGCACGAATATGCGATTGATATGTATTGGAATAGAATACAACGACATGACAATTGGTATTTGATTATACCACTCAGTGTAGTTCAGAAGGAAGGATATAGTGATATAGAGAATCGCAATGTAGATTATAAACGTTTAATGATGGATTTAGAAAAGGAATGGTTGATTGAGCAATATATACAAAAATTAATTAGTGATTCGCATAAATAAGGATCCCATAACGTGTTTGTTTTTCTGCGAATATTCCATTGATTTCAAATTGGACTGGTGTTGTTTTTGTATCATTTTCTCCATATGTTGGTTGTTGCGTTGATTCAATAGGCGTTGTGCTTCGGCTTTATCCATAGGACCAATATTTTGCTTACTTCGTTCAGTTCTCATGTGTTCTACGGATGAAAATGTTTTCATTTTATTGTAATCGGTTTCGCAGACATCAAAAATCGTCTGGTCTTTATGAACTTTACGAAGGTCATCAAATTTCAATTTGCCGAAAATGTCACTTCCACAATATTGGGTATCATCGTCATCATATAATGAATTTCCAGAACTATGATGTAATTCTTGGACACTTTTATGGACAACCATTTCCTGATTATTTTTCTTGAACTGGCGGAACATTTGCCCCATATTGTTTGCATTAACGTGTTCATTAGTATTATATTTATCATCAACTTCTTCAGCAACGAACCAATCGTTTTTTGATTTATCAATAGCAGATACCATATTTTCTTCAAAAAGAGTATTAAATTCTTTCTGAAATTTCTTTTGATTCACGTCTTTTATTTTGTTCTTAATCTGCGTGGTATGAACGTCATCTTCTTGTTGAATAGGTTGATATACACTTGATTTCACGTCTTGTGATTGTTTATTATGGTCAATATAGTGATTATATAGAACATCAAATGCTTTTTTATAAAATAAAAAGTATTCGCTGGGAAGTTTGGATTTGTCAGGATGTGTCATCAATACAATTTTCTTGGCTTTTTTCATTTGTTCTTGAGAAATATTATAATCGGTAATATGAAACAATTCCAATATGTCTTTGAAACTGTACATTTGTATATCTAAATTGTGAGGCATGGTATATGATTATAATATATTTTTTATAATATGAAAATACATAAAATCAAAAAACTATAAAATGCATAAATTACATAAAAAATAGATATATATTTTATGTATAATGGATAATAATGACGATGACCTCCAGCGAACGTTTATTCACACTATTCCAGATAAAGACACGCTATTGTCTATTCTAAAAGAAAATACAGGTATTTTGGTTCTGAAATTTGGTGCTACGTGGTGTAAGCCGTGTAAGCAGATTGAAGAATATATCAATTATAAATTCAGTGAAATGGGTGAAAATGTATTATGTGGTTCTATTGATATTGATAAAAATTTTGAAGTCTATGCATTTCTAAAGAGGAAAAAAATTGTACAAAGTATTCCAACAATTATACGTTATGATTGCGGAAATATTACGTTTATACCGGATGACGTGATTACAGGAACGGATATTGCTAAATTAGATATGTTTTTTGATGATATAATGGAAAGTTAAATATGTAAGTTTTGATTTTCTGGTATATGTTTGTTTTTGGATGTCTATTTCTTGACTTTACGATTTTTGATTGATTTAGATGCCAATGAAGCTTTTGGTTTATGTGTTTTTGTTTTGTTAATGGATTTTCCATTGGGTGTTTTACTATTGGGTGTTTTACTATTGGGTGTTTTACTATTGGGTGTTTTACTATTGGGTGTTTTACTACTGCTGGATTCCCTTCTTGGTGTCTTCTGTTTTATATAATGCTTACCTCCCTTGTTTTGCTCTTCCATCCTTCTCATTTCCTCTTCTTCTTCTCTTATCATTTCCTCTTCTTCTTCTTCTCTTCTCATTTCCTCTTCTAATTCTTTCATCTGTTCTTCACTTAATTCTTCTTCTTGTTCAGGTTCAGTTTCTTTGTCTGGCTGAGTTTCAGATTCTTGATCGGGCTCCTTAGAGGGTTGAGTTTCAGACTCTTGTGTAGGTTCTTGCTCAGGTTCCTTAGTGGGTTGAGTTTCAGAAGTTTCACTTACAGAACTATCTAATAATGTTACATATGCCAATACAAGAGAACTAATGCCAATCATACCATATGCAACCATAGGAATTTTAGGTTTATCCAAATCCATTATAATAAATTATTAGTAATATATTTTATTATAAGATAATAACTAAATGTTATTGTATTGAAATACAAACAATATCAAAAAGATATATTCCAATCATCATATAATCCCCCATTATGCAATGAACCATAATTATCAATGTCCATTATCTTATTGTATTCACGTGTATATAGTAACTTATAGTGTAAAGGTAGTTCTTTAGAAGACAAAATGCCGAGCATCTTTTTTTTGTAGTCATTTACACGTATATCGTATTCACTATATTTATAGTGGGGAAACTCATTTGGATGGTGAAGAGATCTCTCATCCAACCCTGTATTGTGAATATCGTCATTGGAATCTGAATGTATGCGTAATACACGACTTGTAAACATAATAATATATACACATAACACATAACAAAACATGTCTAAAATCTATTATCATATAAATATTTCTTTCTATATACTATAATAAAATGTTAGCATCATTAAATAATGAAAAGCTTAAACAAAAATATATAGAACATATATTAAATAAAGAGTTCAATGGTAATGAAGACATTAAAGAAACCGAATATAGTGACGAACATTCAGTAAGCGATGATGACCGTGATGAAACAGAAAGAACCTATAATATTAATAACAAAGAATACATTCATGTATATGAAGATGATTTAAATGAAGACTTATCGCTGTTATTAGAAAGCAATAGTACCGAAAATTATGACATAAAATTTATATTGATGTATGTAAATGACGAATTGAAAATGCCATTTTCACAATATTTCTTTGAAAGAGTTGAAAATGAGATGGTTTTACCAAAAGCGGTAATATCAAAATCATCATTATTTGAAAAGTCTAAAGACTACGCCAATGATTTGGATTATGATAGCAATCACTATGTTTTTATAGATGAATTAAAAAAAACATTGAAAACCAATTATAGCATTGATCAAAAGGACATTGATTATAGGGGATATACAGTAAAAGATTCCGTAGTATATGTATTATGTAATATGCAGACAACATTATTTGATAACGGTTATATGGCAATTTACGATGAAATTGTGAATACAGGCGAAATTCAACACACATCTATCCAAAACAATGTTGTGGATTTTTTCAAGGAACACGTGAATATACAACAGTTTTTAGATATGGAAGAAAATATGATTGATGTTCCAATACATTGTTATATGTGTAATTATGACAATGAAAATAAAAAACTCATCAATATAAAAATGGACGATATGTTTGAAGATATGATTGACCATAAACTATTCGGTACAAATTATGTATTCAGTGAAGCATTATTAAACAGTGACAAAACCACAGAATATAAGAAATATGCGGTGTTTGTAAATGATGTATTGTTTCAGTATGAAGATATTTCAAAATTGGCAATGTCTGGAGGCGGAAATGGACAACAACTAAAGGAAATGGATGATTATAGTTCAATCATGTATCATGATGGGGATTTGCATACATTTATACTTGTAAAGAATTATGAACAATTTTGTATGATTGAATAGTAATAGAAAAACATCATCAACCATAAACTGACATAACACCGACAGCAAAATATAATCATCTAATATTATATTTTACATTATAGCATATGTTGGTATTGCATTCTGAATGTGTATTTTATGCTTCAGTAGCTGTGTATTCGCGTAAATAATTGTCCAAATTATCATCGGATACATTTTCATTTTCATATGTATTGAAATATGATTTCACTTCCTCTGGAATGGGATGACGACCATATAATTTGACAAATGATTTCACATATTCATCTATGGTTTCTTTGCATTTTTTGTATTTCATTGTAGCTTCGGTAACCGACTGTCTGAAATTCGTACGCGCGTGTTCTTTTTTCATTCCAGCTTCAAGTAATTCGTGTTCTTTATCTTTGAGTTTATTTTCCATTTCCTTCAATTGTTCTTGTTTATCTAAAATGGATAATTCTGGACTATCATCCACACTAACTAAACTTAAATACCAAGGATGACGTGATTTATCGGCAGTTACAATGATATTACAAATGTCGGGTTTCTTCAATGCGTCATATCTTGTGCGTTGTTCGCTGTTATCTCTTCCCTTGAATGTGGAAATAAATCTGTCAATTATTTTTTGGTCAATAGATGGACTGGTTTCCATTAAACGGTCAAATTCTTGACGATTATACTTCAAAAAGCTACCTGCGTCACTACGTTCATCAGGAGATTTGGATAATTCAATACGGATATTTCGAGCGTATTTATCCCACGCAATAAACATTACTCGGTGTGATTCATTCAGTTCGGAAATCTTCAGGTATTGTTGTATGGTGGTTAAGATACCTATGAAAATATTCAAGGTACCAATAACAAGTGGAGCGGCGGGTTGCATGTTTGGTGGAAGGTTTTTTTGAGCGAACGAAGCAGTACCACTAATCGTTGATAATACAATGGCGGGAATAGTAAACCACGCGTGTAATTTGGAATAAACCACGTGTGATTCGCGGTGTAACCATTTGTAACATTGTGCAGCATCACACCATTGAACAAGTATTTCCTCATTTTCAGGTGACCATTCTATTTTTTTCTTTGATTCACGCGGTGTGCTGGATTCGACAGCAATACTTGATTCTTCATTTTTATCTTCACAACTCATTATTATATTATATTACAATAAAATATAATTTATCTATATTTCGTTTTGTGTTATTATTATTTTTTTCCCATCATAAAAAGTTGATTTGGTCGTTGAACTGTTTTTTGCGGTACTTTGCTCTCTTGTTTTGAAGGGGTATTTGGACCAGAATTTGATTCTTGGCTACTTAATGATGGCTCACTCAATTCAGAACGAGGAGTATCCAATGAACCATCTTTTTGTAATGCTTGTTCGCTGGATATTTCATTTTTCAGTGTTGCTTCTAACTCGTGCATTGTAGTGCTGGATGTCCCTGGGTCATCAATTTGAGAACCATTTTTCAAATCGTCTAATTCTTGAGACATACTTTCAATGCTCTCGTGTGTGGTCATTAAATCACCGTCTTTTTCAGAGTTAAGTATAGGGTTCTCGTTTATATCATCAATAGAGAAGTTGATGTTTGATTTGATATTACTTTCAACTTCACAGTAAAAGTTTTCTATTTTTGAATACATACGTTTCAAATATTTTCCTTGTGAAATATGGAAGAATGCCATATAGTTTGTATATAATGTAACTTGTTCCTTCAAAATACTATTTTCATATTGAAGAGTATTAATAAAATTAGAAATAGAAAATCCAATTTTGTGAGTGTCATTGTAGTGTGTAATAGAGTTGTGACGCTCTGAATATTGTTCATATAATATAGAAATAATATGAAGAATGTTACTATGTATGTCTTTAATATCTTCTATGCGATATTCCAAGAATGGCTCTAAATCCTTGTATTGAGTATATTGTCGTAATTCATAATTATCACTATCTTCAAAGTTGTGTTTTTTACAACTTTCAATCATCATATTATATAATTTGTAATAATCACAATACATGCGATTATTGATAAATAGTAAGGTTTTCTCTAAACTATCGTATTCTAACTGAAACGACTTGTATTGGAAATAAAATGAGTCCAAACAGAATAAGAAAACCTTTTTGCTGTTATTTTCAATCAATTTAAAATAAGCATCCTTAAGACGATTCAACTTCTGATTTGCATGTAATTTAATCTTGTTAATTTCGTCTATGGTATGCATTATATTTTGGAAACTTACCTTCAATTTATTAATTTCAAAAGCATGGGTTGATTTTATAGATGGTTCCATTATATATGTATGTTATAAAATATTTTATCCATTTAACAATATGAAAAATAATGTATATGATAATATATTATGGAATCACAAAATGATACACAAACCACAACAAGGTCATTAGTACGTATTTCTACTGACTTAATTAATGATTTACTACACAGTTTCCCTGAATGTGAAGATGAATTAATGGATATGAAGGCACATTTAGAAGAGAGTTCGTATTTAGATTATTGTAAAAAAATATATCCGCAACGTTTTTTTGATATTTTATACCAAAACGATGAAATATTTGGAAATGATGAGGTGGATACGTGTTTTATGCCAAATATTGACTTTAAACAGTTTTTCAATGCAGAAGGTGTAAGCGAGAAAACACGTGATGTGCTATGGCAATACTTACAACTCATTTTGTTTACAATTATTGGTGATGTTCAAAACGCAAAAGACTTTGGAGAAACCGCGAATTTATTCAACGGTATTGACGAAGGTGAATTACAAGACAAGATGAAGGAGGCATTTGAAAATATGGGAAGTGTATTGGAAAATATGACAAAGAGTGCTGATGAAAATCAGGAAAATGAAGGCGAACCAACTGAAGAAGGAACCGAAACGCCACAACAAGATGGTGGAATACCCCAATTTGAAAATATTAAAGAACATTTACAAACATTATTTGATGGGAAAATTGGTTCTCTTGCAAAGGAATTAGCAGAGGAAGTTAGTGATGATTTCAAGGACTTGATTGGGGATGAAAAAACAGAAACAAATCCCAAGGATATTTTCAAAAAGTTGATACGTAATCCCAAGAAAATCACGGATTTGATGAAAAAGGTGAGTTCTAAGTTAGAGCAAAAGATGAAATCCGGAAATATATCAAAAGAGGAATTGATGAAGGAAGCGGGAGATATTATGAAAAAAATGAAAGATATGGGTGGGGGAAAGGAGTTTGGAGATATGATGAAAAACATGGCAAAAACAATGGGAGGCAAAAATGCACGTGTAAATATGGGTATGTTTAACCAAATGGCAAAACAGAATGAAAATCGCGAACGTATATTGAAAAAATTGGAAGAGCGTCGTCAAGCAAAGATTGTTGAAGAAAACAACAAAAAGAAGTTTGTCATTGAAGGCGAAACGCAGGAAAAGTCGTCAATTGACCCCAAATTGATGGAAGAATTAGAAAATATGACATTGGATGATGGTCCAAGCAAACCCAAGAGTTCGTCAAAAAAGAAAAAAAATAAAAAGAAGGGAAAGAAGTAAAATGTTGGGTAAATATATATGAACCCCTTTCGTTTTATAAAACTTCATATTTTTTTATTGGCATTTGTGTTTGGGTTATTTGCTGTATATGTCATAATGCCAGAGGAAAAGAAAATATACGTCTATCCCACACCCGAAAATGTAAATGACATACAATACAAAGATAATGCTAATAACTGTTTTGATATTACACAACAAGAAGTACAATGTGGTGATTACGATGGTGTGGAAAAAATACCCATGCAGTAAGTTATAATGTGTATGTATTATATATATTATGATGAATATAAACCGATTCATAAAAACTGAACAAGGACAAATAATGTTATCTATTATTCTTGGTTTAGGATTAGCAACAATGTTTAGAAAAGTATGTAATGATAAAAAATGTTTAGTTTTTAGAGGACCAACATTAAGTGAATTTGAAGATAAGGTATATCAACACGGAGAAAAATGTTATAAATATAATATTAATCCTAATTCTTGCAGTAGCAATAAGAAGGAAATAGCCATTGAATAATGCGTTTTAGCATAAACATTATATATATGTGAATACATATATAATGAGTAACACAACAAATATTGCCGATTTACCGATTGGGAATGGCGAACCACAAATACAAAATACATTAATGCCGAAACAAATGGATACGGATAATTACAAACCCATTAATATTCACCCCAATCCGTATGGTATTTCAGACCAGAACCCAATTATTCAAAACCCACAACAGTCATATAAGCACGAAGAGCCACAAGAACTTCAACTTCCTGAAAATTACAGGGAAATGGTAGTTCAGCAAAGTATGGGGAATGCTTTACCGTCAAGAGATGTACCAATAGATAACAGTGGCTACATGAACGATGAAGAAATTCAACAGAACTTTGTACCCAAGAAAGAAAAGCACGTTGACTTTTTACTGGATTATGAACAAGAGTTAGAAAAACAAACCAAGAAAGACCAAGAGAAACATCGCAAGAAAATGTTGGAAACTATTTACGATGAAATACAACTTGCATTATATGTATCATTATTGTTTTTCATTTTCCAAACGTCATTATTTCGCAAAATGCTATGGAATAAATTTATGTTTTTGCCCATTATTAATAATGAAGGCAATTTGAACTTATATGGAATTATGTTCAAGAGTTTCCTTTTTGGATTGTTCTTTTATACCAGTCAGAAATTGGCGGTATTTTTAACAGAAATTTAATGGGTAAGAAATGTCCATATATATAATATTACTATTATCCAATACAAGATATTGTATTTATCGTGTATTGCAATAACTAATACAACCAGTCGTTATCTGTTGAGGTAGATGTTTTTCTGGTTTTTGTCTTTGGTTTTGATTTAGATTTTATATTTATTTTTGATTTCATTGTAGTTTTTCGGAGTGTTTTTCCAGTTTTAAATACATCTGAAGGATTATATTTCAAGAACCATTCATTATATTCAGTAGTATTTTTTTTATTTCTAAGTTTTTTGTATTGCTCAGCCTTTTCTTGACGAATTTCTTCAATTGTTTTTTGCTTTCCAAAACAAGATATAGAGAACCGTTTTAATAATCCCTTGTTTGAAAGACGATTACGAGCTTCAACATCAAATAAATATTTTGCCATACATAATAAACGCTCTCTACTATAATGCTTTGTATTTGTATATATAAATGCAAGATAGAATGTAAGTATAGTATCAATTGTGGCAATGCGCACCTTTTTTCCGTGAATATTAATTTTATTGTAACTATGGCACGCAATGGGCTTGTAGATAAACAATACAGATGTACCGCGAACCTTGAATTCAATATGTTCAGGTATAATTTCATCAATCTCAGCATGTTTAATTATTTCAACATCGTCTATATTATATGTTTTCAATGCTTCAGCTATAATTGTTGATGTAACTTCCGGATTTTCAGCAATTATATCAAAATCGGGAACCTTTTTCGTTATACTGAGTTCTCCAATCATATATTTTGAAAATAACGATGCTGCATAACCACCAAAGAAAACTACTTCTTGTTTTACAAGGGATTCCCATAATATATTAAATATGTTTTCAATCGGTTCAGATTTATCTTTACGCAATGACGGCATTTGACGCTGAAATTCAATCGTTTTACACGACACACCAGGCTTCATTGGATAATATTTATTCAATAATACAAGACGTTTTAATACCTTTTCCCATCGGGAAACGTCACCTCTTGGACGCGATAGTTCTAAATACATATTCATTCTTAAAAAATTAGGCGGGCTATATTTAATTCCTTGTATTGTTATAGCGTCCTTGGAAATAGTATCAAAAATGTCTTTATGAAGTTGTGTAATATCTGCAATGGGTATGAAATTTACAAATACCTTAAAAGTTCCTTTATGTACGCCTGATTTGGCTTCTACATCGGTATATCCATTTTTATAATAAATATTGGATAACTCAATTGCGTGCTTGAGAGCATTTGGACTATAAAAATCGTAATCTGGGATTTCAAGTTCTCTATCATAAAATTGAGCTTCTTTGGGTAAAATATTATTGATTGCTGTTCCACCATAACATACTAATTTTTTCTTCTTCAAAAAATCTTCTAAAATACTTAGAATTGATGTAATATCGTCATTATTAACCAACTTTCGTTTGGATACCTTTTCTGTAACATCAACTGCTTGACGCAAAATAGTGAGCTCACATTCCTCAAATGTCATATCATTATTACATAACTCATTATCATACTTATTTTGTACGCGTGCAAGATCTTTTTTACTTTTAATAGTATTCTTGGTATTGTATGTTTTGGTAGGCATATCTTCAACACTATCCATTGTTATAAAATATAAATATATATATTATTACTTATATATTTATTCTATTAGTGATTATTCTTGTAGCCGGTTGATATATGGAAGAGCAATATTAAATGGTATAAATGCGGATTTAAAATGCTTGAAAAAATCTTCGCATTCTTGTAAGTTACTATCTCGCATATAATAGCGATAACATAACATTTGAATGCCATAATCCTGAATAGATTTGATAAACGAAATGTGATTTACAAATGTGCTTGCAAATAGCGACCCAATTTTACCATTTTCATTATAATATTCGGGAACCGCAATGGATATATTTCTCAGTGTGACATTATCATTGGAATCAATTTGAACATCTTTTTCATCTAAATCCATAGTACTATATTTGGAAAGCAATGAACCATTTTGTAGATTTATTTGTTTTGATAAATCATAACATATTTCCATTGGGTCGCACATTATCTGATTCTGGTAATTACGATGAATACTATTATCAAACATCAATACCACTCTATTGTTAATGTCGTTCATTGTAGTACGATTAGTGATTTTTTTGTCGTATAATTTACCCGATAAAGCAAAATCAACGGATTTTGAAACAGCTGTTAAAGCAATGGATAAATCGTCTTCGTTACATTTTAAACGAATATTTATAAAAAGCGGGTCTTTGGAATTGGGAGATGGATACGAGAATCCGAATGTAGATGCCGCGGATAATATATCATCTAATAAGACCTTGTTTTCCGTATCATATGTTTTATATGTATTGTCGGTAGTATATGTTACATAAGGAATATCATTAATCATTAATACTTCAAAGTCTAACAAGCGGCAACCTCGTGATAATACATATTTAACCATATCTTTGCTTACATATTTACCACTAATAGCACTGTTATAACTGGATTTTATAATGTATTCTTTTAATGGTAAATAAAGTTCGCCATTATAGTTACTAATACCAGAACTGGTGGAATTATATGACACTGAGCGAATTTCACTGTTTTTCGTATCAAATAATCCTTCTTGGATAGAATTATATTTATATACAATTGTAGATAGTAGTAAATATAAAATGAATACAATGATAATGAATAGCAAAATATTATTAAAAGTCATAGTCCTTTTATTTATTATATAAAGATATAATATATTTTCTATATAATAATATGGCTGGTGGATTACTAAATTTAAAATCACAAGGTTCTAATAATGTTATATTAAATGGAAATCCAAGTAAAACATTTTTCAAGGTCGTATATAGTAAATATACTAACTTTGGATTACAAAAATTCCGCATTGATTACGATGGCTTACGAGAACTCCGTCCCAGCGAAGAATCCACATTTACATTCAAATTTCCACGATATGCAGAACTGTTGATGGATACCTATTTGGTAGTTACGTTGCCTAATATTTGGAGTCCTATTCATCACCCTGTTCCCCAAACTGCTGGCAATACTACTAAACATACAACTGGACGTTGGGCACCATATGACTTCAGGTGGATTGAACATATTGGAACACATATGATAAAAGAAGTCGTTTTGTCGTGTGGATCAACCACCATACAGCGATATACTGGAAATTATTTAGCAGCGATGATGGAAAGGGATTTTACATCAGAGAAAAAGGAATTGTTTCATAAGATGACTGGACATATACCTGAATTAAATGACCCAGCCAACGTAAATGGTCGTCATAATACATATCCTTCCGCTTTTTATACACCTTCTGCTGTTGGTTCTGAGCCGAGCATACGTGGTCGCAATTTGTATATTCCCATTAATACCTGGTTTACCATGGATAACCGCACACCATTTCCATTAATATCATTACAATACAATCAGTTGGAAATCTCTGTTACATTGCGACCCATACAAGATTTATTTCAAGTTCGCGATGTATATGATAATGTATATAATCGTCCCTATGTGCGACCGGATTTCAATGAAAATCGTTTTCAGATGTATCGTTTTCTACAAACACCCCCTAATGTATTTTTAGATTCAGAGTATTATGCAAATAAAGTAAATACGTGGAATGCAGACGTGCATCTTATATCAACTTATTGTTTCCTATCTACAGATGAATCCCGCAAATTCGCATTAGAGGATCAAGCATATCTCATTAAAGATGTATATGAACACCGTTTTGAAAATGTAACGGGGTCTAAAAAGATAAAATTATTATCCAATGGAATGATATCGTCTTGGATGTGGTATTTACAGCGTAATGATGTGAATTTACGTAACGAATGGTCAAACTATACAAATTGGCCATATAGAACACAACCCGCCGATATTGAACTGTCTGCACGTAATATCAAAACATATTTGGATGGACTCAATCTTCCTGGGACTATTCCACAGGACTATGGTCCGTTTATTGACCCACACGATGGTCGAAATACGGGTATTTATATTACTGGTGATTTCAAATCGGTTAATCGCAAAGAAATTCTTGAAACAATGGGTATTTTGTTGGATGGCGATTATCGCGAGAATATTCTTACACGAGGAGTATTTGATTATATTGAAAAATATACGCGCACAAATGGGTCTGCTTCAAACGGTATATATTGTTACAATTTCTGTTTAAAGACCGATCCGAAGGAATATCAACCGTCAGGGGCAATAAATATGAGTAATTTTAAAAACATTGAGTTAGAAATAACAACGCACGTTCCTGAAATTGATTTAGTGAATTCTCGCTATGATGTAATATGTAATCAAGATGGGGAACCTATTGGTGTAAGACAAGGTACATATCAGTTGTATGATTATAACTATAATTTAGTATTGTATGAAGAACGCTACAATATACTTTCATTTATTGGTGGTAATTGTGGATTAATGTATGCTCGTTAAAAATGTGAATTATAATTTATTATTATATCATAATATAGTAATATATAATGATGGAAAATACTACAAAATGGAAACAAAAACCAATGAAAGAAGGTATGAGTTTGAATCATAATAAATACAAAATGAAAAAACTGAAAATGAAAAAAGATATGAATTATGCAAATATAGAAACATTTATTGATATATTAGAGGACATTCAACCCGATAATGAGGATAGTCCAATAGAAGACGAAAAACCAATTGAGGGATTTGTACCTACCCCTATTGTTGGTGTTGGTCTTGATAATGAAACTGATTATGATGGAAATGATAATATTGATAAAAAACAAAACAATAAGGATGGTGGTATATTGAACGATTATCTGAAATATCTATCTTATATTTTCTCATATATGTATATTTTTATTCGCTATTTAAGTTATCGCATTTCAGAAATGATATATGATACATTTTCAGGTAATTATAGTGAAAATTTTGACACAGGAGGAGTAAGTTCAGGAGCGGGAGGAGTAAGTTCAGGAGCGGGAGGAGTGAGTTCTGGAGCGGGAGGAGTAAGTTCAGGAGCGGGAAAAGTGAGTTCTGGAGCGGGAGGATTATATAGTGGAAGTAATAATCAAAATGAAGAAGAGGAAGATCAAAAAGCACAAGAAATTGAAGAAAAAGCAAAAGTAATATCAGATATAGTAGATACTATTAAAGCTACTGAAAACGCAATAAATGAAAATAAAGAAACACTGAATCGTATTTCAGAAGATGGACGACGAATAAAAGATCGCATTAATTCAATGACCTATTCAGAGCGATATTTCATCAATGCTAAAAATCAATTAGACGCAGAAATAAACAATAGGTCCAAAAAACGCGGAATTGATGTAGATATTGACAATGATGAAAAAGGCAAAGATTTAAAAGTGATTTCCAATAACTTGCTATGGTTGTTGTCTATATTTGGTGGATACTCAATGTCATACACATTATACTATTATTTATTTTATAGTGAGCGTGTAGGAAATGATAAAGACATTATTGATGGTGATGTAACCACAATCCTTGATAAAAATGATCAGGGAAACATAAAAGATTATCATGGAAATCGAGTAAATTTTTTGCCCACATATGCGTCTGTAAATAAGTTAGCAGAAGAATATTTATGTCATGATACACGTGATGGTGCTAATGACGATACGCTTTCATCGCAATTGTCAAATGGTATAGGTATATTCTTTTATAAATTATTAAAACCTATTGTAAGTTTAATTGAATTATTCCATAATTTTGTATTTGTATATTTTCCCAATATTATCAATGGTGAACACGGATTATTAGGATATGTACGCCTTTTTCCAAATATTGGCGCATATCCAATAATTAGAAACTTAATGACAAATAATATGAAATTCTTTTTATTGACATTGTTGTCATCCTTACTCATTTTCTATAGTGGAAAAGATTTTATGGACTATATAGTTAGTGTATTGTCAGGTAAGCCAAGTGCTAATTTTTTCACTGCATGGATAACATTTCTCATCGCAATTGTATCATTTGGTCTTATTTATGATAGTTTTAAAAGTGCGTCAAAGTTGTCGGGTTTAACAGAATTAAAAGAGCGCACAGTGGGGAAGAATATTACTGGTAAAATGGGAACAAACGCAAAAGACAGTGCGACGAAACAAATCAATAAAGTAAGAGAAAGTATAAACAAAAACATGGGTTCTAAAATAAAAGCAGTAGGTGAAAAAATGGGTATTATGAAAGGAGGTGATCCAGAACAAGTAAGCAATAATGACAGTGAAATAGAAACAACAAAAGTATGTTCAGATATAAATGAAAATCAAGGTATTTTTATTGATACAATATTTGGTATAGAAAAAATGGGAGGTTTAGCTGCGTTGTTTGCTTATCCTACGATGATAATATTAAATCTAATTATATTCTTTGTTGTATTATTTACGTTATTTGGTTTTGGTCCTATTTTCATATTTGGATATATATTATTTGTATTTGGTATTGGAACAATACTAACATCATTTGATAATAATATTTTATATAATATAAATAGTGTATTGAAATTGGACCGCAATCAGCAAATTGATTTGAGCATTATTAATAAAACAATAGAAACATCTGATTTATACAAAGAATCAAAAAACAATGATTTAATGAAAGATGCTGAGACCTATATAAATAATCAAATGTTAAATCATTCATGGATTTATAATATTGGTAATGTGTTATCTAAGCGAAATGTATTATTGCTTGTGATTATTTCTCTCTTTTCTTCAGGAAGTGATATATTTATAAATATCAAGGAAGATAATGTAAGGCAAATGTTATCTATAATTACATTTATTGGTGCTGGTGCAATCGGATTTTACAATTTCATGTTTACAGGAGAAAAAGAAGATGTAGATTTCAAAAAAGTATTAATGAAAATGGGAATTCCAATAGATAAGTTTAATGTATCTGGTGATAAACCTTCGCAAGAAGAAATTAAAATGTCTGATACCGCAAATGAGATAGTAAAAGATTTAACATCTGTATATAAAAATTCAACAGATTTGTCCAATGTTAAGACAGTTTTTAATAGGTATAAAGATGATTTAAATAAGTTATTGAATTATATGTCCGAACAATCGCGAAGTGAAAATGTTATGGTAAATGCTTTACAATCGGCAAGAAACTATTTGCAAAATATAACAAGCGTTACCGAAAATGCATTTGTACTATCTATTTATAGATACATTATTAAAAATAAGTTTGGTTATTTTAATCCATTACATACAGATAAAGCGAATTACGATCTCAATTATAACAGATACGCATTACAAACACAATATAATATATCATTGTAAATTGGATATATAGAATTTATAGTATTACAATTTAAAAACTAATCAGATAATATAGTTATATGAAAAAAAAATATTATCCTTTTGTTAGTGTATGCACACCAACATTCAATCGTCGTCCGTTTATTAAGAACATTATTCAATGCTATAAGAATCAGACGTATCCCAAAAGTAGAATGGAATGGATTGTTATTGACGATGGAACAGACAATGTTCAAGATATTTTCCAAGATGAAACTAAGCTACCAAACTTGAAATATTTTGCTACAGAGAAAATGAATTTAGGTGCAAAGCGTAATTTTATGCATACAAAAGCAAAAGGGTCAATTATTGTATATATGGACGATGATGATTACTATCCACCTGACCGTGTAGAGCATGCTGTTGAACGATTACAAGAAAATCCAAAAGCAATGTGTGCTGGTTCAAGTGAGTTGTACGTATATTTTAAAACACTTAATAGAATGGTTCAGTTTGGTCCATATGGCCCTAATCATTCAACAGCGGGAACCTTTGCTTTTCGCAAAACATTATTGGATACAACACAATACGATGATAATGCCGCATTAGCAGAAGAACGTGCTTTTTTGAAGGATTATACTGTCCCATTTGTTCAATTAGATCCGATGAAAACTATTTTGGTATTTTCACACGAACATAATACATTTGATAAACGAGAATTATTAAAAAATCCAGAATCTCCGGTCATGAGAACAAGTGATAAAACAGTAGATATGTTTATTTTGAACGATTATGAAGCTCCCATTAAAAAATTCTTTATGGAAGATATTGACGGATTATTAGATAATTACGAGTATGGACTTCCAAAAAATAAACCCGAAGTTATTAAGCAAACCAAAGAAATAAAAGAAAAACGTGAAAAAATGCAAGCCAAAATAACACAAGAAGAATTAAACGCACATACTGGAATTTTTATAGATACGGAAAATGGAGAAAAAAAGAATCTTACAAAACAAGAAGTGGTGAATATTCTACAAGACCTTCAAAAAAAAAATAAGGAATTAACAGCTGCGTTAGCTGCACAAACACCCATTACTACTAAAAATAGTGAAGGGAAAGAGGTCAGACTATCGTCATCACAAATTGTTAATCTTATTTCAACATTACAGCAACAAGTTTCACAATTAACCAAAGAAAAAGAGGATTTGACTAACCAGATATCAACTACACCAAGAGACGATAAGAAACTGGAGAATAAAATTAAAGACCTTGAAGAAACAATTAGACGTCAAGAAAATGACAACCATACACTCTCGAGCAAAATAAACACTTTAAAAAATACTATTGAAACACATAAACAAGATACACCTCTAATTCCAAAAGTCAGTGTGAGTATTGATTCCGAAGCATAATACAATAAATGCTCAACTATACAAAAACATTCAACTATACAATATACTATACTATTTGTACTTACAATAAATATATTCAAACGATGATTATATTTATTCCAATTATACCATTCAAAAAATATAATTCTATAATACTATTCCAAAATGGGACTGGCATTTTTATTCAAATATCTGTATATGCGGCGTATATCTAATTTATTGATATTATTTTCAATCAGATTTGACTCTATTTCGTTATATATGTCCGGATTATGTTGTTGGAGTTGCCGAATTTCCTGAAAAAAACATAATACATCACTGCGTTCCATATCTAAGATTTGACATAGACCATTTATAAACATATTATTGTTATACTCAGTAGAATATTTTGTCAATACCTTAGTAAATCGTATATCTTCATAATGCTTATATTTGGGTTTAAATGTATCGTGATAAATTTTGTTATTATAAAATGTCTTTAATAGTGATGTCATTTCATTCAGTTGCCATATCTGGTTTTGAAATGTCACTCTATCAATATAATCAGCATAACATATATTATCCAATACTTTATAATAAAATGGAAGTGATTTGCTCAATTTAACATTTTTCAATTTATCCACAATATTTTCGTGCCATAATAAAGCAACAATCGTCCGTTCAGTATCATTCATATATATATTATGATCTTCAATATTTACGCGTTTGTATATTAATTCGTGTGTTATTTTCTTTGCATCATCATTATAATGTTTTTTCTGAAATATTTTTAAAAAATATTCCTCGTTCATTAATTGTGCATTATTTTCATACAACTCTTTGAATTTTTTCATTTTCCGCAAATCTCCTTGTATAAAATCAACCATACACTTTTCCATTTTATCATTCAGGTTCTCGTAATTCTTCATTTCTTTTTTTAAAAAACTCTTTATTTGTTTATTGGATGGACTTTTCAGTTCATATACATTACATATATTCATCAACTCACGTATTTTTTTATCATTAAACGTGTTTCCTATACAAATAATTGGAATATTTGTTTTACTTTCCAACCTTTGTTTCTTTGTCTTTTTTTGTCGTATCAGTTTAATCAATGACGATAACCCACTTTTGTCGTTACTATTCATTCCGTCAATTTCATCCATTATAATTGCTATTTTACTTTCTTTTTTTTTAAACATACTCATAACGTTTTTTGTAGATATATTATCACTATTTAATGATTCCACCAAATGTTTATTACGTGAATCACCCGCGTCGTATTTTATAATATCATAATCTATTTCAGTTAATAATTTTTCTACAAAATGGGTTTTACCACACCCGTGCGGTCCATAGATATATATTCCGCGTTTTTGTACATTTTCCTCACAAATTTTATCAAAATTCAAGACAAACTCCTGGATTTCTTTTTTAATCTTATTACGTTCCCGAGATGACATTTACTATATTAGTATTTATCTTATTATATATATTTTCGCGTTATATATAATATTTTACATATTTACATCACAATCTTACTTTATACTTGTATTATTCTCACTTTGAAAAAGAACTGAAATCTGCTGTTCGTGCTACATAATTACTTGTACTATCAGGTAAAGCACCATAATAATTATAATTCGATACACCACTTTGATATCCAGGCATTTGAGCATTCATTTGGAACTGAGGCTGACCTTGGACAGGATAACCATATGTTGATTGCATAGGATATTGTCCTGTTGTCATTGGGACTTGTGTAGCCGCCGTACCTAATGTAGTTGCACCAGTATATAAATCGCCAATTACTTGCTTTGTTGCTCCATATACATCACCAACAACTTGAGATGTTCCAGAACCAACTTGACCTATAACATTGCCGGTAGCATCAAGTGTTCCTGTAACTACATTTCCTGCTGTATCAAGTGTTCCTGTCACTACATTTCCTGCGGTACCAATAACATTTCCAGCGGCGTCAAGTGTTCCAGTAACAATATTTCCAGTAGAATCAATCGTTTTTGAAATTGCATTTCCGGTGGAATCAATTGTTTGTGAAATTACATTTCCACCACCATTTGTTAATGAAGAACCATCTGTTGTTTTTGTACCTGAACCACCATTACCTCCACAATCACCACATACACCATTGCATCCATTACAACAACTGGGACATGTTGGGCATACAGGAGGAACAACTTCTGTTTTCAAGAAATAATCTTCACCATATACTCCTCCGCTACCAGCAGTATCTAAACCATACATATTTGCAAATAACAATTTGCCACGTTCCAATATTTCAAAGGACTTTTCTAATTCAGATAATCCGCCATTATTTTCACTGGATGTTGTATCTTCTACAGTTTTGTTTTCAAAATATTTTGAACTTGCTACTAAATCTCCACTACTTGCAGAAACTAAAACTTCATTAGTAGTATTATCTATGCTATATGATGAAACAACTTGATTATCATTAATATCAATAATATTATTGTTACCATCTGATCTATATCCATATGTTATACCATTTTTTGTAGTACGTGTAAAATAATCAGTAGTATTATCTATTTTGTATGGTGTGGTTGAAATTACAAAACTATTAGTATTATCTAATTCATTCAATACGTTATTAATTTCTTTATACCCGGTTATAGTATCACCATTGGGAGCAGTTAAGTCTCCATTACTGTCTATATAAAATCCATATGTAGTGGTAGTATTACCACTCGCATCAGTAACAGTTTTTGTATAATAATTAGTGTTATTATCTAATTTATACTCTGTTATATTATTTGTTGATACTGATTTCATTTCAAGAGCACTTATATATACCCCATTACTAACTGGATAATGAATAATAGTATTTCCAACTGACGTATTTGCCACCCAGTATGCAGGATCACTGTCATTTGTTTCTTTAGAATCATACAAACTTGTTTGTAATTGGTCATTAGAGCCATCTGGGTAAATAACCATTATCTTATTAGCATCTATACTTGCAAGTACGTTATTATTTGTTTTATCATATACTACATTATCTGAAATCTTATGTATATCTGTGCCAGATATATTGTTATTAGTAAATGTTACAGTGTTTGGTAGAAAACTATAGTTTGAAATATTATCATATGTATTAGTACCTCCTTTACTAAACAAATAACTGCCTATAATTTTATATGTTTCACCATGAATTATATGTAACATTGTATCGTTATTATTTGATTGTACTACAACATAATATTGAGGAACTATCATTTCTGTTTTGTATACGAAAGTTTGATTTGCTGATGAATCAAATGTAACATTGTTTTCTTTAATTGTTGTTTTACCTGTAGAATCTTTCACTTCTGCGGTAGTAGTATTATTACTACTATCTGTTACATAGTTTATTTTGTAGTTTGTTGCTTTACCATCACTACGGTTTATTATATTTATACCAGTAATTTCGTCTTCAGGAGTATTTTTCGCAACTTCATCATATTCTTTAGAAACTATTTCAATAATATTACCTGTACTTTCATCAAAATATAAACAATCAATTAATTTTACTAATTTTCTTGATTGGTCATAAGGAGCAATTATTATAGGATCTCTCATTGGGAATTTATTACGTTTATATGAACCAAAGCCTTCTTGAGATACATTTGTCTTCATAAAATATGAAAGTGCTAAAACGACTACTATAATAAATAGCATCGCCCAAATTGTAAGTTTGAATGACATTTTCATTATGTATTATACTATATTATTATAAAAAAACGATTGTTAATAA